>Ga0335085_10007355_pt1 | contig 17136 bp, 13 predicted proteins | sample Lox_Sample_45_FD_206712 | JGI IMG/M metagenome (GOLD analysis project Ga0335085, IMG submission 206712) | Soil microbial communities from Loxahatchee National Wildlife Refuge, Florida, United States - Lox_Sample_4.5 | ecosystem: Environmental > Terrestrial > Soil > Wetlands | place: USA...
TCGACCACAATTTCCTCGGTGGCACGACAAAAGTCGTGAAGCCGGAGGCGGACGGAGTGACGCATTGAACAGCCTGAATGAATTCGCGTGGATGGTTGTGGGCGCGGCGATCAGCTATCTCAGCTACGATGCGAACGGTAACCTGACGAGTTTCTTGCACGACAGCTAGGGGCAGTTGACCAGTGCAACGGCGGCGAGCTACCCAAAGAAGCCCTATGACTATGGTCGGCTGCAAGTTTTTGAGGGTGTGTCGCCGTATTCGAGGATCGCGTGCACCGGGAGCGGCGCCGCGTTGTTGGCGGCTTGCCGGAATCGGTGAAATCGGTGTTGACACGAAGGCGGCGGCGCGTATACTGCTGCGCACCCAAGAGTTGGGGGGAATAAGTAGGAATTAGACAGAGGGTAGCGCGGTAGAATCTGGCGCCTGTTTCTGGACAGAAAACGGGAAACGGATTTTTGCCGTCTTTCTCTCTTTATAGCTTTTTTAGGCAGGTTCAATGGCGTTTGGGAGCTGAAAGTAAATCTGTGACGGGCACGGACACAATGGGAGTTCGCCCACGTAGCTCAGTTGGTAGAGCACGTCCTTGGTAAGGACGAGGTCATCGGTTCAAGCCCGATCGTGGGCTCCAGAAAACGAAAGGGCGTTTAAGGCAGGATCAATCAGAAATCAGGAGGACAGCATGGCCAAAGGTAAATTCGAACGGACAAAGCCCCACGCGAACGTGGGCACGATTGGTCACATCGACCACGGCAAGACGACCTTGACCGCCGCGATTTTGCAGGTGCTCAGCAAGCAGGGCAAGGCGGAGATCAAGAGCTACGCCGACATCGCCAAGGGCGGCACCGTTCGCGACGAGACCAAGACGGTAACCATCGCGGTGGCGCACGTCGAATACGAGAGCGAGAAGCGCCACTATGCGCACGTGGATTGTCCCGGTCACGCTGACTATGTCAAGAATATGATTACGGGCGCGGCGCAGATGGATGGGGCGATTTTGGTGGTGAGCGCAGCCGATGGGCCGATGCCGCAAACGCGCGAGCACATCCTGCTGGCGCGCCAAGTCGGCGTTCCCGCGATCGTGGTGTGTCTGAACAAGGTGGATTTGGTGGATGATCCGGAATTGCTCGACCTGGTCGAGTTGGAAGTACGCGAGCTGCTCTCGCAGTATCAATTCCCCGGAGACAAAACTCCGGTGACCCGCGTCAGCTCATCGAAGGCGCTGGCTGGCGATCCCGAGGCCGAGAAGCAGATTTTGGAGTTGGTCAAGACCGTCGATGAGTTTATCCCGCAGCCGACGCGCGAAGTGGACAAGCCGTTCCTGATGCCTGTCGAAGACGTGTTCTCGATCACGGGCCGCGGCACGGTGGCGACGGGTCGCGTCGAGCGCGGAACGATCAAAGTCGGCGAGGAAGTGGAGATTGTCGGCCTGCGCGACACAGCGAAGACGGTTGTCACGGGAGTCGAGATGTTCCGTAAACTTCTCGATCAAGGGCAAGCCGGCGACAACATCGGCGCCCTGCTGCGTGGCGTTGAAAAGGATGGCATCGAGCGCGGTCAAGTGCTGGCGAAACCGGGCTCGATCACGCCGCACAAGAAGTTTAAGGCGGAAGTCTACGTGCTCTCGAAGGAGGAGGGCGGACGCCACACGCCGTTCTTCACGAAATATCGGCCACAGTTTTACTTCCGCACGACAGACGTGACCGGGCAGGTAACGTTGCCGCAGGGTGTGGAAATGGTGATGCCCGGCGACAATGTGAATATGGAAGTGGAATTGATCACGCCCATCGCGATGGAGAAGACGATGCGGTTCGCCATTCGCGAGGGTGGCCGCACGGTCGGCGCGGGACGGGTGACGGATATTTTGGAGTAAGTGATGCCGAGAGAATTGATCACGCTGGCCTGCACGGAGTGCAAGAGCCGCAATTACGTGTCGACGCGCAATAAGAAGGCGCAAGGCTCCGAGCGATTGGAGTTGCGCAAGTTTTGCCCGAAGTGTGGCAAGCACGCGTCGCATCGGGAGACGAAATAGGAGGCACGCGTACGGATTGCTGGAAACGCCAGTAGCTCAATTGGCAGAGCGACGGTCTCCAAAACCGTAGGTTGGGGGTTCAAGTCCCTCCTGGCGTGCCAACCCCGGGAGAGGCGAACGCAGATCGGAAAATCGGACAATGGCAAATCCAGTCTTGAAAGTTCGGGAGTTCCTGAACGAGGTCATCGTCGAACTGAAAAAATCGGCCTGGCCCACGCGCCAGGAACTGATCGATTCGACACTTGTGGTAATTGTCACGGTTGTCATGCTGGGTCTGTTCGTTGCGTTCGCCGACGTGGTGTTCGTGCGCATCGTCGCGATGTTGACCCGGGGAGCGTGAGGATTCCAAGCCATGGTTGATCAAGAAACAAAATCAGAATTCCAGTGGTTCGTGCTCCACACCTTGTCGGGCCAGGAGCAGAAGGTCAAGGACAGCATCGAAAAACGAATCAAAGTCGAAGAACTCGGCGATTACATCAAAGAAGTGTTGATCCCGACCGAGAAAGTGGCCGAGGTCAAGAAAGGGAAAAAGACCACCAGCACCCGGAAGTTTTATCCGGGCTATATCCTCGTCCACATGAGACTGCTCGACGAGAAAAAGCAGTTGATGGATCGCCCGTGGTATTTCATCCGTGAAACCGCGGGCATCATCGGCTTCATCGGCGGGGATCGACCCGTGCCGCTCAAGCCCGACGAGGTTGACAGCATCCTTGCGCAGATTGAGGAGCGCCAGGAGAAAGTCGCGCCGAAGGTTGCCTTCGAGACGGGCGAGACGGTGAAGGTGACGGACGGTCCGTTCCAGAATTTCACGGGCGTGATCGAGGAAGTCGACCCGACGCGCGGCAAACTCAAGATTTCAGTGTCCATCTTTGGGCGCTCGACGCCGGTCGAGTTGGAGTACTGGCAGGTGGAACGCGCTTAACGACGAGGCATCATGGCAGGAAAACCAGTCACAGGCATGATTAAACTGCAGATTCCCGCCGGGCAGGCGAATCCCGCCCCGCCGGTCGGCCCGGCGCTCGGCCAGCAGGGCGTCAACATCATGGAGTTCTGCAAACAATTCAACGCGGCGACCCAGAAGCAGGCGGGCACGATCATTCCCGTTGTCATCACGGTCTACAAGGACAAGACCTTTACATTCATCACCAAGTCGCCGCCCGCCAGTGCGCTGCTGAAAAAAGCGGCCGGCATCGCGACCGCCAGCGGCGAACCAAACCGCAACAAGGTCGGCAAGGTCACGCGCAAACAGGTCCTGGAGATTGCGAAGACGAAGATGGCGGACTTGAACGCCAAGAGCGAAGAGGCTGCCTGCCGCATCATTGCCGGCACGGCGCGATCGATGGGCATTGACGTCGAGGGATGAGCATTTATGTCAAAGCACGGTAAACGTTACAACGAGGCGATCAACCTGGTGGACCGGAAACGGCAATACCGGCTCGGCGAAGCCGTTGAGTTGTTGAAGAAGCTGCCGAAGACAAAGTTCGATGAGACGCTTGAACTCGATTTCAAACTCGGCGTGGATCCAAAGCAAAGCGACCAGATGGTGCGCGGCACTTGCGCGCTCCCGCACGGCAGCGGCAAGAAGGTGCGTGTCGCCGTCTTCGCGAAAGGGCCCGCAGCTCAGGCGGCGAAGGATGCGGGAGCGGACTTCGTCGGCTTCGAAGATTTGGTGAAGAAGTGTCAGGAAGGCTGGACGGATTTTGATGTGGCGGTCGCGACGCCTGAAGCGATGCAGGAAGTGCGCAAGCTGGGCAAGGTGCTCGGCCCGAAAGGCCTAATGCCGAATCCGAAAACGGGCACGGTCACCGACGATGCGGGCAAGGCCGTGAAGGAAGTCAAAGCCGGACGCGTCGAGTTCAAGATGGACAAGGCGGGCAACCTCCACGTTGCCTTTGGCAAGCTCTCGTTCGAGCCGAAGGCAATCGAAGAAAACGCCAAGGCGATCATCGGCGCGGTGCTCCACGCGAAACCGCCGACGGCGAAAGGACAGTTCATCGAGACCGCAACGCTGGCGAGCACGATGAGTCCGGGGTTGCGCATCGACATTCACGAGTTTTCCGCGAGCACAAGTTAGACGCACAGGTGATTCATGAGACCAGAGAAAAAACTGATTGCAGATGAGTTGGGCAAACAGATCGGCGGCTCGCCGTTCGTGTTGCTGACCGACTACACGGGATTGAACGTGACGCAGTTTGCCGAATTGCGCAAGAGGCTGCGCGGCGTTGGCGCCGAGTATCACGTGGTCAAGAACACGATGCTACGCCACGCGGCGAAGGCGGCGGGGCTCGGCGAATTCAACGGTTCGCTCGGCGGGATGACGGCCATTGTGACGGGCAGTGAGCAGGCCGACATCAGCGCTGCGGCGAAGATCTTGAAACAGTTTGCGAAGGACATTGACAAGCCGAAGACCAAGCTGGGTCTGATGCGCCAGCAGGTGCTGACGACGGCGGAGGTGTCGGCGATGGCTGACCTGCCGACGCTCGACGCGTTGCGCGCGCAGATCATCGCGATGCTGCAGACTCCAGCGACTCGGATTGCGGTCGTGCTCGGCGCACCCGCGAGCCAGATTGCGCGTGTATTGAAAGCGCACGCGGACAAACAAGCAGCGGCGCAACCCGCCGCAGCGTAACGACAGAACAAACAGTGGTTCCTCGTCGCCCCGAAGGCTTTCGGGGTGAAATCGCGCGGAGCTTCGCGCGGCGACGATACCGAGAAAGGGAGACGAACATGGCAGTGGATCTGGATGGATTGGTGGACCAATTGAGCGGGCTGTCGGTCCTTGAGGCAGCACAGCTCTCGAAGAAGCTTGAAGAGAAGTGGGGCGTCAGCGCCGCGGCACCCGTGGCGGTGGCGGCACCCGCCGGTGGCGCGGCAGCGGCTCCGGCAGCGGAAGTCAAGACGACCTTCGACGTCATTTTGAAGGAAGCGGGCGCCAATAAGATCGGCGTCATCAAGGAAGTTCGCGCCGTGACCAGCCTCGGGTTGAAGGAAGCCAAGGATCTCGTGGAAGGCGCGCCCAAGACCGTGAAGGAAGGCGCCACCAAGGAAGAAGCCGAAGAGATCAAGAAGAAGCTCGAGGCGGCGGGCGCCAAGGTCGAGTTGAAGTAAGGGCAGTCGAGGGTTCGCAGGGGTGCGGCGCAGCGCCGGCCTCCTGCGACGAACGATTCAGCAACCAGCAGTTTAACGGCCGCGAGGCCTAGGAAGTAAGCATGCGCGAGCGAAAATATTTCGGCAAGCTTGGTGACGTGATTGAGCCGCCTCCGCTGATCGAGGCGCAGATCCAGTCGTATGAGGAGTTTCTGCAGGCCGACGCCACGAGCCGGCGCAAGAACATCGGGTTGCAGGCTGTGTTCAAGGAAGTATTCCCGATCGAGAGTTATGACGGCCAATCCTCTCTGGACTTCGTCGATTACGCCGTCGGCGAGACGAAGCTGACGTGGTTGGATTGCCTGCGTGAAGGCATCACCTACAGCGCGCCGTTGCATGTGACGTTTCGCCTCAAGGATGCCAACGGCACCAAGGAAGAGAAGGTGTACATGGGCGAGATTCCGCTGATGACGCCCTCGGCCAGTCTCGTCATCAACGGCGCTGAACGGGTCATCGTCAGCCAGTTGCATCGCTCGCCGGGCATCTGCTTTGAGCAGAGCGTGCACACCAGCGGCAAAATCCTGTTCGGATTCCGCATCATCCCCGACCGCGGCACGTGGCTGGAGTGCCAGTTCGATCAAAACGATCTGCTGAACGTCTATCTCGATCGTCGTCATCGCCGCCGCAAATTCCTGGCGACGACATTCCTGCGGGCGCTCGGCTACAGCACGGACGAGGACATTCTCAAGCTGTTCTATCAGATCGATGACGTGAAGCTGAAGGATTTCGACGCCAGCGAGCAGAACAGCGCGAAAGTCCTGATCGCCGACGTGATGGACAAGGAAAAGCAGGTTGTCGTCGCCCGCGCATTTGAGCCGTTGACCAAGAGCATATGCCGTCAGCTTCAGGACATGGACATTGACAAGGTGAAGATCGTCGACACCTCCGTGGACGACGGTTGCATCGTCAAGTGTCTCAAGAAGGACCCGTGCAAGGACTCGGAGGAAGCCCTCAAGGAGATTTACCGACGCTTGCGTCCCGGCGATCCGCCGACCGTCGCCAACGCCAACGCGATGATCAAACGGCTGTTCTTCGACGCGCGCCGCTACGACCTCGGTCGGGTCGGTCGCTACAAGATCAACCAAAAACTCAACCGCCGCGCCGACCTCGACAGTCGGGTGATGGAGAAGGAGGATCTTATCGAGGCGTTGCGCTACGTCATCAACCTCCGCAAGGGCGAAGGCTCTGTCGACGACATTGATCACCTTGGCAGCCGGCGGTTGCGCACGGTCGGTGAACTGCTCGCCAACCAGTGCCGCATCGGTCTTGCCCGCACCGAGCGCGTCGTCAAGGAGCGCATGACGTTGTTCGACGTGAGCACCGACACGATGACGCCGCAAGCGCTCGTCAACCCCAAGGCGCTGTCGGCGGTCATCCGCGATTTCTTTGGTCGCAGCCAGCTCAGTCAATTCATGGATCAGACGAACCCATTGAGCGAACTGACGCATAAGCGCCGTCTCTCTGCGCTGGGGCCGGGCGGACTGTCACGCGAGCGCGCAGGTTTCGAGGTCCGGGACGTTCACCCCTCGCACTACGGACGCATCTGCCCGATTGAGACGCCTGAAGGCCCGAATATCGGCCTGATCAGCGCGATGAGTATTTACTGTCGCATCAACGAATTCGGCTTCATTGAGACGCCGTACCGCAAGGTCAAGGACGGCCGCGTCACGGACCAGGTCGATTACCTCACGGCGGATCAAGAGGAAAACTACGTCGTGGCGCAGGCGAATGCACCGATCGACAACCGCGGCCATTACACCGCGCCGAAAGTCTCGTGCCGTTACAAGAGCGACTTCATCGAAGTCGAGCCCGAGCGCGTCCATTATATGGATGTGTCGCCGAAACAACTGGTGTCGGTCGCGGCGGGTTTGATCCCGTTCCTCGAGCATGACGACGCCAATCGGGCGTTGATGGGTTCGAATATGCAACGGCAGGCGGTGCCGCTGTTGCAGAACGAAGCGCCGTTCGTGGGGACAGGCCTCGAAGGCCGGATCGCGCGCGATTCCAAGGTCTGCATCATCGCCGAGGAGTCGGGGGTTGTGGCCAGCGTCGACGCGCGTCATATTGTTGTCACGAAGAGTGGCGAATTGCCCGAGGGCAAGCGCAAGATCGTCACCGACCCCGAGAATCACGTTTGGGTGTACGATCTGCGCAAGTTCATGCGCTCGAATGCGGCGACGTGCTTCAACCAAAAGCCCATCGTCGACAAAGGCGCGCGCCTGAAGAAAGGCCAGGTGCTGGCCGACGGCCCATGCTGCGATGGCGGGGAGTTGGCGCTCGGCCGCAACGTGCTGGTCGCGTTCATGCCTTGGAACGGCTACAACTTTGAGGACGCCATCCTCGTCAACGAGCGCCTCGTCAAGGAGGACGTATACACCTCGATTCACATCGACGAATTCGAAGCGGGTGCGCGCGACACCAAGCTCGGGCCTGAAGAAATCACGCGCGACATTCCGAACGTCGGCGAAGAAGCGTTAAAGAACCTCGGCCACGACGGCGTCATCCGCGTCGGCGCGGAGGTGAAGCCCGGCGATATCCTCGTGGGTAAGATCACACCGAAAGGCGAGACCGAGCTCGCTCCCGAAGAGCGGTTGCTCCGCGCGATTTTTGGCGAGAAGGCTGCGGACGTCAAAGACACGTCGTTGCGTGTGCCCAGCGGCACCTACGGCATCGTGATGGACGTGAAGGTTTCGTCGCGCAAAGAGCCGACGAAACCGAAGCTGACGGCCACGGAGACGCGGCGCCAGCGCAAACAGATTGAAGAGGATCACAAGAAGAAATCGACCGAGTTGCGTGAGGAGTTGACCGAGAAGCTGAGCAACATTTTGCTCGGCGAAAAAATCCCGCTCGATGTCGTCAACGCCGAGACGGGTGAGATCATCATCCCTGCCAATCGCAAGATTACCAAGACGCTGTTGCGCAAGCTTGCCAGCTTCTACGACCATATCGAAATCGATCCGTCGCCGATCCGCATCAAGATCCGCGAAATCATTGGTGAATTCGAGCATCGCTTCAGCGAACTGGATCTGGAGCGCGACCGCAAGCTCGACCAACTTGAAAGCGGCGAAGACGTTGAGCCGGGGATCATCAAGCAGGTCAAGGTCTACGTCGCCAGCAAACGCAAGCTGAGCGTGGGCGACAAGATGGCGGGTCGTCACGGCAACAAGGGCGTCATCGCCAAAATCGTTTCCGAACAGGACATGCCGTTCCTTTCCGACGGCACGCCCGTGGATATTGTGCTCAATCCGCTGGGAGTGCCGAGCCGGATGAATGTTGGCCAGGTTCTTGAAACGCACCTCGGCGTCGCCGCCAAGGCGCTGGGATTCAACGTCGCGTCCCCGGTGTTCGACGGCGTGACCGAATCGGAAATCAAGGACATGCTTCAGGACGCCAGGAAGGTCGACGGATTCACGTGGGCCACCGTCCACGGCAAGTGTCGCCTCTACGACGGCCGCACGGGTGAGACATTCGATCAGGAAGTTGTCGTCGGCTACATCTATCTGCTGAAACTGGGCCACCTCGTGGCTGACAAGATTCACGCGCGCGCAGTCGGTCCGTACTCGCTGGTCACGCAGCAACCGCTCGGCGGCAAGGCGCAGTATGGCGGCCAGCGCTTCGGCGAAATGGAAGTCTGGGCGATGGAAGCTTACGGCGCAGCGTACGCGTTGCAGGAATTGCTCACCGTCAAGAGTGACGACGTGCAGGGCCGCACGCGCATTTACGAATCCATTGTCAAAGGCGACAACACCTTGGAAGCGGGTACGCCCGAGTCATTCAACGTTTTGATGAAAGAAATGCAGAGTCTCTGTCTCGACGTGCGCGTCGGGAAGAACGGAGGCGACAAGTAATTCTATGACCACTACAAAAGTTGCTGGATCGACACTTGCATCGACCGCTGCCGCCACGGCGGCGGCTCGCGCCGCGCTGGGCTTGGAGAAAACCGACGTTTTCGACCACGTCAGCATCGGCGTCGCCTCGCCCGAGACCATCCGCAGTTGGTCGCACGGCGAAGTGAAGAACCCCGAGACGATCAATTACCGCACCTTCAAGCCTGAGAAGGGCGGATTGTTCTGCGAACGCATTTTCGGTCCCGTCCGTGACTGGGAATGCAACTGCGGCAAGTACAAGCGGATCAAACATCGCGGCGTGATCTGCGACCGTTGCGGAGTTGAGGTGACGCTGGCGCGCGTGCGCCGGGAGCGCATGGGTCACATTGAGTTGGCGGTGCCGGTCAGTCACATCTGGTTTTTCAAGGCGATGCCATCCCGCATGGGACTGATGCTGGACATGACCGCGCGCGACCTGGAGCGCGTGCTCTACTACGAGGATTACATCGTCATTGACGAAGGCAAAACGCCGCTCAAACCGAAGCAGCTTCTCACTGAGATGGAGTTTCGCGAGGCGCGCGAACAGTACGGCGACGGTTTCACCGCCAAGATGGGCGCGGAGGCAATCAAAGAGTTACTCACGAAGATCGATCTGCGCAAACTCGGGCACGAACTCGAACACCAACTCGACACGACCAAGAGCAAGCAGATTCGCAAGAAGATCGCCAAGCGATTGAAGCTGGCCAAGGGGTTTTTGAGCACGAAAATGCGTCCTGAGTGGATGGTGCTCGAAGTGTTGCCCGTCATCCCCCCCGACCTGCGGCCGCTCGTGCCGCTGGAAGGCGGACGTTTCGCGACGAGCGATCTGAACGATTTGTACCGCCGCGTCATCAACCGCAATAACCGATTGAAGAACCTGCTGCAACTGCGCACGCCCGATGTGATCATCCGCAACGAGAAACGCATGCTGCAGGAAGCCGTCGATGCCCTGCTCGACAATGGCCGGCATGGCCGGCCCGTCACGGGTGCAGGCGGCCGCTCGCTGAAGTCACTGGCCGATATGCTTAAGGGCAAGCAGGGCCGCTTCCGCCAAAACCTGCTCGGCAAGCGCGTGGATTACTCGGGCCGTTCGGTCATCGTCATCGGACCCGAGTTGAAACTGAACCAGTGCGGGTTGCCGAAGAAGATGGCGCTGGTGTTGTTCGAGCCGTTCATCATTCGCCGGTTGCGCGAGATGGGTTTGGTGCACACGATCCGCTCGGCGAAGAAAATGATCGAGCGTCAATCACCCGAGGTCTGGGACATTCTGGAGGAGGTGAGCCGGGGTCACCCGGTTTTGCTCAATCGCGCCCCGACGCTGCATCGGTTGTCCATCCAGGCGTTCGAGCCGCAGCTCATCGAAGGTGACGCGATTCGCATTCATCCACTTGTCTGCACCGCTTACAACGCCGACTTTGACGGTGACCAGATGGCGGTGCACGTACCGCTGTCGATCGAAGCGCAAATGGAAGCCCGCATGCTGATGCTGGCCACCAACAACATCTTCTCTCCATCCAGCGGCAAGCCAATTACCACGCCGACGCAGGACATCGCGTTGGGTATGTATTACCTCACGCACGGTGGCAAGCCCGATCGCGACGCGCCCAAGCGGCTGAAGCTGTTTTCCGACGCGCAGGAAGTGTTTTTCACTCGCGATGAGCACGACGTCGACATCCACGAGCGGATTCGCCTGAAGAACCCCGACTACGGACGCCCGACCGTTTACGGTGACCCCCACTCGAAAGTGATCGAGACGACCGTGGGACGCGTGATCTTCAACGAGATCTGGCCGCCTGAACTCGGCTACTACAACAAGACGGTGGACAAGTCGAAGCTCGGCGACGTCATCTGGCAGTGCTACCGCACGGCGGGACATGAACGCACCGTCGAGGTGCTTGATAAACTCAAGGCGCTCGGTTTTGACAGCGCGACACGCGCCGGCATCTCCATCGGCATTGAGGACATGATTGTGCCGAAGGAGAAGACTGATGTCATCAACGATGCCCTCAAGGACGTTGCGGACGTGGAGAAGCAGTACCGGCGCGGGATCATTACCGACGGCGAACGCTACAACAAGATCATCGACATCTGGACACACGCCACCGACAAGATTTCGAACATCATGTACGCGGCGATGGAGCACAACAGCGGCAGGCCCGAGCTGAACCCCGTGTTCATGATGGTCGACAGCAAGGCACGCGGCTCGAAGCAGCAGATTCGTCAGCTGGCAGGCATGCGAGGCTTGATGGCGAAGCCGTCGGGTGAAATCATCGAGCGGCCGATTCTGGCGAACTTCCGCGAAGGTCTGAGCGTGCTGGAGTACTTCATCTCGACGCACGGGGCGCGCAAGGGGTTGGCCGACACGGCGCTGAAGACCGCCGACTCAGGTTATCTGACGCGCAAACTCGTGGACGTGGCGCAGGACGTCATCGTGCTCGAAGAGGATTGCGGCACCGTCAACGGCATCTGGGTCAAGCCGATCTACGAAGGCGAAGACGAAATTGTCAAGCTGAGCGAACGCATCATCGGTCGCGTTTCCGCGGAGGATATCACCGATCCGATGACCCGCAAGAAGATCGTCAAAGCGAACACTGAGATCGACGAGGCCGCAGCCGACACGGTGTCGCGGCTCGGCATCGAGAAGGTCAAGATTCGCTCCGTACTGACCTGCGAATCCCGGCGCGGAGTGTGCGGGATGTGCTACGGGCGCAACCTCGCCACCGGCAAGATGGTCAAGGTGGGCCAGGCGATCGGGATCATTGCCGCGCAGTCAATTGGCGAACCGGGCACGCAATTGACGATGCGGACGTTCCATATTGGTGGCACGGCCAGCCAGGTGTTCAAGCAGCCGCAGATCAAAGCCAAGAACGACGGTATCGTTCGCTACCATGATGTGCGCGCGGTGCGCCGCACCGAAGGCAATTGGGTCGTGCTCAACAAGAACGGCCAGATCGCGATTTACAATACCGAAGGCCGTGAACTGGAGCGGTACACCGTCGTCGTGGGCGCGGAAATCACCATTGCCGACGGCAGCTCGGTGAAGAAGGGCGACACGTTCGTGCAGTGGGACCCGTACAACGTGCCTGTGCTTTCAGAGGCGGCGGGGATCGTCAAGTTCCACGACATCATTGAAGGCATCACGATGAAGAAGGAGCTCGACGAAGCGACCGGCCTGATGGGCAAGGTCGTCATCGAGCACAAGGAGGATTTGCATCCGCAGATCAACCTCGTCAACGAAGCAGGCGAGGTGCTCTCGTTCTACGCGATTCCCGCGGGCGCCCACATCGTCGTCGAGGAAGGCGACCGGGTTCAGGCGGGCGGTCTGCTCGCCAAGACGCCGCGGAAGGTTTTCCGGACCAAGGACATCACGGGCGGTCTGCCGCGTGTTGCGGAATTGTTCGAGGCGCGCCGGCCGAAGGATGCAGCCGAGATCGCGAAGATTGACGGCGTCGTTGATTTCGCGGGCACGGTGCGCGGCAAGCGCCGGATCCTCGTAAAGGATCCCAAGACCAACGCGGAAGAGGAGCATCTGATTCCGCACTCCAAGCACATTATCGTGTTCCGGGGCGACACGGTGAAGAAGGGCCAGCAGTTGACGGAGGGTCCTGTTGTCCCGCATGAGGTGCTCGATGTCTGCGGTCCGCAAGACCTGCAGGAGTATCTGGTCAACGAAGTGCAGGAAGTCTACCGCCTGCAGGGAGTCGAGATCAACGACAAACACATCGAGATTATTGTGCGCCAGATGTTACGCAAGGTTCGGATCGTGGATCCGAGCGATACGCGCTTCCTGTGGGGGGACCAGATTGACAAGATCACGTTCGAGGAAGAGAACCGGCGCGTAGCCGAAGCGGGCGGCAAACCCGCGGAGGCACAACCGGTCTTGCTCGGCATCACCAAGGCGTCGCTGGAAACCGAATCGTTCATCAGCGCCGCGTCGTTCCAGGACACGACGCGTGTCTTGACCGAGGCCGCGACACTGGGTCGGGTCGACCGACTGCGCGGATTCAAAGAAAATGTGATCATGGGTCACTTGATCCCCGCCGGGACGGGCTATTTCAAGCATCGGAACGTGAAACTGGTGCCACTGGCTGAGCCAGTGGAAGCGAAAGAAGAGAAGCCGATAGAGGAACCTGTCCCCGCGGCAAGTTAGGGCAGGTGAGGCTACCGGAAAGGGCTTGCGCGACCTGAGGGCGTGTGTTAGCTTTCGCGCTCTTTGCGGAAACGCGAAGTGGGAGATTTTTGTCAGGAAATGCCGACAATTAACCAACTGGTCCGAAAAGGACGGGCGATACTGAAGGCGAAGTCGAAAGCGCCCGCGCTCGGGGAGTGCCCGCAGCGTCGGGGCGTCTGCCTTCAGGTGATGACGCGCACGCCGAAGAAGCCCAACTCGGCCCTGCGCAAGGTCGCCAAGGTGCGCCTGACGAACGGAGTGGAGGTCATCGCCTACATTCCCGACGAAGGACACAATCTGCAGGAGCACTCGATAGTGCTGGTGCGCGGCGGACGCGTGAAGGATTTGCCCGGCGTGCGCTATCATATTGTGCGCGGCACTCTTGATGCGATGGGGGTCGAAAAGCGGCGCCGCAGCCGCAGCAAGTACGGTGTGAAACGCCCGAAGGAAGGCGGCCCGAAACCGGCAGCCACGGCGGCGGCGTAGAGCCCATCTTGATTTGCCATGCGTAGACGACGATCAGAAAGACGACCGCGACCGGGTGATGCGCGCTACAACAGCGCGTTGGTGACCCGGATGATCAATACCGTGATGCGCAGCGGCAAGAAGTCGATTGCCGAGAGCATCGTGTACGGGGCGATGGATCGCATCGCGGACAAGCAGAAGGACAAACCACCCTTAGACGTGTTGCAGGCGGCGATGGAAAACGTCCGGCCGAAGTTGGAAGTGAAATCGCGTCGCGTCGGCGGCGCGAACTATCAGGTGCCTGTCGAAGTATCGTCGGACCGGCAGGAGGCGTTGGCCTTGCGCTGGATGATTGATTATGCCAAAGCGCGCAAGGGGACGGCCATGACCGATGCCTTGGCGTCAGAAATCGTCGATGCGTCCAACAACACCGGCGCGGCTGTCAAGAAACGCGAAGACATGCACAAGATGGCGCAGGCCAACCGCGCCTTCGCGCATTATCGCTGGTAGTCCTGACGTGCAATCACAGGGGTGAGCAATCGTCGCTTGAACTTTGTAGGAATTTGGAATCGGAAAACATGGAAGCCGTACTGGAACGACCGAAAATGACAACGCTCAAACAGTCGCGTTCGTCGCCTGACCGGCTGGTGCCGTTGGAGCGCACCCGCAACATCGGGATTTGTGCCCACATCGACGCCGGCAAGACGACCACGACCGAGCGCATACTGTATTACACAGGCAAAGTGTACAAAGTCGGCGAAGTGCACGAAGGCACCGCAACGATGGACTGGATGGAGCAGGAGCGCGAGCGCGGGATCACAATCACCAGCGCCGCGACGACGTGCTTTTGGCGCGAGCATCGCGTCAATATCATCGATACACCCGGGCATGTGGATTTCACCGTCGAAGTCGAGCGCAGCCTGCGCGTGCTCGACGGCGCGTGCGCCGTGTTCTGCGCGGTGGGCGGCGTCGAACCGCAGTCGGAGACGGTGTGGCGTCAGGCCAACAAGTACAAGGTTCCGCGCATCGCGTTCGTCAATAAAATGGACCGGACAGGCGCGGACTTCGAAGCCGCCGTCGCCCAGATGCGCGAACGTCTCGCCGCGAACGCTGTGCCGATTCAGATCCCAATCGGCAAGGAAGCGGAGTTCAAAGGCATCGTTGATCTTGTCAACCTGAAGGCGTCGATTTGGACGGGCGAGGAACTCGGCGCGAAGTTCGACGTCGTTGAGATTCCGGCCGAAATGAAGGACGCCGCGAAAGAAGCTCACGCGAAGCTGGTGGAGGCGGTGGCTGAGAAGGACGAAGAGTTGATGCATCTCTACCTCGAGGGCAAGGAGATCACGCCACAGCAGCTTCAGACGGGCATTCGTAGATTGACGATCAAGAACGAGCTGGTGCCGGTGATTTGCGGTGCCGCGTTCAAGAACAAAGGCGTGCAACCCTTGCTCGATGCCGTGGTCGATTACCTGCCTTCCCCGATTGATGTTCCTGAAATTGTTGGTACCAACCCAGATTCCAAGCAACCCGAGACGCGTTCTGCTGACGACAACGGCCCGTTCTGTGCCCTCGCGTTCAAGATTTGGACCGATCCGTACGCAGGCAAACTCATTTTCTTCCGCGTTTACTCTGGCAAGGTCAGTAAGGGCATGACGGTCTACAATCCGCGCAACAACAAGCGCGAGCGCATTGGCCGCCTGCTCGAGATGCATGCCAACCATCGCCAGGAAATCGACGTGTGTTACTCGGGTGACATCGGCGCGCTCGTCGGCCTGAAGAACATCACGACGGGCGACACAATTTGTGACGAAGACCATCCGATTCTTCTCGAATCGATTACCTTCCCCGAACCCGTCATCTCCATGGCCATCGAGCCGAATACCAAAGCCGACCGCGACAAGATGTCCACAGCGTTGCAGCGACTGGCCGAGGAGGACCCGACATTCCGGCTGACCAGTGATCAGGAAACGGGCCAGACAATCATTTCCGGGATGGGCGAACTTCACCTCGACATTATTAAGGATCGCATGTTCCGCGAGTTCAACGTCGGTGCGACGGCTGGCAAGCCTCAAGTGGCCTATCGCGAGACGATCACGAAAAAGGCCGAGGCTGAAGGCAAATTCATCCGCCAGTCCGGTGGGCGTGGTCAGTACGGTCACGCGGTCATCACGATCGAACCGGGCGAGAAGGGCAGCGGTGTCGTCGTCGAGAACGAGATTGTCGGCGGCGCGATTCCCAAAGAATACATCCCCGCCGTGGAGGACGGCATCGTCGAAGCCGCGCAGACCGGCGTGCTCGGCGGCTATCCGATGGTGGACGTGAAAGTCGAAATCATCGATGGCACGTTCCATGAAGTGGACAGTTCGGAAATTGCGTTCAAAATGGCGGGTAGCTTCGCGTTCAAGGAGGCCGCGCGCAAGGCAGGCGCGATCATGTTGGAGCCGATCATGGACGTCGAAGCCATCACGCCCGAGGAACACATGGGCGACGTCGTCGGCGACCTCAATAGCCGCCGCGGTCGAATCAGTCACATCGAACCGCGCGCCAACTCGACGATCATCCACGCGCACGTGCCGCTGGCGGAGATGTTCGGCTACGCCACGGCGTTGCGCTCGCTTACGAAAGGTCGCGCGAGTTATTCGATGGAGCCGGCCAGTTTCGAGAAGGTGCCGGAAAACATTCTGGCTACGATCTTGGATAAAAACTCCGGCGGTGCGAAGAAGAAATGAACAACCAGCGCATCAGAATCCGCCTCAAAGGCTACGACCATCGGTTGCTCGATCAATCGGCGCACGACATCGTCGAGACCGCCAAGCGCACGGGCGCGAAGGTTGCCGGCCCGATTCCATTGCCGACGGACATCTGGCGGCACACGGTGAATCGTTCGCCGCACGCGGACAAGAAGTCGATGGAGCAATTCGAGATGCGCACGCACAAACGCCTCCTCGACATCATCGACCCGACGGCCAAGACGGTCGATGAGTTGAAGAAACTAAACCTGCCTGCGGGCGTCGACATCACCATCAAGATTTAATCATGGAACTCCTCGGTAAGAAAATCGGAATGACACAGCTCTTCGACGCCAAGGGCAACATGGTCGGTTGCACCGTGGTCGAAGCCGGTCCGTGCGCGGTCCTGCAGAAGAAGACGCCTGAGGCGGACGGTTATCATGCAGTTCAATTGGGCTTCGGCGCGAAGAAGGAGAGGAACGCCACGAAGCCGATGATCGGCCACTGCAAGAAAGCCAGTGCCGCCGTGCCGGCATTTGTGCGCGAATACCGAACCAGCGAAGCGATCGCGGCCAACGTCGGCGACAAGCTCACGGTCAAGGAATTTCAGCCCGGTCAGTTTGTGGACGTGATCGGCACGAGCAAGGGCAAAGGATTTCAGGGCGTTGTCCGGCGGCACAAGTTTGCCGGCGGCGATTCGACGCACGGCGCAAAGGGTTGGCATCGGC
>Ga0335085_10007356_pt1 | contig 17135 bp, 18 predicted proteins | sample Lox_Sample_45_FD_206712 | JGI IMG/M metagenome (GOLD analysis project Ga0335085, IMG submission 206712) | Soil microbial communities from Loxahatchee National Wildlife Refuge, Florida, United States - Lox_Sample_4.5 | ecosystem: Environmental > Terrestrial > Soil > Wetlands | place: USA...
TGCCTTGCAGATCGCCGAATTCGTCGACGACGAGCTCCATCGGCTCGCCCGATTTGCGGAACATCTCGAGCGCGCGCAACGCCGTCGCGGTCTCCGGAATGAACATCGCCGGCCGGACCAGCGGCTTCAGATCGAAGGACTTGCCGCTCATCTCGGCGGTGAGGATGTCCTTCACCTGCACGATGCCGGCGACCTGCTGCGGGCCCCCGTCGAACACCGGAAAGCGCGAATAATCGCTGTCCCGCACCTTGCGCCGGTTCTCTTCGAGATCGTCCTGCAGATCGAGCCATTCGAGCTGCGTGCGCGGCGTCATCACCGCATTGACGCGGCGATCGCCGAGACGGAGCGCCATTTGCACGATCGCCGTTTCCGCGGCGTGGACGTTGCCCGCAGCCTGCGCTTCGCGCAGCATGATCGTGATTTCTTCTTCGGTCACCGCCACCGATTCCTTCGGGCCGCGCGGCAGGAAACGCAGCACGAGATTGCTCGATGCGGAGAGAAACCAGACGAGGGGTGCCGCGAGCCGCGTCATCAGCGCGAGCATCGGCGCGAGGCCGCGCGCGATCGCTTCCGGCCGGCTGAGGGCGACGCGCTTCGGCACCAGCTCGCCGAGGATCAGCGTCAGATACGAGATCACGACGACGACGATGGCGAAGCTGACCGTCCCCGCATGCGCGCCGAGGCCGAACGGCTCGAGATATTCGGCCAGCTCGTCAGCAAAGGTCGCGCCGCCCAAGGCACTGGCCAAGACGCCGATAACGGTGATGCCGATCTGCACCGTCGAGAGAAATCGGCCCGGATCGCGCCTGAGTTCGAGCGCGGTCTTGGCGCCGGCACGGCCGAGATCGGCGCCGCGTTGCAAGCGCACGCGCCGCGCGGAGACCACCGCCATCTCGGCGAGCGCGAAAAATCCGTTCAGGAGGATCAGCAGGAGAATGATCGCGAATTGCAGCCAGAGCATGGCGGTCCCGATTCCGGTGGTTCGTTGACGCTCAGGATACAGGGTCGCGGCACGAGGGGGATAGCGCCGGCTTCACCGCGGCTTGCCCGAGTCCGGCAGATTGGCGCGCAAGCCATGCGCCGCGATGACCGCCCAGGCCTCTTCCGCATTCTCGGCGTAGTGGAAGAGATTGCAATCCTTGCGCGATATCATCTCTTCCTCGCAGAGCATGTCGACATCGACAAGGCGGCTCCAATAATCCTTGCTGACGAGTACGATCGGTACGCGCGGCGATTTGCCGGTCTGCACCAGGGTGAGGATCTCGAAGAGCTCGTCGAGCGTGCCGAAGCCGCCGGGGAACACGACAAGCGCATTGGCGCGCATCGCGAAATGCATCTTGCGCATCGCGAAATAATGGAAGCGGAAAGTCAGCTCTGGCGTCGTGTAGGCATTGGGCTCCTGCTCGACCGGCAGCGTGATGTTGAAGCCGATGCTCGGCGCGCCGATCTCGAACGCGCCGCGATTGGCCGCTTCCATGATGCCCGGCCCGCCGCCCGTCGCGATGACGTTGTCGCGCCAGCGCTCATGCGGGGCGAAGGCGCCGCCGCGCTGCGAGGCGATGCGTCCGAAATTGCGCGCCTCCTCATAGACCGCGGCACGGCGGGTCAGCGCTGCCGCACGCGTGCGGTCGGCATCCGTGGTCGCGGCCTTGGTCGCCGCTTCGGCCTGTTCCGGCGAGGGCGTGCGCGCGCTGCCGAAAACGATGATGGTCGAGCGCACACCCCAATCGCGCAGCAGCAGATCGGCCTTGGCGTATTCGAGCTGGAACCGCGTGCCGCGCATCTCCTCGCGCAGCAGGAATTGCGGATCCTCGACCGGCAGGATGTAGCTGGGCGATTGCTTTTGAAGCTGATTATCGGCCACGATGCCGCTCCACGAAAAATGGCGCCGTCCGAGACATAGCATTTTCACGGCGCGCACGGCATCACTTCGCAGATAGAGGAGCGAATCGGGATGAGACTCTCGTTTCATGGCGCGGCCCAAGATGTCACCGGCTCGTGCCATCTGCTCGAAGCCGCCGGCAAGCGCGTGCTCATCGATTGCGGCCTGCATCAAGGCAGCCGCGCGCTCAATCTCGAGAATGCCGAGCCCTTCGGCTTCGATACCGCGGCGATCGATTGCGTGCTGCTCACCCATGCGCATCTCGACCATTGCGGGCGCCTGCCGCTCCTTGCCAAGCGCGGCTACAAGGGCCCGATCGTCACGACCGCTCCCTCGCGCGAGCTCGCCAATCTGGTCATCCTCGATTCGGCTTATCTGCAAGAGGCCGATGCCGAGCATGACGCACGCACCGCTTCGCGAATCGGCGCCAAGGCCGCGCCGCCGCTCTACACCGTGCTCGATGCGACCAACTCGCTGCATCAGTTCAGCCAGTGCGTGGGCTATGAGCAGCCGTACGAGCTCGCGCCCGGCCTCACGGCGACCTTCTTCAACGCCGGGCATATCCTCGGCTCGGCGAGTGTGCTGATCGAGGCCGAGGAAGGCGGCAGGACGCGCAGCGTCTTCTTTTCCGGCGATATCGGCAATGCCGACCGGCCGCTGCTCCAGCCGCCGCGCACCCCGCCATCGGCACAGGCCGTGGTGATGGAATCGACCTATGGCGACCGCAACCACCGGCCTTACGGCGACTCGGTCGAAGAGTTCCTGACCGCGGTCGCGGCGATCTTCTCGCGCGGCGGGAATGTCGTAATCCCCACCTTCGCCTTGGAGCGCGCGCAGGAGCTGCTCTACATCCTGCGCCAAGGCATCGAGGCCAGCCGGCTGCCGGCGGCGATCCCGGTCTTCGTCGATTCGCCGATGGCGATTTCCGCGACCGCGATTTTCGAGCGTTATCCCGATTGCTATTCGCCGGCGGTGGCGGAGCTCTTCCGCTCCGGCAAAGATCCCTTCGGCCTGCCCGCGCTCCATTTCACCCGCGACCGCGCCGAATCGGTCGCCATCAACCAGATCAACGGCGGCGCCATCATCATGGCGGGCTCGGGCATGGCGACCGGCGGCCGCGTCGTCCATCATTTGCGCCACAATCTGGCGCGGCCGGAATGCGGCGTGATCTTCGTCGGCTACGCCGCGCCCGGCACACTGGCGCGCCGCATCATCGATGGCGCCAAACATGTCGCGATCTTCGGCGAGCAGATCCAGGTGCGCGCCTCGATCCACACGATCAACGGCTTCTCCGCCCATGCCGATCAGAGCGAGCTGATCGCCTGGCGCCGGCGCATGAGCGGGATCGAGACCACCTTCATCGTGCACGGCGAAGAGCCGGTGATGCACAAGCTCGCCGCCGCGCTCGACCAGGGCCGGATCGAGATCCCGGCCCTGCACCAAAGCTACGAGCTCTAGTCTCGTTCAACCCAGCAGCGTCGCCGCGCCGGCGCGATCGCTCAGCGGTTGCCGATCGCCCGCACGAGACGCAGCTCCGAGCCGCCCTCGACCGGCGTGACGATCACGATCATCTCCTCGGGCTCTTTGAGGCCGGGCTTGGACACATCGAAGATATCGACGCGCGAATCGATGCCGCCGACATTCGCGGTCTGGGTCGGGTGACCCTTCATGCTCGCGCCGCGCTGCGTCTTCACCCAGGCTTGAACCGCGGCGCCGAAGCGCGCGCGCACATCCGGCAGGTTCGGAAAACGCTTGCGGAGGGCGCAGGTGTGATAAGGCGGCAGCTCGATCGTCAGCGTGTATGGTCCGGGCGGCGATTGCGTGTACCAGCCGACGCCGGGATCGGTGCCGAGCATCGCGCGCATGTCCTCCTCCGAGACCGGCAACAACCGGTTTTGCGCGACGAACTGGTTGATCGAATTGCCGGTCGGAAACCGCTTGAGACAGACCTGATCGAAAACGCTCACGATGTCGCCGATCGAATCCGCCGCGGCGGGGGATTGAGCCGCGACGGATGACAAAACGAGAGCCGCTATGATTGCTAATCGCTTGGCCAGCATGCTGATCCCCCCTTTGGCAGCTTGCCTATGTTATGGTGGCAAGACACAGGAGGAAACCACCTTGATTGCGGATCGAATTCGCGCGGCCGCCGGCGGGGCGGCGATGCTAGCCGCCCTGGCTTTGCCGCTCGGGGTCGCGCAAGCGGCGGTGCTCAAAGTCACGTCGAGCGCGTTCAAGGAAGGCGGGATCATCGCGGCGAAATATGCTGGCCATCTCGTCACCAAACGCGGCGCCAGCGCGCCGACCGATTGCGGCGGCAGCAACGTGTCGCCGCCGCTCGCCTGGACCAACGTGCCCGACGGCACCAGGAGCTTCGGCCTCGTGATCTACGATCCCGACGGCGCCAAAGGCGGCGGCGCGGTGCATTGGGTCGCCTATGGCATCGCCGGTGAGCGCCGCTCCTTGCCGGAAGGCTTCGGCAACAAGGGAACCGGCTATGTCGGCGGCACCAGCGCTTCCGGCAATCACGACTATATGGGCCCCTGCCCGATCCCGGGGCACACGAACCACTACATCTTCTCGCTCTACGCCCTCGACCTCGCGCCCGACGCGTTGCAGCCGGGCCTCACCCGCGACCAATTCCTGGACGCGACGCGGGGGCATGTGCTCGATATCGGCTCGATCGTCGCGCGCGCGCCGTCGCGCCAGCGCTCGCCCTAAAGGCTTTCCGCGGCCGATTGGCCGGCGCGTGGCAATTCGCTAAGCTGGCGATCGTCGGACGATAGCGTTTAGGGAGAACGGGAATGCGGGCGGAAGATCAGGCGCGGCTGGTGCATGTCGGACCCGGCCAACCGGCGGGCGAATGGCTGCGGCGCTACTGGCAGCCGGCATGTCTCTCGGTCGAGGTTGCCGAGCGCGACGGCGCGCCGGTGCGGGTGCGCCTCCTCGGCGAAGACCTCATCGCCTATCGCGACAGCAACGGCACCATCGGCCTGATCGATGCCTATTGCCCGCATCGCCGTGCGCCGTTGTTCTTCGGCCGCAACGAGGAGTGCGGGCTGCGCTGCGTCTATCACGGCTGGAAGTTCAACGCCGCCGGCGAGTGCGTCGATCTGCCGAGCGAGCCGGCCTCGAGCCCGATGAAGAACAACATCCGCATCAAGGCCTATCCGACCGTCGAGCGCGGCGGGATCGTCTGGGCTTACATGGGGCCCGCCGACAAGCAGCCGCCGGCGCCCGATTACGAATGGACGCGCGCGCCCGAGACCCATCGCAACGTGTCGAAGAATTTCCAGGACAACAACTATCTGCAAAGCCTCGAAGGCGGGCTCGATACCGCCCATGTCGGCTTCCTCCACAACAACAACCTCAAGGACAAGGGCTATCTCTTCGCGCGCGACAACGCGCCGAAGATCGACTGTTTCGAGACGCCCTACGGCTATTCCTATACCGGCACGCGGCAGATCGGCGGCGACGACATCTGGGTGCGGCATTACCAATACATCATGCCGGTGCAGCAGATGCGCCCGAACGTGCGCTCGCCCCTGCCCGGCGCCAATCGCCACCGCCCCGCCTATGACGGACATATCTGGGTGCCGGTCGATGACGAGCACACCTGCGTCTACAACTGGACCTGCGGCTACGACGAGAATTCGCCGATCGATCCCGAGGAGTTCGACGTCTTCGAGCGCCGCTTCGGCCGCGGCCGCGATTCCTATATTCCGGGCACCTTCCGGCTGAAGGCGAATTTCGCGAACGATTACAAGATCGATCGCGCGCTGCAAAAGACGACGAGCTTCACCGGCATCCCCGGCATCAACACGCAGGACGTCGCGGTGCAAGAAGGCATGGGGCCGATCACCGACCGCACGCAGGAGCATCTCGGCACCTCCGACCGCGCGATCGTGTTCCTGCGCCGCATGCTGCTCGAGGCCGTCGCCGCGGTCGAGCGCGGCGAGACACCACCCGGCGTCGACCCGCTGCATCATCGCGGCGTGCGGCCGCATGAGGGCATCCTCAAGCAAGGCGGCGATTGGCGCGCGGCTTTCGCGGTCGAGGGCGCCGCGCGCTGGTAGCAGCAGCGCCAGCTTAGATCGCGACCTGTCGCGTCATCACGATCTCGCGGCCGGTGCGCGCGGATTCGAGGATGCCGAAGCACACTTCGAGCGTCGCGAGGCCCCAGTTTCCGTCGTGGAACGGCTTGCGGCCGCCGCTCAGCGCCTCGTGCATCTCCGTCAGCTCGGCAAGCCGGCCGCCTTCCTTGCGCGGCAACGCGATCTCCTGGCGCCCGTCCTTGTCGTAGAGATAGAGCCCGTCGGCGGATTGCCGGATTGTCGCGTCCTCGCCGCTCACGACGACGAGGCCAAAGAACGGCTGATGCGGCCGCGCCCGGCCGGCATGCGCGTTGAGCAGCTGCCCGGCGGTCGCGCCGCCGTAACGGCCGCTCTCCTTGCCGCTTTCGAGCTTCGCATCGCGCTCGGGCGCCGGCGTCGCCATGAGCTCGACAAAAGCCCGGCGATTGCGCTCGTTGCTTTTCGGATCGCGCAGATTGCCGCCCTCGCCGACCCAACCGAACAGCTCGGCCGTGTCGAAGAGGCTGCGCCCGTCATAGACCAACGTCGCCGGCACGCGGTTCTCGAATTCGAGATAGCAGACATAACCGCCTTCATGCCCGGTGACACCGTCGGGAATGGTCGTCGCGCGCACGCTTTTGACGAGGCCGCCACCGATCTGGCGCACGATATCGACGTGATGCGGGCCCTGATTAAGCACCGGTCCGCGCGTCGCTTCGAGCTCGGCCAAAAGCCGCGGGCGATGATTGAATTCGTTGAAGTTCCACGCATTGATCGCGCGTAGTGCGCCGATGCGGCCCGACTTCACCAGCTCCGTCATGGCGACGATCGGCGCATCGAAACTATGCGTATGACCGGCGAGCAGCACAACGCCGGCGCGCTTCGCCGCCTCGACCATCTCCACCGCATCGGCGAGCGACAAGGTCAGCGGCTTCTCGCAGATGATGTGCTTGCCATGCGCCGCCGCGGCTTTGGCGTGTTCGAGATGCAGCCATGACGGCGAGGCGATGTAGACCGCATCGACATCGGCATCGCGGCACAGCGCCTCCGCATCCGCATAAGCGCCGCCGCCGAATTCCGCCGCGAAGCGCTGTTGTGCCTGCGCGCGCGGATCGGCGCCGGCCGCGATCATCCACGGCAGATCGGGCGCGGCGCGCATCTCGTCGATGATCATCGCGCCGGCCTGGCCGAGGCCGATAATGCCGAGACGCAAGCGGTTTTGACCGGTCGCCATGCTCATTCCTCCCCGAAAATCTGTCGCGACTAGCGTAACACACGAGATTGAGGAGTGTCTCAGCCGATACACACTTATCCCGGGTGCGCCGGACCGCTCGGCGCAGCATCATTTCGGCCTTGTTAATGTTTCTGCCCGCACATTAACGCCATCGCTTCTAAGAACCGCTCGGTCCCCGGAGTGACGTTTGTTTCGCCGCGAGCATCGATCGGCTTCCATCCCGGCGACGCGGCCCGGCGGGATCGAAGCCAAAGACAGTAACCGAGAGTCTCCAAGAGACCGCAAACCGCGCGGCCTGCGCGGCTTCCTGTTCGCGTCCGAATATCTCGTCCTCGCTTTCACGGCCTTTCTCATCGCGCTGATCTGGGGCGCCATCGGCTACCAGATCGACCACGATCGCAGCGCCGTTCTCGACACGGCGCGCGTGAACACGCGCAACCTGGCGCGCGCTTATGCCGAGCATGTCGAGGGCACGTTGAAGCTCATCGACCAGACCTTGCTGCGGGTCAAGAAGGAATACGAAAGCCGATCGAGCAACCCCGAGTTCCTCTATCGCATGATGAACGACGCGCAATTCGACGCGCGCACCGTGCCGATGGCGATCACCGATCCTGATGGCCATGTCGTCGCCTCGAATCTCCGACCACGCTTGCCCGCGGATGGGTCCTCCACCGCCGCGCCCACCCGCTATTACGCCGGCGATCGCGACTACTTCCACGCGCAGAAGGACGATCCGTCCGACAGCGTCTATATCGGCACGCCGATCCTCAGCCGGATCACCGGCAAAATCTCGCTCACCGTCAGCCGGCGACTCAACGCGCCCGATGGCAGTTTCGCCGGCATCGTGTTCGCTTCCTTCGACCTCGACTATCTGAGCGGCTTCTTCAGCGATCTTGCCATTGGCAGGAGCAGCAGCTTCAGCATCATCGGCAGCGACATGGTGATCCGCGACATGATCCGCGGCACGGGTCGCGCCACGGATCTCGTCGGCAAGAGCATCCCAAAGCCGACGCTGTTGCCCGCCCTCGCACACGCCCCCAATGGCGATTACGAAGCCGTATCGCCGGTCGACGGCGTGGACCGGCTCTTTTCCTATCGCTCGCTGCCGCAGTACCAGCTCATCGTGCTCGCCAGCGCGGCGCGTCCCGACGTTCTTGCCAGCTTCAACAACCGCAAGGACGCGATGCTCGCGGCCGCCGCGTTGCTCTCACTGATCTTCGTCGCAGTCGCCGCGTTCCAGCTCCGTCGCATCGCTAAGACCCGGCGCTACGAGATCGCCCTCAATCGCAGCAACGAGAAGCTGGCGCGGGCGCACCGTCTTGCCACCATCGGCTGCTTCGAGCATGACGTCAGCACGGGCATGGCCGAATGGTCCGACGAGCTCTATCAAATCCTCGGCCTCGAGCCGAGCGGCGCCGTCCCCGGCCGCGACACGCTGATCGCGCTCATTCATCCCGACGATCGGGAACGCTTCGAGGATCATCGTAACGGCGAGCTTGCCGGCAAGGTGATGGGCCCGCTCGAATATCGCATCATCCGCACCGACGGTAAGGAGCGGATCGTGCGGCGCGAAACCGCCATCGTGTTCGACAAGGACACGAAAGGCTTGCGTCGCTACGGCACGCTGCAGGACATCACGGCGTTGCGTCTCGCCGAGCAGCGCGAGCGCGAACTCGAGCGCAAGCTGCTTCATTCGCAAAAGCTCGAAGCGCTCGGCACGCTGGCGGGCGGCATCGCCCACGACCTCAACAACACGCTGACGCCGATCATGGCGCTGAGCAAGCTGACGGCGCGGCGGCTGGCGCACGATCCGGAGCTGCGTAACAATCTCGAGATGATATTTGCCGCGAGCGAGCAGGCGCGTGACCTCGTGCGACGGGTCCTGTCCTTCAGCCGCCGCGACAGGATCGAGAAAATCCTGGTCGTCCCGGGCGAGATCGTGCAGGAGGCGCTGCTGCTCTTGCGCGCGACCGTGCCATCCTCGATTCACCTCGTCAGCCGGATTGGCGATGTTCCGTCGATCCTCGCCGACCCGTCGCAGATCCATCAGGTGATCACCAACCTCGTCACCAACGCCGTGCAGGCGATCGAGCCCAATTCCGGCACGATCACGGTCATCCTCGAGCAGGTCGGCGACGGCGCGGCGAACGCCGAGATCCGTCTCTCGGTCATCGATACCGGGAAGGGCATGGACGAAGGCACCCGCCGGCGCATGTTCGAGCCATTCTTCACGACCAAGGAAGTTGGTCAAGGAACCGGACTTGGCCTGTCGATCATCGACGGCATCGTCAGCAATCACGGCGGCCGGGTCGAGGTCGCGAGCGAGCCCGGCAAGGGCACGCGCTTCGACATTTATTTCCCGATCGCTACCGAAAGCGAAGCGTCGGCCGCAGCCTGACCGCCCCGCGCCGGGATCACGCGCCGGCGACGAGGAACACGCGTCCAGTGGCGATGCCGCCCAAACGCTGCTGCAGCGGCTCGCGATACTCTTCCGACCCGTAGAAGCGCCGAGCGGCGTCCATCGAATCGAATTGGATGACGACGAAATGGTCCGGTGCCGCGCCCTCCAAAGCGGTCGCGGCATCGCTGCGCGCGACCACGCGCCCGCCGAATTTCTCGATCAACGGCCCTGCGACCTTGACATAGGCAGCAAAGGCTTCGCGATCGTGGATCGTCAGATCGGCGACGAGATAAGCGGATATATCGGCTCCTTTTCCTGGCGCTGACGATCCCGAGCGGCCACGCCCTGCGAGTTTGGCCGCGGCCCTGAGCCGCCGGCAAGCCGGGCGGGAGAGCGCGGTTGCCTCGACTCTGCCGCTTCGGCTAGCGTAGCAGGCGGGAGGACAAATGCCTGCGCCCTTGCTGCTCGATCGACGGCGGGTCATCGCCGGCGCTGCGGCGCTACCGCTCGCGCGGGCGCTGCCGGCCTGGGCGCAGAGCGCGGCGAAGGCCGACTACACGCTCACCATTGCGCCCGTCTCGCTGGAGATCGCGCCCGGGCAGATCATCAAGACCATCGGCTATAACGGCACCGTACCGGGGCCGCTGATCCGCGTGCGCGAAGGCCAGAACGTCGCGATCGATATCACCAACCGCAGCGATCATGACGAGATCGTGCATTGGCATGGCCTCGTTATCCCCTCGCTCACGGATGGAGCGATGGAGGAAGGCGCGCCGATGATCGCGCCGGGCGCGACGCAGCGCGTGAGCTTCACCGCCAAGCCGGCCGGAACTCGCTGGTATCACACCCACGGCATGGCGAAGACCGATCTGACGCGCGGACTCTATAGCGGGCAATACGGCTTCTTCTATATCGAGCCGGCGCAGAATCCCGGCGCTTATGACCGCGAAATCTTCATCGCGCTGCACCAATGGGCGCCGCAATGGGTGAGCTTGCAAGACATCCGCAAAGGCCCGCCGGCAAATAACGGGCTCGAAGTGATCTACGGCGCCGCATCCTTCAACGACAAGGCGCTGGGCCATGGCGAGCCGATCCGCGTCAAGGAGGGCGAGCGCGTGCTGTTCCGCCTCGTCAACACCAGCGCGACGGCCGAGACCGCTGTCTATCTCCCGGGCCACCGCTTCACGATCCTCGCCATGGACGGCAATCCCCTCGCCCGCCCGATGGAGAGCGACACGCTCTTCCTCTCGCCGGCCGAGCGGATCGACGCGCTCTGCGAGATGAAGAACAAGGGCGTCTGGGTCTTCGGCTCGGTGATCGACGACGAGCGCAACAAGGGCATGGGCGCCGTCGTCGAGTACGCGGGCGCGAGCGGGGATCCGGTGTGGCAGGCGCCGGCCGAGCGCGTGCGCATGATCGATTACACGCTCTTCGGCAGCGCCGCGCCGGCGCGCGAGCCCGATGCGCGCATCGAGCTGGTCTTCGACAAGATCCCGGGCGGGCGCGGCGGCTATAACCGCTGGACGGTCAACGGCAAATCCTTCCCCGACACCGACCCGATCATGGTTCAACGCGGCAAGCGCTATCGCTTCGTGATGCACAACCTCGCCGGCGACATGCACCCGATCCATCTCCATCGCCACAGTTTCGAGGTGACGAATTACATGGGCAAGCCGATGTCCGGCCTCATCAAGGATGTCGTCGCCCTGCCCGGCCGCCACGACGGCGAGATCGATTTCGTCGCCGACAATCCCGGCCCGACGCTGTTCCATTGCCACATGCAGGACCATCAGGATTTCGGCTTCATGACGCTGGTGAAATATGCGTGACGCGGAATGATCACGACGCTCCTCATCATCCATGGGCTGCTCGCCGTCACGCTGCTCGGCGCCCTCACCCATCAGACGCTGGCGCTATGGTGGCCGGCACGCGCCGGCCACTCGGTGGCGACGAGCTTCCGCGGCGTGCGCAGCCAGATCTACACCAACACCATCATCGTGCTGTTCGTGCTGACCGCGATCTGCGGCTCGATCCTCTACCCCACCTACCGCATCGCGGTGCGGCCGATCCTCGAGCAGCTGCGCATGAACGCGGCGAACGGCATCTTCGAGTTCAAGGAGCATCTCGTCGCCATCGGCCTCGGCCTGCTGCCGGCCTATTGGTATTATTGGCGCCAGCCGCTCAGCCCCGAATACGCGTTCGTGCGCCGGATGCTCACCAGTCTCCTCGCCTTCATCGTATGGTGGGGTTTCCTCACCGGCCACATCCTCAACAACATCCGCGGTTTCGGATTATGAGTGCGTTGCTGCGCGCGTTACCGATCTTCTCGGCGGTCTACGCCGTGCTCTACGTGATCGCGATGTATTTCAACATCGCGATGTTCGTGCATTACCCGCAGACCGGCATCTGGGCCTGGCACGACGTGCCCGGCCAGAAGGGGCCGGCGATGTATTGGTACGGCTGGATCGCGAATGCCGCCATCGGCGCCGCGATCATCGCCGTGCTGCTTGCTTATCTCCCCGTGCTGCAGCGCCGGATCGCCGCGACCGGCGCCTGGCTGGTCCCGCTGCTTTCGATGCTGACCGTGCTGTTCATTATCCGGAGCTGGTTCATTCGATGAGGGTCTATGGCGCCATTGCTTTCGCCGCGGCGCTCGGCCTCGCGCTGCCGGCTCATGCCGGCGGCGGCGGCTTCGGCGCCGATGACGACGACGACGCCAATGCCGGCCCGCCCTTCCTCGGCCTCGTCCAGGACGATGGCGGCAACAATATCGCCGATGCGCGGATCACCGTCACGATCGCGGCGATGAACTCGACCCTGGTGCTGCGCTCCGACACGGTCGGTCATTTCTTCGTCCGCGGCTTCGACAAGAGCGTCGACCCCAAGGACGTAAAGATCACCTGCAGCAAGGACGGCTATGCCGACGCGACGGCGACCACGACGCCGCCCGCCGGCAACGCGCCGATCCAGGCGATCTGCGTCTTGAAGAAGCAGTGACGATGCGGGTTCTTGTCGCGTTCCTGCTGCTGCTGCTCGGGACCGGCCTTGCGCACGCGGACACGGCAGCCCTCAGCGGCACGGTCTCGTCCGCCGCCGAAGCCAAGATGGAAGGCGTCTTGGTCAGCGCCACCCGTCAGGACAACACGATCACCGTCACCGTTGTCAGCGATGCGCAGGGCCGCTATCGCTTTCCCGCGGCGAAGCTGACGCCGGGGCAATACTCGCTCGATATCCGCGCCATCGGCTATGTGCTGAGTGATCCGCCGCGCGTGACGGTCGCCGCGGCAAAAAGCGCGCGAGCCAATCTCCGCCTCACCCCGGCACCCGACCTCGCGGCGCAGCTCACCAATACCGAATGGCTCGAAAGCATGCCGGGCAGCGACGAAGACAAGCGCGCGCTGCTCGAGTGCCAGAGCTGCCATACGGTCGAGCGCATCGTCCGCTCGAGGCACAGCGCCGACGAGTTCGTCCAAGTGCTGAACCGGATGGCGAACTACGCCAACAACTCGACGCCGCTCCATCCGCAAAAACGCGTCGCGCAGCGCACGCCGAAAGCCGATCTGGTTCGCGCCGCGGCAAACTACCTCGCAACGATCAATTTAAGCGCTGGCAATCTCAGCGGCGGGCCGCATTGGTCATACGCGCTGAAGACCCTGCCGCGGCCCACAGGCGCGGCGACCCATGTCATCGTCACCGAATACCACCTGCCGCGCGCCAGCATGGCGCCGCATGACGTACTGCGCGACAAGAACGGCATCGTCTGGTTCTCGGAATTCAGCGACCAGGCGATCGGCGCGCTCGATCCCAAGACCGGCAAGGTGACGGAATATCCGATCCCCAGCCCGAAGCCGAATTTCCCGACCGGCACGCTCGATCTCGAGCCCGACGGCCAAGGCGATTACTGGTTCGCGATGATGTTCCAGACCGGGCTCGGGAAATTCGATCCCAGGACGAAGACCGTGCAGACCTTTCCGATCCCCGCCGCGCTCAACAGCGATGCGGCGCAGCAATCGATGGTGATGCCGAAAGGCCTCGCCGCCGACGGCAAGGTCTGGACCAACATGGTCAATCGCCAGTCGGTGATGCGGCTGGACCTCGCGACCGGCACCTTCGCGCTGATCGATCCTTTCGCCAGCACCCCGCCCGGCAAAGGCGTCGAGCACTCGCCGTACGGCATGGTCGTCGACGCGAAGAACGATCTCTATTTCATGGATTTCGGCGATACCAACGTCGTGCGCATCGATGCAAAGACCTTGGAGCCGACGATCTATCCGACGCCGACGCCCGCCTCGCGCCCGCGACGCGGCATGATCGACGGACAAGGCCGCATCTGGTTCGCCGAATTCGCCGGCGACCGCATCGGCATGTTCGACACCCGGACGGCGAAATTCCGCGAGTTCCCGGTGCCCGATCGCTGGACCTCGCCCTATGACGCCTCACTCGACAAGGAGGGCAAAATCTGGTCCGGCGGCATGAGCTCGGATCGCGTGCAGCGGATCGATCCCGCGACCGGCAAGGTCGTCGAATATCTTCTGCCGCACCAGACCAACATCCGCCGCATCTTCATCGACAATTCGACGCCGCGCCCGACCTTCTGGGCCGGCAACAATCATCACGCCGCGATCATCAAGCTGGAATTGACGGAATAGTTGTTGCCGCGTGCGATCATGCCCGCGGCGAGCGCATTGCTGCGCCCCGAGCAGCTCGCCGGCGCCGCCGATGCGGAGCGCCGCCCATCGCCCTAAGAACCGCGTCCTGACCGCCGGAGAATCTTGATGAGTGCCGAGCCGAAACAACCGCCGATCGCCATCGCAGCAGCGAACGCGCCGCCGCGCACGAAGCCGTCGAACTATCCCGAGCCGTTCTTCAGCCGCATGGCCAAGCGCGCGAAACATCCGCTGGGCGATCTCTTCGGTCTCAAGAATTTCGGCGTCAACCTCACGCGGCTCGCGCCCGGCGGAGAATCCGCGCTGCTGCATCGCCACAGCAAGCAGGACGAGTTCGTCTATATTCTCGAAGGCCATCCGATCCTGGTGACGGATCGCGGCGAGGTCGCGCTCGCGCCCGGCATGTGCGCCGGCTTCGCCGCCGGCGGCATCGCGCATCAGCTCGTCAATCGCACCGATCGCGATGTGGTTTATCTCGAGATCGGCGATCGCACGCCGGGCGATGACGGCACATATCCCGCCGACGATCTCAAAGCCGCACTCGGTGCCGACGGGAAATGGAACTTCACGCATAAAGACGGCCGGCCCTATTGAGAGCCGGCCGTCTAAATTGCCGATATCAGCGAGAGATCAGCGCGAATAGAATTCGACGACGAGGTTCGGTTCCATCGACACCGGATAGGGCACATCGGCGAGCTTCGGCGCGCGCAGGAACTTGCCCTTGAACTTCGCCTGATCGACTTCGAGGTAATCTGGGATGTCGCGCTCGGTCGAGGCCGAGGCTTCGATGACGACGGCCATGTTCTTCGCCTTGTCGCGCACTTCGATCGCGTCGTTGTCCTTGACGAGATACGACGCGATGTTGACGCGCTTGCCGTTCACCATGACGTGACCGTGATTGACAAGCTGGCGCGAGGCGAAGGGGCTGACCGCGAATTTCATGCGATAGACCACCGCGTCGAGCCGGCGCTCGAGCAGGCCGATGAGATTCTCGGCGGTATCGCCCTTGCGGCGCCGCGCCTCGGTGAAGAGACGGCGGAACTGGCGCTCGCTGATATTGCCGTAGTAGCCCTTGAGCTTCTGCTTCGCCATCAGCTGGGTGCCGAAATCCGACGGCTTCTTGCGGCGCTGGCCGTGCTGGCCGGGGCCGTAATCGCGGCGATTGAGAGGGGATTTGGCGCGGCCCCAGAGATTGACCCCGAGGCGGCGATTGATCTTGAACTTGGACTCGACGCGTTTGCTGCTCATCGCGAATGATGATCCATCATCGTTGTTGTTGTCCCGATAGGCCCGGCCTCCCTGTTGGTGCTTGGGCAGCCGTGCGGGATGCCGGTCACATTGAACCGATATCCACGTTCTCGGAAATGAAGGCGGGGACTATAGAGGGGCTTGCCGCAAAGTCAAGCCGCCGCGACGCAAGCTATTGAATTAATGACTTAATTCAGTGCGGCGAGGGTCGCGGCGCCCGGTGTGCCGGGCTCGAACGGGTTGTTCCGGTTGTCGAGGGTGATCGAGAGCTGCTGCAGGCTGGGCCGCCCGTTCACGGCATAGCCATAGCCACCCGGCCCTGCCTCGCTGCAAGCGGCGAGCGTGGCGGTCAGGAGGGCGAGCAGGATCAAACGCGACATGCCTCCGATCCTGCGCGGCGATGATGGCGAATTTCGGCCCCGCGGCTGACCCTTTCGCGGCGGTTGTCGTGGCTTACGCCGGAAAGACGTGCTTGCCGTCGGAGCCCAAGGGCAGCGGTTTCGCCCAGGTGGCGTCGCGCGTCGCGAGGCTCGCATAGAGATGCGGGAAGAGCTGCCCGCCGCGCGATACTTCCCATTTGAGCGCCGGCCCGAGCTTTTCCGCATCGACCGCGACCAGCACCAGCCCGGCCTGCCCGGCGAAATGCTTTGCCGCCGTCTCGGCCGCCTGCTCCGCCGTCGAGAAATGGATGAAGCCGTCGCCGAGATCGATGCCGGCGCCTTTGAACACGCCGGCGCGCTCGGCCGCCTGCCATTCGGCGGCGGAGAGGATTTTGTAGATGAGTTGGGTCATTCCGCCGCCTTTCTTTTGCGCGGGCCGCAGAACGACGTTACCACGCCGTGCAGCGTGCGCAGCTCCTGCTCGGTGCAGCCGGCGCGCTGGAAGAGGTTGCGCAGATTGCGCACCATTGACGGGCGCTTCTCCGGATCGCGCATGAAGCCGCTGCGGTCGAGCTCTTCCTCGAGATGCTCGAAGAAGCGGATCAGATGCTCCTTCGCCGCCGGCACCGAATGGCCGAGCGCGAGCTGCTCGGCCGGCGTGTCGTCGCCGAGCTGGAACCATTCGTAGCCGATGAGCAGCACAGCCTGCGCGAGGTTGAGCGAGGAGAAAGCCGGGTTGAGCGGCACGCTGAGCACCGTGTCGGCGAGGGCGATATGCTCGTTGATGAGGCCCATGCGCTCGGGACCAAACAAAATGCCGCTCGCCTCGCCGGCGCCGATGAACGTCCGCACTTCGGTCATCGCCTGGCGCGGCGTGACGATGCGCTTCACCATGTAGCGGTCGCGCGCCGTCGACGCGTAGACATGCTTCAGATCGGCGATCGCCTGTTCCACCGTGTCGAAGAGCTTGGCACGCTCGAGCACGATATCGGCGCCGCTCGCCGCGGCCTGCGCCTGCGGGTTCGGCCAGCCGTCGCGTGGATTGACGATGCGCATCTCGGTGAGGCCGCAATTATACATCGCGCGCGCGGCGGTGCCGATGTTCTGGCCGAGCTGCGGCTCGACCAGGATGATGGCGGGGCCACCTTCGAGCGCGGTGCGGCGATGATCGGTACCTGCCATATCAACAGCGGACAAACGCGTTGAGAGAATCACCCCCTCCCCAACCCTCCCCCTTCAAGGGGGAGGGG
>Ga0335085_10007357_pt1 | contig 17133 bp, 18 predicted proteins | sample Lox_Sample_45_FD_206712 | JGI IMG/M metagenome (GOLD analysis project Ga0335085, IMG submission 206712) | Soil microbial communities from Loxahatchee National Wildlife Refuge, Florida, United States - Lox_Sample_4.5 | ecosystem: Environmental > Terrestrial > Soil > Wetlands | place: USA...
GAACACCAGCCGCGCACCGCGCTCCAGCAGCTCTTCGGGGTACTTCCTGAATCGTGCCATGACCGGAGATCCTCCCTCCGCCAGCCGAAGCCGGCCTCGAAGTCTCCGTCAAACCCAGGATGGCTCATTTTGGGCATCTCGGAGCCCGTGGGGTTGGAAATGGGGTAGGTAGAGGGGCTACTCCTCCAGCCCAACGGCTTTGAGGGCCGCCTCGTGATCGAGGAAGTACTCGACGAGGATGATGCGACCCGCCCGGAAGGTCACGATCGCGGTACTGCGCTGGTCACCCTCGACGCCACTCTCTTGTCCGTGGATGTTCCAGCGTTCGCGCACGAGCAGGCGATCGCCGAGGTCGGTGATCGCCTCGGACGTGAAGTCCGATCCGGCGGCGTCCACGAGACCCCGATACCAGCGGATCACCGCCTCGCGGCCAAAGACGCAGGCCTCTGGCCAGCGAGGGTCAGTCCGGACGAGAATGTCCTGATCGAAGGTCGCGGCCACGAGCTCCCAGTCGCCGCACCTGCTCGCGTCGAGATTGCTGCGCCAGAGCGCCACGTTCTCGCGCGACACCGCCTACTCCTCCAGCCCCACGGCTTCGAGGGCGGCGGCACGGCTCTCGTAGACGCGAAGTCGCCAGAGCTTGCCGTCCCGGATCGTCCAAACGTGCGCCTCCCGTTTCACCACAGGAACACCGCTTTGCTTTCCACGCGCCTCCCAGCGCAGAACCGCAACTACATCATCACCAGCGTCGATCCACTCCTCAACCGTGGAGGTAAAGCCAGTGAAGACGCTGAGGGCGTTTCGCCAAAACTCACGCATTCCGTCAACGCCGCGATAGGTAGTGGGGCTGTCAAGGGCGATCGTTGTTTCTCCCGTAACCTCGCAGTGATAGAGGCTGAGGGCAAGCGTGTTGTCGTGATGGAGGCCTGCTTCCCACGCCCGGCGCACCGTCTCCACGTTCTCCTGCGACACCGTTTACTCCTCAAGCCCCGCGGCTTTGAGAGCGTCCGCATGGTTCCAGAAGAACTCGAAACCGACGATCGCGTCCTCGCGAACGGTGTAGATGCACGTCATCTCCATGTTCGATTCAGGTCCGCTGCCGACGCCACGCCAGATGAACCTGAGGACAACCCTATCGCCAGCGCTGATCATGTCAGTGACGGGAACAATCGTGTCGGAGTCCCAGATTGCCCGAAGTTGCCGAATCTGACGCAATACGGCGTCCCGGCCTACGAAGGGTCCCTGCTCTGGCCAGTCCGGCATTACACGCCAAATCACGTCCGAGGCAAGAAACTCGCTCCATGCGTCGGCATCGCCCGTGTTCCACGCATCGGTCATGCGACGGACGAGTTCGACGTTCTCCTGCGACACCGCCTACTCCTCCAGGCCGAGATCAGCGAACGCGCCGTCGCGGTCGAGGTAATTGACGAGCATGGTCACCTGCCCGCCGGCGATGTGAAACAGGCTCGCGACCTTCGACTGCATCTCCCCGATCTCAAGCCCGCTGGCCTTGCCACTCCCGGTGTTCTGCACCAGCACAAGAACGCGCTGGTGGTCAAGCTCGCGGTACTCCTCCGCCTCGGCGGGGAACTCCTCCCACGCCCCAAGCCAGCTGCGCCAGGCTTTCGCCATGTCGATCACCCCCGTCGACGAGCTGGATTCCGGTCCGCCGATCATCACGAACTCGATCCCGGGATGCGCCCAGTCGGTCGAGCTGTAGTCCCCCCGTTCCCAGGCAGCATAGATCGAGCGCACGAGGTCCAGGTTCTCGGCCACGACCCGCCAAGTATCGCGCCCACCGAAGGCGCGCGAAAGAACGGAGGGGGAGGGATTCGAACCCTCGATGGAGGAAAAACCCCCCATAACGGTTTTCGAGACCGCCGCATTCAACCGCTCTGCCACCCCTCCGGGGTGATCCCCCAGGCTAGTCCATCGCCCCCCGGGGTCGGCGACGGGTGGCGAAGAAATCGCTGAGCAGTCGGCCCGACTCCTCAGCCAGGACCCCGCCGGTGACCTGGGGGCGGTGATTGAGGAGGGGCTCCCCGAGCACGTCGAGCACCGAGCCGCAGGCGCCAGCCTTCGGGTCGGCCGCCCCGTAGACGACCTCGGGGATGCGGGCGAGCACGATCGCCCCGGCACACATCGCACACGGCTCGAGCGTCACGTAGATGGTGGCATCCAGCACGCGCCAGCTTCCGCACACCCTCGCCGCCTCCCGGATCGCGAGGATCTCCGCATGCGCCGTCGGGTCCTGAAGGCGCTCCCGTTCGTTGTGGGCCGCCGCAATTACTTCCTCACCTCGGAAGACCACCGCGCCGATGGGTACATCGTCGTGTTTAAGTGCTTGCTCGGCCTGGTGCAGCGCGAGCCTCATCAGGTGCGCCTTCTGGGGCAGGGGCTGTCCGTTCATCCCTGAGAAGCGCGTCTCTGCGAGAGTCCCTGCCGCCCCAGCCAAGTCACACCGTCATTATCGAAGACCAGATGAAGCCCTTGCCCACCAGAGCCATCCGACCCTGCCTCCCGTTGCTGCTGGCGTTGGGTGTCCTCGCCGTGCTCGCCTCCCCGGCCGGGGCTGCGCCGCGACGGATCGTGGTCGGATACGGCGCTTCCGCGTCCACCGCGGCCCACGCCGCGAGCGTCGAGAGCGGCTCCCCCGAAGCCACGGCCGAACACACCCGCACGGTCGATGTCGCCCGTGGCGAAAGCGTGTCAACGGCCCTCGCCCACGCGCGCCGCGAGCCCGGGGTGGCCTGGGCGGTGCCCGATTACGTCGCCCGTACGGCCGGTGGGACGGGCACCGAATTCGTCCCCGACGATCCCGGCGCCGGCAAGGAAGCGGGCGACTGGCGGGAACTTCAGTGGAACCTGTGGGGCCCGTTCGGGGTGGGTGCACCGACGGCCTGGGAAAACCTCATCAGAGACGGTCATCCGGGCGGTAAGGGCGTGACCGTCGCCGTCCTCGACACCGGTGTCGCGTACACCAACTGGCGCCGCTTCAGGCGCTCGCCGGACTTCGGCCGCTTCCAGTTCGTGAAGGGCTATGACTTCGTCAACCGCGGTGGCCCACCCGTTGATCGCAACGGTCACGGGACCTTCGTGGCCTCCGAGATCGCCGAGAACACCGACAACGGATACGGCCTCACCGGCCTCGCCTACGGCGCCAAGATCATGCCGGTCAGGGTCCTCGACACCGAGGGCGAAGGCGAAGCCTCCACGATCGCCGAAGGCATCTTGTTCGCCGTCAAGCATGGCGCACAGGTGATCAACCTGAGCCTCGAGTTCGCCCCTGGGGTGACCGCCAAGGACATCCCCGAGCTGATCTCCTCGATCCGCTACGCCCACCGCAAGGGCGTGATCGTGGTGGCCGCCGCCGGCAACGAGGCCCACCGCGCGATCGCCTATCCGGCACGAGCCCCGTACGTCGTCTCGGTCGGCGCCACCACCGAACACGGCTGTCTGGCCGCCTACTCCAACGACGGCTCGGGGCTCACGATCGTCGCCCCCGGTGGAGGTCCGGACGCGAACCTCCCGGGCGACCCCAACTGCCACCCCACCGAAGCCTCCGGTCGGGACATCTACCAGGTGACCCTCACCGGCGGCTCACCGAGGAAGTTCGGGATCCCGCTCGGCTATGAAGGGACCTCGATGGCCACCCCCCACGTCAGCGCCACCGCCGCGCTGATCATCGCCAGTGGGATCCTCGGACGCCGTCCCGCCCCCTCACTGGTGGTCGCGCGCATGACCGCCACCGCGCGCAAGCTCGGGGGCGGAGGTGACGAAGCCCTCTACGGGGCAGGGCTCGTGGACGCCGCCGCGGCCACGGCCCCGGTCACCGCCCCTCCGGCCGCTACGCCGTGACCGGATAGCCTGGGCGAGTTGCCCGGGCCCCAGGCGCCAGACAGCTGCGACATCGCCGTAGTCGGTGGTGGCATCGTCGGCCTCGCTGTCGCGCGGGAGCTGGCGCTCCGGCGCCCACGGGCAAGCGTGTGCGTGTTCGAGCGCGAGCCCGAGCTCGCCACTCACCAGAGCGGCCACAACTCGGGGGTCGTGCACGCGGGCATCTACTACGCGCCCGGGTCGCTGAAGGGGAAGCTGTGCGTGGAAGGGGCCCGGGACATGTACGCCTTCTGTGAGCGTCACGGGATCCCCCACGAGCGCAGCGGCAAGGTGATCGTGGCGGTCGAGCGCAACGAGCTCCCCCGCCTGGAGGAGCTCGAGCGCCGCGGGAGGGCCAACGGCGTGGAGGGTCTGCGGCGGATCGACGGCGAGGGACTGAGGGAGCTCGAGCCCCACGCCCGTGGGATCGCCGCCCTGCACTCCCCCGCCAGCGGCATCGTCGACTTCCGCGCCGTCGCCTCGGCCCTCGCGGACGAGCTGCGCGAAGCCGGCGGGTCGGTGATCACCGGCTGCGAGATCGCGGCCGCGCAGCCCTCCCCCGGGGGCCTCACGCTGACGCACCCACGCGGGCGAACGCTGGCCCGCCACACCGTGTTCTGCATGGGGACCTGGGCCGATGACCTGCTCCCCGTGGGCGAGGACCGCGAGCTGCGCATCCTCCCCTTCCGTGGTTCCTACCTGCGCCTGGTCCCGGAGCGGGCGCAGCTGGTGCGCGCGCTGATCTATCCCGTCCCCCACCCCACCCTCCCGTTCCTCGGGGTCCACTTCACGCGCACCATCGACGGCGAGGTGCTGGTCGGCCCCACCGCCATCCCGGCGCTGGCCCGCGGGCAGGACGCCACCTTCTCCGAACACACGGGGGAGCTGGGTCAGCTGCTGCGCTGGCCCGGGAGCCGGCGCATGATGGCCCGCTGGTGGCGGCCCGGGAGCTCGGAGCTGCTCCACGCCGTCCTGCGCTCCACCCTCGTCCGGGCGGCGGCCCGCTACGTCCCCGAGCTCCGCAAGGCGGACGTCGAGCCGGCCTTCTCCGGCATTCGCGCACAGGCCCTGAGCCGCACTGGAGCCCTCGTGGACGACTTCGTGTTCTCCTGCTCCGAGCACGCGGTCCATGTGCGTAGCGCACCCTCCCCCGGAGCCACCGCATCGCTGGCCATCGCCCGCCACGTCGCCGACGAGGCCGAGGCCCGTCTCGGGCTGTGAGGTGGGCTGCGAGGAAGCTCAGGTGGTGCGGATGATCAGCACCGAACAGGGAGCGTGATGGGACACCTTGTTCGGAACCGAGCCGAGCAGGAAGCGCTTGGCCCCTGTCATGCCCTTGTTGCCCACGATGATCAGGTCCGCCTCGCTCTCCTCGGCGACGTCGAGGATCGCGTCGGCGGGGTCTCCCCGGCGGGCGAACTGCTCGACCGCCACCCCCGCCTCCTCGGCGATCTTGGCGGCCTCGGCGAGGGTCGCTTCGACGTCCTCCTTGGGGTTGATCGACCACTGCACGTCCTCGGGAGCGTCACGCCGCTCGCTCTGCAGACGCTGGTTGGACACCGGCTCATAGGCGCTCACGAGCTCGAGCTTGGCTCCCACCGCCTTCGCGAGGTCGACGGCTTCGCGGACGGCCTGGGTAGCAGTGTCGGATCCGTCCGTCCCAACCACGATCGACTTGAACATGATCCTCCTCGAGGTGACGCTGGAGCGCCCGTTTCCGCGGGCGCGGGGATCATATCCCCACCCGCGAGCGCGAAGCCGCTCGGGAAAGCGGGTCCTAGGCGAGCTTTGTGATCGCGATGATCATCCCCACGAGCGTGACGACCACGATCGCCACCTGCGTCCAGAGCCAAGTCGGGGGCATGCGTTCACACTACCGCCCGACGGCCCTACAGCCGGCGGCGAGCGGGGCGGGACGATGAGTGTGGAGGACCCCGGGACGCTGTCCTCGTTCTACGAGCAGGCCTACTCGAGCGCCCCCCGGGAGGCCGAGCTGTACTCCCGCTGGCGCTCCCTCGGCGCCGTCGGCAAGGCCGAGCACGTCAGCACGCTCTGCGTCCGCGCGGGGCTCGCGCCCCGCAGCGTCCTCGACGTCGGATGCGGCGACGGGGCCCTGCTCAGCGAGCTCTCCCGGCGGGGCTTCGGGGGCACCCTCACGGGCCTCGAGCTGAGCGGGACCGCCGTCGCCATCGCCCGTGCCCGTTCGGAGATCGACCGCGTGGAGCAGTTCGACGGCGCCCACGTCCCGGCCGCCGAGGGCGAGTACGAGCTCGGGATCCTCTCCCATGTGCTCGAGCACGTTCCCGCCCCCGCCGCCCTGCTGGCGGAGGTGGCCCGGGCCTGTCGGGCGGTCGTGATCGAGGTGCCGCTGGAGGCCAACCTGTCCGCCCGGCGGGCCTCCAAGCGCGCCCATGCCGAGGAGATCGGCCACCTCAGGAGCCTGGACCGTGGGGCGGCTCGCGCGATCGTCGCCGAGGCGGGTCTGAGGGTGGCGGGCGAGCTCGATGACCCGCTGCCGCTGCAGGTTCACCTGTTCTTCGCCCGCGGCCCGGCCCAGCGGGCCCGCGGCTACCTGAAGTGGGGCGTCCGGGCCACCCTGCACCGCCTCGCCCCACCGCTGGCGCGAAGGCTGTTCACGGTCCACTACGCGGCGCTGTGCCTCCCGCGGGCCGCGTAGCGGCGGTCAGCAACAGCGCCAGCACGCTGCCCATGAGCTCGTCGGGGACGGCCCCGGGCTCGGCGAGCTTCTGACGGGCGATCCCGTCGGCGAGGGCGTCCACCGCCACGGCCAGCTGCTCGGCCGGCAGCAACAGCTCGAGGTCGAAGTCCCGCACGCCCTGGACGATCAGCTCGGTCAGCACGCGGCGCATCTGCGCGAAGCGCTCTGCCACCTTCGGCCTCACCTCCGCGTCCCGTACCCCGTAGGCCCAGAACTCCATGAACAGCAGCAGCAGGTCGGGCTCGCGGTCGATCATCGTCATCCACTGCCTGGCGCCCCCGGCGGCCCGCTCGGAGATCGTCGCCCGCGACCTCACGGCCTCGGCGATCTCGCGCGCGTGCTCGTCTATCTCCCGCTCCATCAACACCAGGAAGAGATCCTCCTTGCCGTCGAAGTTGGAGTACAGGGCCCCGGTGGAGAAACCGGCCACGGATGCGATCTCCTCGACCGAGGAGCCGTGGAAGCCATTGGCCGCGAACACCTCCCTGGCGGCGTCGAGCAGCCGCTCACGGGTCTGGGCCCGGCTCTGCTCCCTGGTGAGCCTCACCCGCCCATCCTAGTCAGTTGACAGAGCGTTCGCTATTCCGATAGCGTTCGTTATCCAGAACGCTCCCCACGACGGAACATCCGGCAACCAGGAGGTGCGGGCAGTTGGCCAGCGCAACGACATCCCCCGGCACGCGGTCACCCGCGAGCCTGCCCACCGACTCGATCAGCTACGAGGACCTGTACGCCCGCTGGGAGCGTGGCAACTGGAAGGCCACCGAGCTGGACTTCACCGAGGACGCCCGTCAGTGGCGGGAGGACTTCACCGAGTTCGAGCGCCAGGCGGCGCTGTGGAACTACTGCCTGTTCTTCTGGGGCGAGGACGCCGTCGCCGACAACCTCTCCCCCTACATCGACGCCGCTCCCCTGGAGGAGCAGAAGTACTTCCTCGCCACCCAGCAGGTCGACGAGGCCCGTCACGCGGTCTTCTTCAAGCGCTTCATGCACGAGGTCTGCGGGATCGGCGACGGCTCCACCTCCAGCGGCCTGGAGGCGATCAAGCCCCAGCTCACGGTCGGCTTCCGCAAGATCTTCGACCGCCTCGACACGATGGCCGAGGAGCTCCGGCGTGACCGCTCCCGCGCGAAGCTGGCCGCCGCCGTGACCCTCTACCACGTGATCATCGAGGCCTCCCTCGCGCAGCCGGGCCAGCACTTCATCTGCAGCTATCTGGAGGAACGCGGCCAGCTGCCCGCGTTCCGCGAGGGCATGCAGAACATCGCCACCGACGAGCAGCGCCACATCGGCTTCGGCGTCAAGCTGCTGTCCGATCTGAACCGCGAAGACCCGGTGGGCGTCCCCAGGGCGGTGGCCGGCCTGCTGCGCGAAGTCACCCGTTACACGGCCCAGGTGCTGATGCCCCCCAACTGGGACGAACGCTACATCTCGGTGTTCAACTCCAGCTACGACGAGGTCGGCTCCGAAGGCGTGGAATCGATGGCCACCAAGCTGCGCTCGGCGGGGCTCGCACCCGAGACCCTGCCTGGCCCGCCGATCCTCCCTCCCGGCCTCACCCCGCTGGAGATGTCACGGCGCGGGCGGGCCCTGGCCCAGGCGGGGATCCTCGGTGTCCGCGAGGGCCCCTCCCGCCACGACCCCGAGACGGTGGAGCTGCTGTTCGACACCATCCGCCGCCAGGTCAACCCCGACCACGGCCTCAAGCGGGCGACCACCTTCCAGTGGGAGTTCACCGACCCCGACGTGCCCACCTGGCACCTCACCGTCAACAACGGCTCGAGCACCGTGGCCGAGGGCGAGGCCCCGCGGCCGGACCTCCGCATGCGGCTCTCATACCAGGACTTCGCCGACATGGTGGGTCAGCGGCTGGACCCCCGACGGGCCGTCCTCAGCGGCCGCCTGCGCCCCCGCGGCAACCCGCTCGCCCTCGCCCGGCTGGCGAAGGTCTTCCCGGCGAGCTAACCGGGAGAGAACTCCCGGGCCGCCTGGCTGGGCGGCGTTTCGCCGCCCGGGGACGAGGCCACCGGCGCTGACGCCTCTGGGACCCGTTCGGGCGCCACGGCCTGCGCTTCGAGGGCGCTCGCAGCCGCGCTCCGCCCGCGATGACCCTTGTGCCCGCGCGAGCCCAGCGAGGCCGTGCTCGCCCTGCCGGCCGACCCCGCGACCGAACCGGCGCCCGAAGACGCACCCGAGAGCGCCTGCTCGGGGCCGAACTCGCGGGCCGCGCGGGCGCCAGCCGAGCCCGTCCCGGAGCCGCCCGCCGAAACGGTCAGGCCCGCGACGGGAGCCGAGGTGGAGTCGCCGCCCGCGGATGCCGGGCCCGGCCCCCCGGAGGCCTCGAGCCGTGCATGACGCAGGCCGGAGCCGGCGCCCGAGCGGCGAGCCTCGTGACGGGCTCCGTGGCCGCCGTTCAGGGCGACGCCGCCGATGCCGACACAGCTCGCCCCGACACCCAGCGCCACCAGACACCCGGCCGCGATCTTCACGCCCAGGGGGCCGCCCGCGAAGATCCACCCGCTCCCGGCCCCGCCGGCCCCGGCCGCGCCCGCCCCGCCGAGCAGCCCCCCGGCTCCCGCCGATGCGGTGGAGCCGCCGACGGCTCCACCGGTGGAGCCGCCGAGAACCCCGCCCGACGCGTTGCCCGCGGCTCCGGAATGGGCGGCCGCCGCGCCCGCTCCCTCGCCCACGCGGGAGAGGATCGCCGCCGACAGGCTCCCCGGCAGGAACACGGGAGGAAGCACGGACGCCAGGCCCCGCAGCGAGGCCACGTAGGCGCGACACGACGAGCACCTGGAGCTGTGGGCGAGGGCCACCCGGTAGCGCTCCCCGTCGCGGTCGAGGATCCCGAACGCCAACCCCCGCATGAGCGAGCCCTGCTGCTCACACCAGCTCCCCTCGGTGATGCTCGAGGCGAGCTCTCCGAGCTTCTCGCTGACCCCCGGGCGTCCCGGGCCGCGGCCCTCCATCAGCCTGCGCATGCGCCGCTCGCTGATCCCCATCCGAGCCGCCGCCTCAGCGCGTGTGAAACCGTGCAGGTAGCAGAGCACGGCCGCCTGGCGCTCCTGCTCACCGAGGCGGGTGCGTAGGCCCTCGAACAGCTCCCGCAGACGGTCGCGGTCGTCGAGCCTGCCCGCCAGGTCCGGGTCCTGACAGGTCTCCTCGTGAGCCGCCCGGCCGGCCCGCACGCGTGCGCGCTGCTCGTCGATGGCGCGCCGGTAGGTGGCGAGGACCAGCCAGCCCGCCGGGTTGGAGATCTCCCGGCCCTCCAGCACGGCCGCGTACAGGCCCTGCCACGCCGCCGCGTAGCAGGCTTCGAGATCGGCCTCGTCGAGCCCCGAGCCCATCGCCCCGAGGCGACGGCGGACGATCGCCACGACGCGGGCCTGCAGCTGGCGAAATTCGGCTTTGAGAAGCCGTTCTGCGCGGTAGCGACGGATCGCGAGGGGACTGATCGCGCGAGTCTAGGCCCGCCACCACGTGAGTACAGAGGCCTCGTCCGATCCGGGCGCATCAGCGACACCGAACCCCGCTCGTTGCGGAAAACGCCGGATCGCGCGCGCGAGGTCGAAGCCCTTGAGAGGAAAAGCACAAGCTGCGGCGAAGCCCGCGAGCGACGGACCGCGGCCGCCGCGGAGCGGCCGGCACCTAGCAACCTCGAAGGGGAATCCCAAATGCCAGACAGCCTCGCGCGTTATGCACCTCTGACCGGCGTCGCCGCCGCCGTGCTCTTCCTCGTCGGCATCTTCACCGGGAGCGAACCGGCGAAAGCCACCTCCACACCGGCGCAGGTGGTGCACTTCTACGCCTTCCACCGCTCCGAAGTCGAGACCACGAGCGTGCTGATCGGGATCAGCGTGGTGCTGCTGCTGTTGTTCACGGCCAGCCTGCGGGCCTACCTGCGCCGGACCCCGGAGGCGGAGGGGCTTGCTCCGATCGTGCTGGTGGGAGCGGCCATCATCTTCACCGCGGGCCTGCTCGCGACCGCGCTCGAATACACCCTCGCCCACAACCTGCTCAGGTTCACGCCCTCCACCGTCCAGGCTCTCAACGTGGTGGCCCAGGAAGTGTTCGTGCCGATCCTCGGCGGGGTCTTCCTGATCGCGCTGGCGAGCTTTTTGGCGATCATCGTCCGTGGAGCCGCCCTGCCCCGATGGCTCGGCTGGCTGGCGCTGGTGGTCGCGGTCGCGTCGGCGGTCACCCCGATCGGCTTCGCCGGGTTCCTGGCGTTCATCGTGTGGATGGTGATCGCGAGCATCCTCATGTACATGCGTATGGACGCCGCCGTGGGCGGAGGCGGTCCCGCCGCGCCCGCGCCCGCACCGGGGCAGGCGGGCTAGAGCGAGACCGGCAGCGGGCTCGAGCGACCGAGCTGAGAGCGACCGGCCCCTACGCGAGGTCGGTCGCCCAGCGCGTCCGCCAGCGGGTCACGCGAGGGCCGGGCCCGGCGCTGGGCGGGCGACCGAGGCGGAAGCCCATCTCGAGCCGAATTCCACGTCCGGGGCGGCTCCTGAGGGTGAGCGCGTCGCAGCTTTCGTCGATCACAGCCAGCCCGAGCCCGAGGCCCGGGCTCGCGAGGGCGCGCCCGATCCCGCAGCCCTGATCGGCCACGAGGATCGTCAGTTCCCCGGGGCGGGAGCCGCCCATCAGGTGGACCTGGCCGGCAGTCCCCTCGCCGGGTGATTCCGAGGAGTAGGCGTGGACCACCGCGTTGGTGACCGCCTCCGAGACGGCCAGGCCGATGCGCTCGAGGTCCAGCCCGCGGGCTCCGGCGGCGGCTGCCCATCCGGTGGCGGCGCGGCGGGCCGCCGGGACCGAGACGGGGACGGCGTCCAGGTACAGGTCGAGCTGGTCGCCGCCCTGGCGCGTTCTCGTAGCCTCGCCCTGCGTCGAGCCGTCGCCGAGCATGAATCTCTTGATACCCGCGGATTATGTCCTGCAAACGGCGGAGATCGGTCGTGCTTGCGGAGCTTTTCAGGCGCTCCCGGCGCGCGCCGCCGTGACGGCCGTCAGCTGCTCGAGCTGGGCGAGGCTGACCGAGCGCATCTCGGAGCCCTCCGCGGCCGCCACGTGCCACGCCACCAGCAGCTCCAGGGCCTGCTCCAGCGTGACCGGCGGAGCCCAGCCCAGATCCCGTTCGGAGGCCGTCGAGTCGATCGCCAGATGGGAGGCCTCCCGGGGCGCTGGTCGTGGGTCGGGCTGCCAGGCCAGGGCTCCCTCCCACAACCTCGCGAGCTCCTGCACCACCCATTCCACGCTCCGCGCCTCATCGCGCGGGGGCCCGAAGTTCCAGGAGCCCGCCGGGCAGGATCCCTCCCACAGGGCCTGGGCCAGCAGGAGGTAGCCGGCCAGCGCGCCGAACACGTGCTGCCAGGGACGGACCGCAGACGGGTTCCTGAGCCGCAGCGGGGTGCCCGCCTCGACGGCACGGACGGCGTCGGCCAGGAGCCGGTCCTCGCCCCAGTCGCCCCCTCCGATCACGTTGCCGGCCCGGGCGCTGGCGACCCCCGGGGCGCCGGGCGCCTCGAAGAAGGAACGCCGGTAGGCGCCCGTGACGAGCTCCGCGCAGGCCTTCGAGCTCGAGTACGGGTCACGCCCTCCGAGCGGGTCGCTCTCCACGAACGCGCCCGGGGCGGAGACCAGGCCCTCGCGCGGCGGGTCGTTCTCGTAGCACTTGTCGGAGGTCACGATCACGGCCGCGCGCACCCCCCCGCCGGCCACACGGACGGCCTCGAGCACGTTCACGGTGCCCATCACGTTGACCTCGTAGGTCAGCGCGGGCTCCCGCAGGGAGCGCCTCACCATCGGCTGGGCGGCGAGGTGGAAGACGACCTCCGGCTGCTCGGCGCCTACGACATCCATCACCGCCTGCGCATCGCGGACATCGGCGGCGTGTTGTGTCATGTGGTCTCCCACCCGCGCGAGCTCGAACAGAGACGGCCGCGTGGGGGCGCCGGGAGCGAGGCCGATCACATGGGCCCCCAACGACTGCAGCCACAGCGACAGCCACGCCCCCTTGAAACCGGTGTGGCCGGTGATGAGCACGCGGCGGGCGCGCCAGAGGTCACTGTCGATCGGCACGAGGGTGGCTATCTTCACGCAATCTCGGCTACTTCGGCCCGCCCACACGCAAGACCGGCCCTGCCCGAGCCGCCCCCGCGGGCGGAGGTGCTCGGCATCCCACTCGCCGTCAGCGACTACGAAGGGGTGATCGCCTGGATGCAGGAGATGGTGCGAGCGGGCGCCCGCGGCTATCTCACCGCGGCGGCGGTCAACCTCGTGATGTGCGCGCGTGAGGACCCGGACACGCGAGCCGCGGTCCACGGTGCCACGCTCGCCGTGCCCGACGGCCAGCCGCTCGTGTGGGCGCTGCGTGCCCTCGGTCACCGCGAGGCCACCCGCATCTACGGGCCCGACCTGATGGCGCACTTCTGCGCGCGGGCTGCCATCTCGGGGACCCCGATCTACCTCTACGGGGGACGCACGCCGGAGGCGCTCGAGCTCCTGCGCCGCAGGCTGACGGAGCGCTTCCCGGGACTCGTGATCGCGGGCGGCTACTCGCCTCCGTTCCGTGAGCCGACGGCCTCCGAGCAGGACGAGATCGCACAGGCGATCAACTCCTCGGGGGCCCAGGTCGTGTGGGTGGGCATCGGCCAGCCCAAGCAGGAGCGATGGATGGCGATGATGCGCCCCCGCCTGCAGGCGCCGCTGCTGGTGGGGGTGGGAGCCGCGTTCGACTTCCACGCCGGCTTGGTCCCGCAGGCGCCAGCGTGGATGCAGCGCAGCGGCCTGGAGTGGGTCTACCGGCTGTGGCAGGAGCCGCGCCGGCTGTGGCGTCGCTACGCGCGCTACAACCCCCTGTTCGTGGGGGGCTTCGCGCGTCAGTACCTCGCACACGCCCTCTCACGGCCGCGCAGCGGGCGCCGCTAGTCTTTCTTCTTCCAGATGGCCGCTTCCAACAGCAGCGCCGAGGTCGCCGTCGTCGGGCTGGGCCGGGTCGGGTTGCCGCTGGCGCTGAGCTTCGCCGACCGCGGCCTGAGGACGATCGGCGTCGACCGTGATGCCCGCGTGCTCGAGTCCGTACGCGACGGGCGGATGCCGTTCGCCGAGGCGGGGGCGCAGGAGCTGCTCGAACGGGTCCGTGCGGCGGGCACGCTGGCGCTCACCGAGCGGGTGGCAGACGCCGCCGCCGCGCGGCAGGTGGTGCTCACGCTCGGCACCCCGTCCTTCTCGCACATCGAGATCGACATGCGCGACATCCGCTCGGCGCTGGATGACCTGCTCGGCGTTCTGCGGGCCGGCCACTCGCTGATCCTGCGCTCGACGATCGCCCCGGGCACCACGGACTTCGTGGCCGGCTACCTGGCCAAGCACCGCGGCTTTCAGGTGGGCGAGGAGGTGTTCGTGGCGCACGCCCCCGAGCGCATCGCCGCCGGGCGCTTCCTCGAGGAGATCGACACCCTGCCGTGCATCATCGGCGGCGTCGGGGAGCGTTCCGGGGAGGTGGCCGCGGAGCTGTTCGGGGTCTTCGACGCCCCGATCGTGCAGACCACGCCGGTGCAGGCCGAGCTGGCCAAGATCTGGACCAACATCCTGCGCTACACCCAGTTCGCACTCCCGAACCTGCTGATGATGGACTGCGAGCGCCACGCGGCCAACGTGTTCGAGGTGATCGACCTGATCAACCGCGACTACCCCCGCGGGGGCATCGCACAGCCGGGTCTGACCGCCGGGACCTGCCTGCGCAAGGACTTCACCTTCTCCGAGGAGCGCTCGGCGGCCCCGGGGATGCTGCTGGCGGTCTCGCGCGTGAACGAGTCCGTGCCGCTGTTCCTGCTCGAGGGTGCCAAGCGGCGGCTCGGCACGCTCGCCGACAGGCGGGTCGCCGTGCTCGGGCTCGCGTTCAAGGCCGACACCGACGACGAGCGGGACTCCCTCGCCCACAAGCTGATCCGTCTGGCCGAGCGCGAGCTGGCGGACGTCGTCGTGCACGACCCCGTGGTCGCCACCCCGACCGCCTCGCTGGTGCAGGCCCTGAAGGGAGCCGACGTGGTGGTGGTGGCCACCAACCACTCGCACTTCCGCAACCCCTCGACGCTGGCGAGCATCGCCGCCTGCGCCTCGCCGGAGTGCCTGGTGGTGGACCCCTGGAACTGCTGGGGGGCGGGTCAGGTATTCGCCTACGCCTCCGAGCTCGTGGCGCTCGGCGTCGGCGGGTGAGCAGGGTCCTCGTCACCGGCGGGGCCGGCACGATCGGCGCCGCCGTCGTGAGGCACCTGCTGGCCGACCCCGGCTACGAGGTCCGCGTCTCCGACCAGCGCCCCGCCCCCCAGTGGATGCGAGAAGGGTGCGAGGTGCACACCGGCGACCTGCGCTCGCCCGAGCACGCCAAGGAGGCGATGGACGGCTGCTCCCACGTCGTGCACCTGGCCGCGATCGTCGGCGGCATCGCCAACTTCCACCGCCTCCCCTACACCCTCACGGACGTCAACAACGCGCTCTACAACGCGGTCATCGGGGCCGCCATCGCGCTCGAAGTGGAGCGCCTCGTGTATGTCTCCTCCTCGATGGTGTTCGAGCGGGCCGAGCTGTTCCCCACCCCCGAGGAGTACCTGCCCCGCTGCCCGGTGCCGCGCTCGGCGTACGGCTTCTCCAAGCTCACGGGCGAGGTGTACTGCCGTGCGGCCCACGAGGAGCACGGCCTCCCGTACACGATCGTGCGCCCCTTCAACGCCTACGGCCCGGGAGAGCGCCCGGACGCCGAGCCCGGGATCGCCCACGCCGTTCCGGACCTGATCAACAAGGTCCTCTCCGGCCAGCGTCCGTTGCAGATCTTCGGCTCGGGCGAGCAGACCCGCACGCTCACCCACGTGGACGACATCGCCGAGGGCCTGATCTGCGCGATGAGCTCCCCCGCGGGGCTGAACGAGGACTTCAACATCTCCGCCTCCCGCGAGCTCACCGTGGCCGAGATCGCAGCGATCGTGTGGGAGGCCTGCGGGGAGGATCCCGACGAGCTCGAGCTCGAGCACCTCCCCACCTTCGAGGTCGACGTGCAGCGGCGCTGGCCGTCGGTGGAGAAGGCCCGCCGCCTACTCGACTGGGAGGCCCGGATCGACGCAGAGGAGGGGATCGCCTCCACCGTCCGCTGGCTGCGCGAGCTACCGCAGCCCATCGCCAGCGGTCGTTAGGCTCCCGCGATCAGATGAGCGGCAGACCCTCAGCGTTGATCACCGGTGTCACGGGCCAGGACGGCTCCTACCTGGCCGAGCTGCTGCTCGAGAAGGGCTACGACGTCCACGGCATGGTGCGCCGCGCCTCGACCGAGAAGTTCGAGCGCATCGAGCACATCCGCGACCGCCTGACCCTCCACCAGGGCGACCTGCTCGACCAGCGCTCGCTCGTGGACGCGATGCGGGCCTCCAAACCGACGGAGATCTACAACCTCGCCGCGATGTCGTTCGTGGCGGTGTCGTGGATCCAGCCCACGCTCACCGCCGAGTTCACCGGCGTGGGCGTAACCCGCATGCTCGAGGCGATGCGCGAAGTGTGCCCCGAGGCCCGCTTCTACCAGGCCTCATCGAGTGAGATGTTCGGCAAGGTGAGAGAGGTTCCCCAGACCGAGCTCACGCCTTTCTACCCCCGTTCACCATATGGCGTGGCGAAGGTGTACGGGCATTTCATCACCGTTAATTATCGCGAGTCGTATGACCTTCATGCGACGTCGGGGATACTTTTTAACCACGAGTGCCTATCTTTCACAACACCGGTGATCATTAGGGAGAACGGCGTTATCGGCGTCAAGACCCCCGCCGATCTCGTCCACCACTTCCCACCCAGTCGTCCATCCCAGACGTTTACGCCGGATTCACTTCTTGAGATCTGGGACGGCCGAGCCTGGACGGTGGTGAGCGCCATCACCGCGAAACGCCGTCGGAGCGACGATCCACAACACCAGCTCCTGTCGGTCCAAGCACGCGCGGGCTCTGTCGAGGTCACCGCGCACCACAACATGCTAAACGCCGAGCGCGAGAAGGTGGCGGCAAGCGATCTCGAGGATGGAGACGAGCTTGCACTTTGGGAGGAGTCTCCGCCTCGGGCGGAGTGGACGGCGGTGACGCCAGAGATGGGGGAGCTTCTAGGACTACTGGCGGCCGACGGCTGGGTAGACCGGAACGGAAGAGCGGTCACCTTCGTAAACAGCGACCCGCTCTTGCGTTCTCGTGTTGCATCACTCTGGTCGCGCGTCTTCTTGGGAAGCTCCAAAGAGCGGAGCTGCAGCTCCGGGTGGGTGGAAGGAAAGCAAATCGACCGTGTGGATCTCACGGCCAAGCGTTTCGTGGGTCAATGGCTGCGCGACCAGCTCTACACCGCCGCCAGCCTAAAGCAGGTTCCCCCGCTGATACTCAACGCGAACGAGGAGGCCCAGCAGGCATTTCTCGGCGGCTACTACGCCGGCGACGGTCTCAAGCGCGGCAACGGGGACTCAATCAAGACGAACAGCGCGGTGCTCGCCCAAGGTCTCTGCTGGATGTACG
>Ga0335085_10007358_pt1 | contig 17130 bp, 15 predicted proteins | sample Lox_Sample_45_FD_206712 | JGI IMG/M metagenome (GOLD analysis project Ga0335085, IMG submission 206712) | Soil microbial communities from Loxahatchee National Wildlife Refuge, Florida, United States - Lox_Sample_4.5 | ecosystem: Environmental > Terrestrial > Soil > Wetlands | place: USA...
ATTTTCTGCGCGCCGCACTCAACGCGGTCCGCAAGCATCGGGGTCTTGAGGAACTTGACGCCATGGACTTCCTCACCCTCGTCCGCGGTAAGGTGAAATTGCTGGAGATGGACGAGAGCCTGATGTCACGGTCCGTGAACGAAGGATTTTCCGGCGGCGAAAAGAAGCGCAATGAGATTTTCCAGATGGCCGTGCTCGAGCCGAAGCTCGCCATTCTGGATGAGACCGACTCCGGCCTGGATATTGACGCGCTCAGAGTAGTGGCCAACGGCGTCAACGCCCTGCGCTCACCGGATCGCGCCACCATCGTGGTGACGCACTACCAGCGCCTGCTCAATTACATCGTTCCGGACTTTGTCCACGTGCTCTCGAGCGGACGCATTGTCAAGTCCGGCGGCAAGGAACTGGCCCTGGAGCTTGAGGATAAAGGCTATGGGTGGCTGGACGAAGATGTCAGTGGTCAGTTGTCAGTAGTCAGTCGTCAGTAGCGCCGGCATTCGCCCGGCATGTTGCATTGGCACCCGGGCGTGCCAGATTCGGGGGAAAGGTCATTTGACTCCCCAGCCCTCTCCCTTGGGGAGAGGGTGGCCGCCGAAGGAGGTCGGGTGAGGAGTTACTTTCGGATCGAGGCGAAGTTCCCCCTCACCCCCCTCGTCCCTCGGGCACCCTCTCCCCAAGGGAGAGGGCGAGGCGATCGAGATTAGAAAAGGATTCAAGATTTGATGACTACCGTTAAGGAACAAGAAGGACTTTATCTCTCCAGCTTCACGCGCCTGGAAAAGGTACTCAGTGAGAATGCGCCGGGTTGGCTGTCCAAGCTTCGCCGTGGGGCCATCGATACTTTTGCCGAACTTGGTTTCCCGACGACTCACGATGAGGAGTGGATCTACACGAATCTCTCGACGCTGGCCTCCACGCCGTTTGTCCCGTCGCGCGTAAAACTGACGGAAGAACTTCGACAGAAGATTGAGCTTCTGCCACTGGCCGATTTGGGTTGCAGCCGGCTCACCTTTCTAAACGGCCGCTACGTTCCGGAACTCTCGAAACTGCGGGAGGTTCCCAAGGGACTGAAAGCAGGAAGCCTGGCCTCTGCCTGGAAAAACCACGGCGCGCTGCTGGAGCGGCATTTGGGGCGCTACGCGGACGCGAAGACTCATGCCTTTGTGGCGCTCAACACCGCATTTTTTGAGGATGGCACTTTTGTCGAAGTCCCCAAAGGCGCGGTGCTTCAGAAGCCTTTGCACATCTTGCAGATTTCCCATGGAGGCGGCCTGACCACGGTTTCGCACCCGCGCAATTTGATCCTTGTCGGCGACACCGGCCAGGCAAGCATTATCGAGACCTTCTTTAGCCTGGAGGAAGACACGACTTTCACCAACACGGTCACCGAAATAGTGGCCGGTGAGGGCGCTCTGGTGGACTACTGCAAGGTGCAGCAGGAAAGCGACGAGGCGTTTCATTATGCCCGCGTGCAAGTGCAGCAAGGGCGCTCCTCGAGCGTCGCGACGCACTCCATCCAACTGGGCGCCGCTCTTACGCGGGAAGAAGTCCAAACGGTGCTGGGCGGTGAAGGCGCGGAGTCCCTCTTGCATGGCCTCTACGTAATCACCGGGCGGCAGCACGTGGACAATCACACCGTCATTGACCACGCCAAGGCGCACTGTTCCAGCCGCGAGATTTACAAGGGTGTGCTGGAGGGTAAATCGCAGGGGGTTTTTAACGGCAAGATCATTGTCCGCCCCGACGCGCAAAAGACCGATTCCAAGCAGAGCAATAAGAACCTGCTGCTTTCAGAAGACGCAATCATCAACACCAAACCGCAACTGGAAATCTTTGCCGATGACGTGAAATGCACGCACGGCGCCACGGTCGGCCAGATTGATCCCGAGGCGGTTTTTTATCTCCGCTCCCGCGGCATTGCCGTGCAAGAGGCAAAGAAGCTGCTCACTTTTGCTTTCGCTAACGACGTGATGGAGCGCATCAAGTTTGAGCTGCTGCGCGAAAAGCTGGCGGAGAGGCTGTTTGTACGATTGGCGAGAAATTGAATTGCTCTTGAATTCACGGCCCTCGCCCTTCGGGGAAATTCGACCCCCTCACCCCCTGGCCCCTCTCCCCCAAAGGGGCGAGGGGAGCAATGATGTGAGTGGTTGGAATCTCCCACCCTCGCCCCCTTGGGGGAGAGGGTGGCTCGCAACCGGCGCTTTCGTCCGCCGGGGCGAGACAGGTGAGGGGGTCAAAACCGTGGCGCTTCCCGCAAGCACCTAAGGCGACTTGAGTTAGCGGCAAGGCAGCACCGTAGGAGGCACGATGGCTACAGTTCGAGAATACGTTAACGCGGCGATTAAAGAAAAGTTATCGGAGCAAGGGGAACTTCAGGCGCGAACATTTGACGTTCGAAAGATCCGTGAGGACTTTCCCATCCTCAAGCAAAAGATGCACGGCAAGCCGCTGGTGTATCTTGACAACGCCGCAACCAGCCAGAAGCCCCAGGCGGTCATCGATGCCCTGCTTCACTATTACACGCAATACAACGCCAACATCCACCGCGGTGTATACCTGCTCAGCGAGCGTTCCACGCAGGCTTACGAGGATGCGCGCGTCAAGCTCCAAAGGTTCATAAACGCTCCTGACCCCCGCGAGATCATCTATGTGCGCGGCTCGACGGAAGGCATCAACTTGGTAGCACAGACCTATGGCCGCCAGCACCTCAGCGTCGGCGATGAAATCCTGATTACCGCCATGGAACACCACTCCAACATCGTTCCCTGGCAGATGCTGTGCGAGGAAAAAGGCTGCCTCCTGCGCGTGGGCCCCATCAACGACCGCGGCGAATTGATTCTGGGTGAATTCGCCAAGCTCATCAACGACCGGACGCGCTTTGTGAGCGTCGCGCACGTTTCCAACGCGCTGGGGACCATCAATCCGGTGAAGCAGATTGTGGAGATGGCGCACGCGAAGGGCGCAGTGGTGCTCGTCGATGGCGCCCAGGCCGCGCCCCACTTGAAGATTGACGTGCAGGCGCTGGGCTGCGATTTTTACGCGATTTCCGGCCACAAGCTCTTCGGGCCCACCGGCATTGGCGTGCTGTACGGCAAGGCGAAGCTGCTGGAATCCATGCCCCCCTACCAGGGCGGCGGCGACATGATCCTTTCCGTCACCTTTGAGAAGACCCTCTACAATCACATTCCGAATAAGTTCGAGGCCGGGACGCCCAACATCGCAGCGGCGATCGGGTGGGGCGCCGCTCTCGACTACCTGACGCGCATTGGGATGGAAAATATCACTTCCTACGAACATGCCTTGCTCACCTATGCCACGGAGGCCATTGGCCAGATTCCCGGTGTGCGCCTGATCGGCACGGCGCGGGAGAAGGCGGGAGTTCTCTCTTTCATGCTGGAGGGAATCCACCCGCATGATGTCGGCACGGTGCTCGACCAGGAAGGCATCGCCGTACGCACCGGCCACCATTGCGCGCAGCCGGTCATGGAGCGTTTCGGTGTGCCCGCCACAGTGCGAGCCTCTCTGGCCTTTTACAACACCAAGCAGGAGATTAACGCCCTTGCGGCAGGCCTGGAGCACGTGAAAGGGATGTTCGCCTGAAAATAGCGGTTAGCTATCAGCATTCAGTCGTCAGCTTAAGCCCGACCTGAAGGCTGGCGGTGGATTGCTGATAGCTGAAAGCTGAGAGCATAATTTTTATGTCAGATCTAAGTTCGCTCTATCAAGAAGTCATTCTCGATCACGCCAAGCGGCCGCGGAATTTCCACATGATCCCGGATGCTGACCATCACGCCAACGGTTATAACCCTCTCTGCGGCGACAAGGTCACCATCTACCTGACTCTTGTGGACGATCGGATTACCGACATCAGCTTTCAGGGATCCGGTTGCGCCATCTCCACGGCCTCCGCGTCGATCCTGACGGAAACATTGAAAGGCAAAACCCGCGCCGAGGCCGAGGCGATTTTCGAAGCATTTCACAGCTTGGTGACAGGCCAGCCCGTTAAATCCACAGGCGCGCCCGCCCTCGGCAAATTGGCGGTGTTTTCCGGAGTCTGCGAATTTCCCGTGCGCGTCAAGTGCGCGTCACTTGCCTGGCACACGCTGCGCAGCGCGCTGGAAGGCAGTCCGACGGTTGCCAGCACGGAGTAATGGCACGCCATGGCGTGCCCATACTTTTTATTCCCTTGCCCCCTTAGAGGAGAGGGGGGACCGCAAGGCGGGGGGTGAGGGGGTCAGCACCATTAGGCATGTACGAGGTTAAGTTAGGATGAGGCGCTCCGCTTTTGCCCCTGTACCCCGGCTCACGCCGGTTGGAAAGACCGCCTGCACTGGTCCGCTCTCGCCCCCGAGGGGATGAAGGTGGCAAGTTCAATGTAATTCGTATTTGGAAGGATTCAATAAGGAAACAGATTATGGCTGAACAGATTCCCCCGTCGGCTTCGGCAACCACCCTGAATGTCTCCGAGATCGTGGCGCTCAACGACAAAATCGTTGAGAAGATGCGCACCGTTTACGACCCGGAAATCCCCGTGAACATCTATGACCTTGGCCTGATTTACGAGGTGAAGGTGGAGCCCACTGCCGATGTCTACGTGAGGATGACCTTGACCTCCCCCGGCTGCCCTGCCGCCGGCACTCTTCCCGGCGAGGTGGAGGACAAGATCACGGTGATCCCAGGGGTTAAAAAGGTCAAAGTGGATGTGGTGTGGGAACCGACCTGGGATAAGAACATGATGTCGGAAGCCGCCAGGCTGCAGTTGGGCTTCTTCTAAAGCCCCGTCAGGGGCGCCCGATTGTGGCCCACGGCGGCAGCCGTGGGATTGCGAAACAGATTGAATCGTTTGTGAGCCCCGGCAGGGGCGAAAGATTTGCCCAAACCCTTTGTGCGTCCTTGAATCATTCTTCCGCCCCTACGGGGCTTGCGGTTATGCTTACGTCTCTAACCCACGGCTGACGCCGTGGGCGACACTCTATCGGCCCTTAGGGGCCTGTTTGTTTCCGTATGTCTGAAACCGCCCCATCACCAATGCCCAACTCTTCTCAATCGTCAATTGACAAACGGCAATGACCAGCTCTCCACTCAACCAATATCACGTCTCGCAAGGAGCCACGCTCGCGGAATATCACGGCGCGATGGTTCCTGCGCGTTTCACCGATCCTGCGGCTGAGAGCCACGCCGTGCGCACGGCCTCCGGGCTTTTTGATTTTTCCTTCCGCACCAAGTTCTTGATGAAAGGCCGCGACCACGCCCGCTTGCTCCAACGGTTAGTGAGCAACGACGTCAAGAAGCTCACGACCGGTCAGGGTACGTACGCCACACTCCTCAACGCGCAAGGGCATATCGTGGTGGATTTGCGCTTGTACTGTGCCGAGGGCTGCTTTCTGGTTGATACCGAGGACGACCTGCGCGACAAAGCCATCCAGACCTTTCGCCGCTACATCATAGCCGACCAAGTGGAAATAGAGCCTCTGGAACTTTTCGCGCTGGCATTCCAGGGGCCGCGCGCGCGGGGACTACTAGAGAAGACGCTGCACATCGACCTGCCGGCAATGAATGAGTTTGATCACTTCGCAACCAATTACGCGGGTTTTCCCATCCGCGTGGTTCGTGCGTCAAGTACGGGTGAGGAAGGCTACGAAGTGTGGGTGAAAACCGCGGGAATGGAGGCCCTCTGGGGCGCAGCGTGTGGCCAGGCGCCGACCTACGACATGCTCCCCAGTGGCTGGGAGGCGCTGGAAATTCTGCGCATCGAGGCTGGCATTCCGCGCTACGGGTCGGAATTGGGTGAAGACGTGATCCCCCTCGAGGCTGGTCTTTTAAACGCTCTCAGCTTCAACAAGGGCTGCTACATCGGCCAGGAAATTGTGGAGCGCGCGCGCAGCCGGGGCCATGTGAACTGGAGGCTGACGGGCTTGATCGTGAATGCCGAGCAGCCACCCCAGCTTGGAGAAAAAGTCTTGGTGGAAGGAAGGGAAGTGGCGGAGGTCACCAGTTCCTGCGTATCGCCTACGCTCGGCAAACCGATCGCCCTCGCGTATGTGCGCCGCGAGTTCACCGAACCTGGCGCTAAGCTTACCTTCTCATCCGGCGTCACGGCGGAAGTTGCCGCGTTGCCTTTCATCCCGCTACCGGTGAAATAAGAAGCGGAGCGCGGACCTGTTTTCTAGGCTCGTGCTACAGCCGCTTGGGAATGCATGTTTGGGCAAACGAAAATCGTCAATCGACAATCATCAATGGGAAAGTTGCAGCGCCATCAGCACGAATGAGGCGGCAATGACCAACACGGAAAGCACAGCCAGCGCATTCCAGAGGTTTTCACTTGGACGCGTCACGGGCTCACCCTCGGGGACCAGGTAGCCGAGCCCCAAGCCGCTCGCCAGCCCACCGAAGTGCGCGGCGTTATCCGCGTGAAATGCGATTCCAAAAATTGCGATATAAATAACCCACCATAAAAGTTGGGCGCGGATTTGCTTACCAAGATGTCCGTGATGAAAGCTCGCGCCAATGAGGATTCCAATGAGGCCCAAGACGGCGCCGGAGGCGCCCACGGACATTCCAAAGGGGGACAACAGAAGGCTGAGCACGAATCCCGCGATCCCCGTCACCAGGTAGAACACCGTGAATTTCGTGGTGCTGAAAAGTGATTCCACTTGCGGGCCTAGGTCCACGAGGCACCACATGTTCATTCCGATATGGAGCAGGCCGGCATGCAGGAACATGGCCGTCACCAGTCGCCACCACTGACCGGCAAAAATGTAAGGAGATTTGGCGCCCAAGCGCATCAGCACTTCGCCGCTGATGCCGCCCATGGAGGGCGCTCCGTACAACTGCGCGGCCTCGGTGTTCTGCGTCATATACCAGGAAATTACATAGAGCGCGAGGTTGGCGACTACCATCATGGAGCTGGCGGTGGTGGGAATCGGGATCACGCCCATAATGCGGCCGGGCGTGCTGCTGCCACCGCGGGCGCGCACGGGGCCGGTAGCCTCACCGCAAAGAGGGCACACATTGGCGCCGCGGTCAATCAGCGCTCGGCAGTGCGGGCACATGCGCACCGGGCTGCCGGGCGTGCTTTCTTGCGGGCTCAAAGACGAAGTGAATGCCTTTTTGAGCCGCTGCCACTGGAACCATAGTTTGGGGGGTAAGGACATTCGCGGGCCTTCTTTTCTGGACGCAAAGCCAAATTATATCTGACGTTTTCAGCCTTCAGGAATTTCATTTGTAGCTCGCCTGCGGCTTGGCTAGAATAGCCACTATTGGGTTGGAGCAGGGTCATGAAATTCGAAGATGCAGGCCGCGCCCTCGATCGCGAATTCGAAAAGCTGCGGAAGTTTCTAGCGAACGAAGTCCGTCCCCAAACTCGGAAGGAAACGGCGGAGTTCCTAAGAAAGTCCGCAGACCGCCTGACGAAAATGGCGGAGCGATTGGAAAAGGACGAAGCAAAACCCTGACCCCGTGCTGAGTCACGGCATGGAAGGACCGCTCGTGCGATTGCATTCCCCCGCTGCACGGATTGGCGTGGCGATGGCGGTGCTTTTCTGCGCTACGGGCTGCCTGCATCGCCACAAAACAACTGCTCCATCTGCTCAAAGCATTCCTTCGCCGACTGCTCCTGCCACGCCTCCCTCCCCGAGTGCCCCGGCGGCACCGGCCGCGCCCATCGTTCAAGGAGAAGAGGGCATTGCTTCCTGGTATGGCCATCCCTATCACGGGCGACGCTCGGCGAGCGGTGAGATTTATAATATGTATGACATGACGGCAGCACATCGCACCTTGCCGTTTGGCACCCAAGTGCGCGTCCACAACCTCCAGAACGGCCGCGATGTGGAGGTGCGGATCAATGACCGCGGGCCGTTTGTGGAGGGCCGCATTATCGATCTGTCCTATGCCGCGGCGCAGGCCATGGGGATGAACGGCATTGCGCGAGTGCGGCTGGAGATTCTGGGACTCGGCGACACTTCCGAGCCCGCCGTCTTTGCCGTGCAGGTCGGCGCATTTCGTGACCCCGCCAATGCCGACCGCTTGAAGGCCCTCATTGAAGCGAGCTACGCGCCGGTGGTTGTTCAGAGTTTCGACCGCGGTGACGGCCTCTTCTACCGTGTGCGCGTGGGCCACGAGAGCTCCGAAGACGCGGCGCGCGCCTTGGCGGAAAAACTTCGCAGCGCGAATTTTGCCACCGCGACTTTTGTCGTCAGGATGAATTAATGGACGATTGCCTCTTCTGCCGGATCGTCGATCGCAAGGTCCCCGCCAAGATCGTTCACGAAGACAAGCGCGCCCTGGCGATTGAAGACATTCATCCGCAGGCGCCTGTCCACCTTCTGGTGCTTCCGCGCAAGCACCTTCCCTCGCTCAAGGAAGCCCTCGCTGAAGACGAGGCGTTGCTGGGCCACCTTTTTCTTGTGGCGGCGCAACTGGCGCGTGAGCGGGGACTGGAATCGAAGGGCTATCGCACGGTGATCAACAACGGCACCTGGGCGGGACAATCGGTGTTTCACCTGCATGTCCACGTCCTGGGAGGCCGCACGTTTCACTGGCCGCCGGGATAATCCATTAGCGCACTACGGCCAGCAGATTTTCCTCGTCAATCACCACACGCATGGGTTTTTGTAGCGCGGTGAATTTAAAATGAGCCCCGGTGGCCCCCACCACCACTTGTCCCAGCGTGACCCGCTTGTCCCGGGCATAAAGAGCGACTAAGCGAACCGGCATCTCAAAATCCTCGGGAACATTGCTCTGCGTGATGGTCCCTTGCACTACGTAAGGGCCCGCGGCAACTGCGCGAACCTCCGTCTCGAGAGTATATGTGGGGATCCCCGTGTCATAGATCCACTCACTAAAGAACCAGTCGAGCTTGTGGTTATGCTCCAGATCACTCTCCGCCGTCATATACTTCTCTGCGTGATGAATGAAATCCTCGGTGGAGACGGACTGCCCTTGGTAACCGGTTACAAAGTCATGCAGCATACGGAAGAAACGGGCGTCCGAACCCGTCTTGGGATCGGTCATCAATACTCGCAGCATGTGAAGAACCCAGCAGGCCTTCTTGTAGACGATGTTGGAGTATCCCTCCGGATCCAGAGAGCTGGAAAGCCTTTGCCCGAGCCAAATAGGGCCGCCCGATTCAACGGTCACCCCCGCGCTGGTTTTGGCGAGCAAATCGCCCTTGTAGAGACGCAATAGATCGCGGAACTGGCGGGTGCCATCCTTGCCCTGTGCCTGGAAAAGGGCCGCCGAGTAGGTGGCAAGCCCTTCCGAAAGCCACTGGTCGTGGTAGGTCTGCCAACCCAGGAGGTTTCCCCACCATTGATGAGCAATCTCATGCGCGATGATAACCGGTCCCAGCGGGTCACCCCCTCCCTTGCTTACGCCCAGTTCCGACCGCTGCGTTTTGGGAAGGAAGGAAAGAGTGGACAGATACACAAGTTCCGGCCACCCTTGGCCAAACCTCCCGGGAATTTGCGAGATGGCCAAGCGGGGATAAGGATAGGGACCGAAGAGGCTGGCATAATATTGCACAGCCTGCGAGGCGATATCCGCAACATCGCCAAGCAGGGCGGATGGCGCAAGGGGCAACGGCTCCATCTGAAGTGGAGTGAGAATTGTCCGGTTTGGTCCGCCAATAACTATGGGCGGGGAGGGCGCGGTGTCATGGCGTCTTTCCAATGAGCTTTCCACTTCCCGCGTGGCATAAACTGTGACGAGGGCCTTACCTGCGTGCCTCTCAACCGAGGTGTAGGGCCCCAGGTTAAACCCTGCCACGCGGAAAACGCCGTCCGACCGCCACCGGCTCTCCGACCAATCCTCCGACGTTTTCTCCTGGATGCGGACGCCGGTAGCCACCAGTACCAGCTTTCGCGGGTAGTGAAAGGTCATGTCGTACTGACTGGGAAGCCCGATATCAATATTGGGGTACCAGCTTCCTCGCGCGCCGACATACAACACTCCATTCCCGACGTCAGTGATAACGCTGCCGTAATACCTGAAAATCAAGCGATAACGTTCGCCGGCCGGATGGGGCCGGGGGAGTACGACTTCGACATGATCGTAGGGGCGGGCATCCGTCGGGTCCCCTTCCTGCGGGTGACCCCCGATCACGGTTATACTACGTCCCTGATCGTCCTCGACTCCCGTGACATCGAGCCAGCGTGAGAGGCCAAAGGAGAGCACGCGATCTTGCGCCGATCGGGATTCAAGCTGAATCTCCGCCCGGCCTTCCAGACTGTGATCGGGATGAATGCGAACATCCAGGGTGTATGCCAGCGCCCTGGCCGGAACATCCCATGACCCAGCAGGCTCGTCCGGGGAAGTTTGCGTGGGGAAGGAACACCAGACATCGGTGAAGATACGGGAACCAACCTTGCGCACTGAGCCGATGGAGAAGGGCTCGTCCAGGCGCTCATCGTTAACCATATCAAATATTCCCAGGTTTTCCCCCTTTACCCGGGCGTAAAAGTAAGGATGACTGCGGTCACCGAGCAGATCTGTGAGGATGCGGACCGAGGTCACAAGATTTGCCGGCTGCGCCATGGAAGCCGACGCATCCACCAGGGGGCCAGGCTGCTCAAGGTCATCGGCATCGGGTTTGCGCGACGCCGCCAGCAATTCCCGGGCTGTCCGGTCCGTGAAACGCAGGTAAAGGGAATCAAGTTTTTCTTCCAGGATGGGCTCCCGGGTGAATTGCGCAAGGTTCCGTTTCTCGGCTCGGTCGGGCGGGATCATCAAAACTTCACCTTCTCCCCAGAAAACAGCACCTGTGACTTCGCCCTGCACCGGCGTCATGAAAGCGATGAAGCCGCGATTAAGATACAGGTTCATCCGCCCGCGCGTCAGGTGGGCCTCGCGGATCACATAAACCTGCGTGCGATCCACCGTGACGCCGTTCAACTGCTCGAGCAGTTCGCGAGGGTCGGGGGGTTGCTGCCCTGTATTGGTGGCAGCGTGAAGAGAGCCAGCCAGCCACAGGAACGCGGGTAAGGCGAACTTGCAACCCATACGGCTTATTTGCCCAAACGAGTTTTCCGCGGACCCCATGCCATGCCCCTTTCAAGTCTCTCGCATACTGTAGCGCGGAAGTTGGCCGTCCTCAACTCGACGGAGTGCGGAACCCTGTTGTATGATGCCATCAGGATGGCGGGCCGCATCGAGATTCGGAAGCGGGTGGCGCCCCACGGGAGAGACGCGTGGGGGCGGATATTGTTGTGCGTTCTTTTCCTGTTCCCCTCGCTGCTGTATGCCGATGTTATCTACCTGAAGAATGGTCGAAAGATTGTTGCCCAAGTGACAAAAGAGGATGAAAAGCAAGTCTACTATGAAGCAGACGGGGGTGAATTCGGGGTCGCGAAGTCCATGGTGGACCACGTGGAGAAGTCGGACGTCCCGGCAGCGCAGGGATCTCCCCGGCCGAGTCGCGATGTCCCCCTGCCGCTCACACCACCCGTGGATTCCTCGATCGAAATGTCGGGGGTCATCCACGACGATGCTGTGGACGAGGCCTTCCTCACGCACTTGGCGGACGACGCCATCCACAGTCCCACGCCGGACAACCTTCGCAAGCTCAAACAGGGCTTCCAAGCAGCGGCGGTTTTCCTGACGCGCAAGGGCGACCCGGAGTCGGCCATCATCAAATACCGCGAGGCGATAAGGTTTCTGCCTCACGACCGTGCCCTGACGCTCGCGCTTGGGTATATGTTGTGGAAGCAGGACCATTATCTGGAAGCCGTTGATCTGCTGTCGCCGGAGGCGGACCATCATCCCGAATCGCCGGACTTTCATCTGCTTTTGGGTTCGGCCTACTATGGGATGGAGAATCTCGATCAAGCCATTGCGGAGTGGAACAAAGCGCTGGCCATTCATGACAGTCCAGGCCTGCGCGAAGCGGTGACGAAAGCGCAGCGCGAGCGGGAGGTCTCCGGCTCCTATGCGGAATTGCGCAGTGAGCATTTTCTGCTTCGCTACGATGGCCAGAAGAACGAAACGCTGAGTGGCGCAATTTTGAACAGCCTGGACGGTTCCTTTCAGGACCTGGTGCTGGACCTTGATTTTTCCCCCTCCGAGGCCATCGTCGTTATCCTCTACCCCAATGAGGCTTTCCGCGACGTCACCCGGACGCCCACCTGGGTGGGCGCCTTGAATGACGGCAAGATCCGCATTCCCGTTTCCGGACTGACCCAGATGACCCCGGACCTGGCGCGCATGTTGAAGCATGAGCTGACCCATTCCTTTGTCCGCCAGATCACCTTGGGCCATTGTCCCACCTGGTTCAACGAAGGACTGGCTCAACTTGAGGAAGGCTCCACCACGGCAGCGCAGGGAAGCCAGTTGGCGCGCGCCCTCGCCGCCGGGAAAATTCCCCCTTATACCTCGCTGGAAGGATCTTTTGTGAGTTTACCCCCGGATCAGGCGATTCTGGTTTACGCCAAGTCTTTGGCCTCGCTCGAATACCTTCGCGACGTTTTCGGCATGGGGGAAGTTCGCCGGATATTGCGACAAATGGCAACTTCTGATTTCAGCACGGTGCTGCAAGACGAAGTGCGGCTGAGTTATTCCGCCTTCGAAGAGGAAGTGGCCAACTACGTGGTGAAGAAATACGGGTCGTAGCGGGCTAATTGAGTTTCAGCAAAACTTTCTGGCCGTTGAGGGTGTATTCAAGCTGGTGGCCGGCCTTCTTGTTGTCCTTGGGAATTGAGAAGTAGAGATAACCAGCGACGGGAGCCGAAGCCATATCCTCGGGAAGGGACTTCTCGGTCAATTCCAGTTCCATCACGTCGCGGTCGCGCTCGGAGGAAGCCGGACCTGGTTCCGCGCCCTCGACCACAACGCCCGCACCCACCCCATACACAACACCGTGGACACGCTGTCCGGTCAGGGGGTCAATGCCCGACTCGTAGCCCACATGGGCCTCGCCGACCGGCGTGACAGCAGTGGCGCTGGAGTTTTTCTTCTGCAACTGCGCCGCGAGCAGGCGGGCGCTGGAAGTTTTGACCGCCGTATCCGTGTCGGCAAGGCGCAGGACGAACTCATCGGGTGAGACGTTGATCGCCTTGTCGTTGGCGGGATAAAGGGCTACCTCCACAACCAGGCAGCATCTGGTGAGGTCGGTGGTAAAAGCCTTGTGAACGTCCTTGGGCGTAAGGAGCGTGGCGCCGAGTGCGGCACCGCCAACCTCGGTATGCGCCGCGTACTTCCCGGCCGTGCTGCGGGGTACAGTACCTTTGGGGGCATCGGCCATCAGGGGCAGGGTCAAAATGGCCAGCAATGTCAGAATACCTGCGGCTTTCATGGGTTTACCTCCCCAGGCACGGGCGCCAGTTTGGCGAGAACCGCGAGGTTCTTACCACTGAGCACATAGATGCGGCGGCGGTAATCCGCGTGGCCTGCGGCCCTGATGCAGAGATCGTAAGCGCCCGGGTCGAGCCATAGGCTGCTCTTCAGGCTCGCGACGGTGCCCGCATAGGCGCCGTCAATCAGCACCTCCGCCGTCTTGGGCTCAACCTGCAACTTGACCTGGCCCATACCGTAACCGGGTCCGGAGCCTCCGTAAGGCGCATAACCATACCAGAATGGGCTCCACCAGAAAGGTGCTAGGGCGCTCCAATAGCCATACCCCCAGCTCCCGTAGCCACCGTAAAACGGCAGGATAGCTGGGCCCGAGAAATGCGCGTACCCGCCGCCTACCGAAATTGCGCCGTGGACATTGACGCGGTGGTCAGGCTCGGAGGTAACCGCGTTTTCTACCGGCGCCTTTGCCGGTGAGAACGAGGGAGTTGTGGGATCAGGTTCGACCGCAACGGTCGCATTCCCTTGCGCAGACGACGAGCCAGTTCCCGGTTTGCCGGATTGCTGCTGCTGCGCGAAGCCAGTGAGCGCCACCAGGAAGATGATGAAGACCGAGAAATTCGGGCGAAGGCGAGAGCGAGTCATTATGAACCTGCCTCCGAAACAGCTAGCTTGATTCTGCGCGCCTTCCCGCGCCATGTCAAGGCGGACGCCAGGCATAGAGTCAATTTGATATGGAGGCGACTTTACGCCGCGTGTGGCCAGGTGCGGGTGAGTTATCCCCCCTTCGAACAGGAAGCGGTCAACTACGCAGTGAAGAAGCACGGGTCTTAGAAGGCGCCACTATTTCTCAGGAAGTTCTTCTGGTGAACGCGTGCAATCACTGGGACCATAGAGATTGGCTTTCTCGCCTGCCGATTTCCACCAACGCTGCCAACGCTCCGCCATTTGGTCTGCCGTTTTGTCATCTTCCGTGTAGAGCCATTTCTTGCTCTTTCCATCCCGAATTACCAAGTGGGTGATTTGCTCGAGAGCGTTCACAGCGTCTTGATGCACCAGCGGGTTGCGGAGCGCATCGATGAGGTAAGGAATGGCTTCGCCGCTGCGGGTGTTCGCCAATCCGCGAATGGCGAGTGACTGCACGGGGGGTTTATTGGGTGGCCCCAGTGGGCAATGAATGAACGGCACGAGCAGGGAAAGCACCAGAAGCATGCAGGGGCTTTTTTGCCGCTTGGCAGCGCAACCCGACGCCCGCGCGGCTTGGGCAAGCACAATCATCAGGAGTAAACGCCCAAGGGGTTTCATCTTTCTGAGGTTCACAACTTGTTAGACACCAGTGTAATGATCTATGTTGCGTTTCCTCTGCGGCCTTTTAGATCAGGATGACCGCAAAGCCCCACCGTTTTGACCCCCTCACCCGTCCCGCCCCGTCTGATGGAAACGCCGGTTGCGGGCCACCCTCTCCACCATAGGGGCGAGGGTTGTATATTCTAATCAGCGCGATTGCCCCGTTCGCGAAAAGCTTTAGACGCGCGGCCTTTCACTTTTGCCTTTTGCCTTTTGACTTTCTTTTGCGTATCCGCTGCGTCATTTTTCCTCATACTGTCAGAGCGTGGCCATCAACGCCGCCAGGAGGGCGGTGCGCTGAGGCAGTTCGCGGAGGACGACGTGTTCGTGGCGGGCGTGGGCTCCGTCTCCGGTTCCGCCCAATCCGTCGAGCGTCGGGATTCCCAGGGCAGCGGTGAAGTTGCCGTCGGAGCCTCCTCCGGTTGCGGCTTCCTTTAGTTCCAGTCCCATCCGGCGTCCCGAAACACGTGCCTGGCGAAAGAGGGCGATCGCCATCTTCCGTTCCAACGGTGGACGGTTGACGCCGCCGGTTACTTCCAGTTTGGCGTCGGGATGAATGGGCGCGAGCGCCCGCATTCTCTTTTCAATCTTGTCGCGATCGCCCGCGGTGGGCACGCGCACGTCAACGCGCGCCACCGCAAGTTCCGGGATCACATTCACGCGTGTGCCGCCCTGGATAACATCCACGTTGACGGTTAGTCCCCGCCTGGGGCGTGCCAGCTTTTCGATACGAGGGATCTGCCGGGCCAACTCGGAAATCGCATTGACACCTGCTGAGGGATTGATGCCGGCATGGGCCGAGCGGCCGCGCACAGTGACCTGAAACTCACCCACGCCTTTGCGCGCGGTTTTGAGGGCTCCCTGAGAGGCGGCGGGCTCCAGCACCAGGACGGCGCGCCCGCGGCGGGCCTCCGCCAGTAGTTCTTCGCGAAATGCAAGGCTTGACACTTCCTCATCCGCATTCAAGAAAAAGCGCACGGGGCCGGGAGGAGTAATTCTCAAGGCGGTTAGGGCCTGCACCGCCCACAGACCGCAGACGATGCCGGATTTCATGTCGTAAATCCCCGGGCCGTAGGCGCGCCCGTTCCGCACTCGATACGGCATCTCCGCCAACGTTCCGATCTCCCAGACGGTGTCCAAGTGACCCAGCAACAGGATGGGTTTAGCGCCGCCCGCCCGCTTCCAGAACTCCGCCACCACCGCCGAACCCGCCGTGGCGTGGTTCAGGACTCGGACTTTCCCGCCCCGCTTTCTAAACTCCCGGGCAAAAAAAGTTGCCATGCGGTCAATCGCGGCTTTGTTCTGGCTGGGTGACTCGATTTCCACCGCTTGCCGCAAGCAACGCACGAGCGCCTCCAATTCCGATTCGCAGTATGCCAGAAGCGCCTTGGGGTCAAGCATATTTCCTCCTGCACCCACAGGATGGGCAGGTCGCTTAATGGGCATCACTCGCCCGTGGGGCAAATCTTATCACGTCCGGGCGCAGACGAGTTTACGCCTCCTTCCCCGGGGGGCGGCTGGCTCGAAAGATTTGCAGGTAACGAAATCTGCAACTTTAGACAATTTGTCTCTTGACATGAAGATCTTGTTTATATAGCCTACTATTGTGTTGGGGATCATGCCCCACGCTCCGGCTACGAATGTCTCCCATGATGACGCCCACCCGGTTCGACCCTCATCGCCGCAACGCTCAGAAACCGACGAACCCGTGCGCCTCAGCGGCGGCCATCAGCGCGATGCCCGGGAGTGTCTTGGTGTCCCAAGTGGCTGGCATGGCGTTCATACCTAGACGGTCTAGGAGGCCTAAATGTTTATGAAAGAACAGCACCTTAGCGAAGAATCAGGGAATTTGCGATGGCGGCAATAATAAATCAAGTCTTTGAAATCAAAGAAGTTGACTCCAAGCATTGCGAGGGATGGCGGTATGAGAAAAGGGGGCCCCAAGATGAAGGTATAACCCTATGGTTTACTGAAAACAAAGGAGATAAAAAAATGATTTGACGCAGATTCGCCCCGACCCCTAAATGTTACACAAAAATAAACCACTTATCCCCACGATGCCTAAATGTTATTGACAGCAAAGGAGAAAGGCGCTCAATGGGAGGTCGAGAAAAGCAGGCAATAAACGGACGCCAAAGCGCGAGGTTTCAGGCACCAAGGTTCAACTGAGCTTGCTCATCCGTCAGCGGTAGGGCGAGGTTGACCAGGCTTTGGAAAAATCTGCGCGTGTCGTCATAAAGTTACGATGAAACAACCCTGTAACTTCCTCGGTGGGAATTTTATCCGTATCTCGCAGTGATAAATTAATTGTTACTGACAATACGCGAGGTTCCATTCTATTCTAGCAGGCTGATGAAAAAGCCGTCGGGCGCAAGGTAGCGGCGGGTTTATCCCGCCAATTCTCCCATGGCTTCAACGCGCGATGGTGGCATGAACCCGCCGCTACACACTCTTTCATCAGCCTGCTAGTGATGTGTCCAATAATTGGGTGGAGAATGCAGC
>Ga0335085_10007359_pt1 | contig 17129 bp, 16 predicted proteins | sample Lox_Sample_45_FD_206712 | JGI IMG/M metagenome (GOLD analysis project Ga0335085, IMG submission 206712) | Soil microbial communities from Loxahatchee National Wildlife Refuge, Florida, United States - Lox_Sample_4.5 | ecosystem: Environmental > Terrestrial > Soil > Wetlands | place: USA...
CAGCACCATCAAGCCCGCACTTACCAACCTGGCGAGCTTTGGATTCCATCGCGTTTGGGACAAGTTCGCCTCTCAAAACGCCGGCGTGGTTGATATGAACAAGTTTTATCCGCAGATGCCGGAACCGCCGGCCGGGTTGGGTGGACTTCCCAACGTTGCCATTCCTGGGTTCGGAAACAACGGAACGGCAATTTATGAGTCGGGCGGCGGTGGAGACGACGAGCAGACTTATGAATTCACCGACACTCTAACCTGGTCGAAGGGAAAGCATCTTGTCGAGGCCGGCTTCTCCTGGATGCATTGGAAGTTCAACAACTACGGACTTGATGACAACGGTTCTTTCAGCTTTAACGGATATTACACGAGTGCCGGCCAATCCACCGCGACGAACTACACCGCATTTGCTGACTACCTGCTCGGCGATTTGTCCGCATCGAGCTACGCGGCGCTGCCCGTGTCAGCCACCCCCGTTAATAACCGGTTCGGGTTCTTTATTACGGACGATTGGAAGGCAACGTCCAAGTTGACCTTGAACCTGGGACTGCGATATGACCTTCCCACGCTTTATCAGAATTCACCGGGGAACATGTCCAACTTCTATCCCAACCTGGACGCGTTGGTGGTCCTCAAAGGTCAAGGCGCGCCAGACTTGTTCCCTGGCGTACCTCTGGTTTCAGGATCAAGCGTTGGTCTCAACCCGTCAAACTATATCGGAACCGATCGTGCGATGTTTTCTCCACGCCTGGGGCTTGCCTACCGTCCGTTCGGGAACAGCCGCTTGATTTTGCGGGGAGGGTACGGCCTCTACTATGTGTCCATACCGTGGGTTTGGGGTTCGTATCAACTGGTGCGCAATGCACCTTTCACGGCCGAGTTGGGTTACGTTCCGCAGTCAGGTTTAACGCCAACGCTCACCTTTGCTGATCCGTTCCCGACCGGTGAAGGAACCAACTCAGCCGCCGTCAATCCCAGCGCCAATGCTCTGCCGACGCAATATAGGTACCCCTCGACTCATCAATGGAACCTTACGGCCGAATCCCAGATTACGCCCAATACCTCCTTGCGCATCAGCTACCTGGGAAGCGAGTCGGAACATATGACGCAACAGTTCAACCTGAACGACGCCGTTCCGGCTCCTGTTCCGGAAGGGCTAACGGCTCAGGACATGCGCCCTTACCAGCCTTTTGGCGCCATCACCCTTTGGTCGAATGGACTGACAGCAAACACCCAACAACTTCAGCTCTCGGCTCGTCGCCGCTTTGTGTCAGGGCTTTCGTTCGAGGGCGAGTTTAGCTGGACAAAGATGCTCGACAACGGGTCATACCCTGAGGGTCCCTGGCCTACGGACAACCGCAATATCCGTCTGGATCGCGGCAATGACGCTTACGTTCGTCCCCTGTTTTTTGTGGGGAACTACACGTATGAATTGCCGTTCGGGAAGGGACGTCACTTCCTCGGGTCTGCCAGTCGTCCGCTCGATCTACTTGTGGGCGGATGGCAAACCAGCGGGATCTTCACGATCGGGAACGGGCTTCCTTTCTCGCTGAATTTTGACAGTTCCCTCCCGAACTGGCCCAGTAACTATGCCGATAAGGTGGGCAATCCTCATGTGAGCAATCCGTCACTCGCGCAGTGGTTCAACCAGGCAGCGTATGCGGCGCCGGCACCTTACACGTTCGGCAACGCTGCACCCTATTCCCTCTCCGGCCCGGGCTATTTCAACTGGGATATGGGCGTCTTCAAACAATTCTCGCTCAGCGAGCGATTCAAGCTGACATTCAGGTCGGATCTGATGAACGTTCTGAACCATCCGAACTTCACGAATCCGAACAATGACATCAGCAATACGGACCAGGTGGGAAAGATTACGTGGACATCAGGAAACCCGCGAGCCGTTCAGTTCGCGCTTCGGCTTGCCTTCTGATGTAGAACGATTTGGTATGAGAACGTCCTTCTGATACTTTGTATCCACTTCCCTGGGCTCCGGCCATCCACCTTATTCAGGATGGCCGGGGCTGCGGGCCTCGCATGATAAAGATTGGCAACCTCAGGATCCTCGACGTAACTTTTTTCACTTTCGCCGTAGCCCTCGCGAATACAAAGCACTGCATTCTTTTGAACCCGTTCGAGATCGACGTCAGAAGAAAGTTAGTGAAAAAGTCCCTGGGGAGGGGAGGGTCAAACCGATGAAAGTGACCCGTCGAACCTTTTTATCCTCGGGAATGGGCGCGGCCGTTGCCGCGATACCCACCTATTGTTTTGCCGACTCTACCGAAGCACACCCCGTTCGGGTCAGCCTGGTGGTTGGCGAGCATCCTCGTCGTATCGACGTCGCTCCAATATTCGAAGAACTCGGCCTGAGTATGGGCCTGGTTACAGCGGCCGCCGTGAAGGACCTGGAACCCAGCCGCTCTTCCCTCTTGTGGATCGCTTCGTCCACTTATCCCGACCCCATGGAGCTGTCCGCCTCCGAACTGGAGACTATCGAAAAGTTTTTCGCCGCCGGCAAGGGTGTGTTTGTGGAATTTGCCGCCAACTTTCCCGGAGTGCTTCCTGCTGGCGAAATCCGCAAGGGGGGCGTGGCCCGTCTGTTCGTGGAGGAGGCGGCAAAGTTCGAAGGCGCCCTCCCCGCCGGCGCGATTCTGGACCCGAATGATGCGGTGTGCATACCCCTGGCAGTAGTCCCTCCGGCGCGCGCCATTGTGCAAATTGGCAAAATTGCGGGAGTGGAAAAGATCGATGCCGGCATACCGGCAAAGGACCTGATGCCGTGCGTGCTGCTGGGAGAGCGTGGGGGAGGACGTTTCGCCGTGGCCGCCACCAGCCTCTCCGAGTTCGCGCGCCGGCAATATGCGCCGCAGGCACATTGGAGGCGGCTGCTGCGCGACCTGGCACTAACGCTTCTCCCCGCGGAAGACCGGGCACGCGTGCTGGAAAAATACCTTCCCCTGGAAGCGCACACGGAGCCGCGCCGATGGGTTCCCCCGGGTACAGACGTTCGGCTGGTGGCGGAAACGGCCAAGGGCGCCACGCTCAGCCTGGTCGGCCAGGCGGGTCCGGGGTGGAAGGAAACGGCCCCCGGATCCTACGAAACGCGGTTCACAGTGTCTGCACCCGGCCCCAAGGAGTTTGATGTGCGTGCGACGCGGGGGAGGGCGGTGCGCTCGGCCGCCGTTCCACTTCTCGTCGACGATCGCCGGGCTGCCTACCGGCGCGCCCTCGACAGGAATCTTCGCTGGTTCGAACGGTCGGGTGTGATGCTGCGGCCGGACGGAAGCCTGGGAGTGGCCGAGTGGATTTCCGGTCCCGACATCGAGGGCAATCGCATTCCCTTCGGCAAACGTCAAGGCTTTTCGCCCGAGCGCGCTGACTGTGTTTTTGAGTCGGCACTGGCCTTCTGGCTGTATGGTAAGGTGGCAGCGAGTAAGCGCCACGCGGAAATCGGCCGCAACATGCTCTTTAACGTGATGGATTTCCAGCGGCTGGATTTGAACGACGAGTTCTACGGGCTTTGGTACACGCGCGGCCGCGAAGGGCCGATCTTTCAGGACGATGAGGCCTGGGCTGTCATGGGTTCTCTGGCAGGGTACCGGTATATTCAGCAGCCGATGTTCCTGCATCGCGGCCGTCTGGTGGCTGACACCTCCGCTAAGGTATTCGCCCAGGGCGCCCCACCGGCCGCGGGAGCCCCCGACCCTGCGCACGCGCATCCCAGCGATCGAGGTCAGATAATCGCTGCGTGGCTCTATGCCTATGGCGCCACGGGCGACCAGAGTTTTCTGAGCCTGGCGCTTCCGGCCCTGCGCGAGCTTATTGACGCGTTCCCCAAGATCGCCACTCACCTGATCGCCCACACCGGGGAATCCACCCGCTTCCTGTTGCCGCTGGCACTTGCGTGTGCCTACTCCCATGATCCCGCGTTTCCTGCCGCACTGCGGGAACAAGCTGAATACCTCGTATCGCGGATGGCTCCTTGTGGCGCAATCCAGGAAGCCGGCAAGAACACGGGGAGCAAGGTGCAGGGCGGGGACCTGAGCCTGATCCACGACAGCTCGGAACCCATTAGCGACCAGCTCTACACCACCAGCTTCGCCGCCATGAACTTCTGGATCGCTTATAAGGCCACCGGCGACGCGTTCTACCGCGAGAACTTTTTTCGCGTCACGGACTTTCTTGCGCGCATCCAAATAGAAAGTGGGGATCGCACCATCGATGGTGGCTGGATGCGGGGTTTTGACTATGCACTTTGGGAATACTACGGTTCGAATGCGGACCAGTCGTGGACGGCTTACTGCCTGGAAACCGGGTGGTGCAATGCCATCATCGACATCGCCATAGCCTTGTACCTGCTTGACGACACCTTTTTCGAACCGAAGCTTGCGGTGAGCTTTAAGACCACGGGGGCTTCATGAAGTCCGCAACCAATCTACCCGCGACGCTTCGCGGAAAACTAATCGTATCCTGCCAGGCATTTGAGGGCAGCCCATTCCGAAATGCGGAATCCATGGCCTATTTCGCGCAGTCAGCTGTGGAGGGCGGGGCGGCAGGAATCCGTGCTAATGGGCCGGAGGACATCCGAGCAATTCGACAGGCCGTCGGAGTCCCCCTCATCGGAATCTGGAAGGCCAAACAGGATGACGGAAAGATTCTTATTACTCCTTCCTTCGAGGCCGCGCAGAAGCTGGTGGACGCAGGCGCCGGTCTGCTGGCGCTCGATTGCACCGTGCGGGGTCAGAAGTATGGCGCTTTCGACAGGGTAACGCGCATTAAACAGGAACTAGGAGTTCCCGTTCTGGCCGATATCGCGACGATCGAGGAAGCCGTCCAAGCCGCCCAAGCCGGGGCTGATGCGGTTCTTTCCACCCTGCGCGGATACACCCTCGAAACCGATCATGTCCATGCCTTCGAGCCGTCCTTTATCGCAGAACTGACGCAATCCGTGAAAGTGCCCGTCATTGCCGAGGGGCATATTCAGACACCCGCGCAGGTGCGCGCCGCCCTCGAGGCCGGCGCCTATGCAGTTATCGTGGGGACGGCCATCACGCGGCCGGAATTGATCACCCGAGGATTTGCCGCAGCCGCACAAAGTTGGCGGCGCGCCAACGATCCGAAGCGCGTTTTCGTGGGTATTGACATGGGCGGGACGCGCACTAAATTCGGCCTGGTTTCGAACCAGGGTGAATTGCTGTACCACTCCTCAGCTCCAACACCCTGGAATGAGGGAAGGGATGTTCTGCTCGAACACCTAAGACAGACGGCCGCCACCTGCATCATTGAAGCCCAGGCGCGGCGGGTTTCGCCCGAAGCCATCGGTCTTGCCACCGCAGGTTGGGTGGATCCTCACACGGGGCGAGTTGTCTATGCCACGGACAACCTCCCGGGCTGGACGGGCGCGAACCCCGGCGCGTATTTGCAGCAGGCCTTTGGACTTCCCGTCGCTGTGGAGAATGACGCGAACGCCCTCGCGGTAGGCGAAAAGCACTTTGGCGCTGCCCGGGCGGAATCGGATTTTGTCTGTATCACGCTGGGCACCGGAGTAGGAGGCGGCTGCTACGTGGGCGGGCGCCTCAATCGGGGGCACCATTTCTTCGCCAACGCCATCGGGCACCTTTCCATTGAACACGAGGGGCCCCCGTGCACGTGTGGGCTCACCGGCTGCCTGGAAGCTTACACCAATGCCCGTGCCCTGCTGCGCTATGCTGGCAGCGGGAATTTCCATTCCGCGGAGGAAGTCATTGCCGCGGGGAATGCAGGCGATCCCACGGCTCGGGGCGCGATTCTGACTCTGGCCAAATACCTGGCGATGGGTTGCGCCTCCATCGTGCAATTGCTCGACCCGGAATTGCTGATTGTTGCCGGCGGCCTGGCCCAAGACAACCCTCTGCTGCTGAGCGCGTTAGTCGAGAATTTGGCCCAGATGGCTACCGTGTGGCAGCAGCGCAAACTGCGCATCGTTGCTTCCTCGCTGGGGTACTCGGCCGGAGTTCTCGGCGCCGCCGCCGTCGCCGCTTATGGACTGACAAACGGCGCCGATCTTACCGACCCTCAACCTTAAATTGTGACAGATGGGCCGCGCCCGTGAACCCCGTTAAGAGACATTTTATTGGCCTACCCTGGGATGTGCTCGATAAGTAAGCGCGCGGCTGCCTGGACGAAGAAGATGGTACTGATATCCCGCAAATAGTATGGGGAAGCGTCCGAACCATTGGGAGCATCAACCGCCTCAATGATTGCGCCATGCAGATTGGGATCATGGACGTCGTGAAGCTGCATCATCAAGCAAAAACTCAGACCGGTTCGTATCGAGTCGAGCCACGTTTCATCGTGGGTCTCCTTCCAGAGTTCCTCCCACAGTAGGACGGCACATGCGATGCCACTGGTTGCGTGGCTGAAGGAATCGGTCTTGAAATCGCGGCGAGTGCCGCGGAACAGGCCGCCGTCGAGGCGCATGGCGTTTTGATACCACCCGCCAGCGCGCCGAGCGCAAGCGAGAAAACGAGGGTCGTGGCTGTCGCGAAATGCGTCGATCATCGGGCGGCCCCACCAATATGCCTGGCGGGGATGGATCATCCCGGTGGCGGCGTTACAAGGCCCGAAACCAATCCAGTTCCCTGGCGGATCCTCCTCACGCAGCAGACGTTCGGCGACCTCGTAGAAGATGCCACGGAGTTGGGGATTGCCGCCCTGCATTGCGGCTTTCAGGAAAATGGCGTCATCGTTGAGCGGGCGACCGGGCTTCTCTGCGTCCGCCGGGGGCGGCACATGGCGCCATGTCTTGACGTCAAACTGGTCGCGAAACAGCCCGTCGCCCAGGTAAGAGTAGCGCGCCTCCCATGCTGCTGCAGCGTTTGCCCATTCGGCGTAGCGCCTGTCGCCGGTGGCGTCGGCGAGCAGCCAGAGACCGTCTACAGATTCGAGCACCGCAGACGTACTGGCTTTGTCGCCGAAATCTTCGAAGCCATAAATCAGGCCATAGTGCGGACTGGACCGATCCGCGACGCGCTCCACACCAATGAACTCGGCGGAAAGGCGCGCGGCTTCCAGCAAGTCCGGACGGCTGAGCGCCTGCGACGCCAAGACAAGCGCCTTGATGGCTTGGCCGGTATGCCACACCGGGCAGAAGAAATCCCACTGCCGCGTGGAGGCGTGGTATTCACCACGCAAAGCGCCGCGCCAATGCTGGTGCTCCAGCTTGTGTGTGTTGTGCTCGCCGGTAAGCGTATCAGTCTTCATTTGCGCCACGGCAGTAATCCAATTGCAAGCGGCGGTAACCGACCGGCTCAGAGCGGCGCGGTCAAGTTGCTGCCCTACCTTGCCCGCCGGAACTGGCGTGGTGCCCACAACGTGAGCGTTAACGGGGATTTGGGGATCAGGGGTGCGGCCGAAGTTTTGCCCCTTACTGCCTCCTGCAATTGCCGGCAGACTTCCTCCGAGCGCGGCCATCTTCAGAAAACCCCGGCGTGTAGACCTCAACTGTGCGTCACTCATGTGCTCGAGCCCATCCTATTCTTGCCAGTTCTGTACCCACGCACTCCATCATACTGCCCTTGGACCCCGGAGGCACCAAACAATGAAAACCCGACCGCCCAGTGCAGTGAGGAGTGGTCGGGGGTATGTAACGGGTCCAGCGGAAAGCCAAGACGGAAATTCTGGATGACAATATGCCGGTTGTTCGTGTAAACTCCTGATAACTTGGGCTTGACATCGAATATCTGGGTGCAATAACGGGCGGTAATTCTGTCGCGGCGCGAAGCGCGGGGTATGCCGTACGTTCTGCAGCAAAGGCAAGCTCGGTGCAGGTACGTCACAGGAATCATCAGAGGGTGTTCTCAAATTCACTACGCATAAGAGAGGTGTAGAGCGATGGTTACTGATGCAACAGTCGGTGAATTCAAATCGAAGTTACGGGGACAGCTTCTCAGTCCGGGCGATGAAGGTTACGAGATCGCCCGCAAGGTATACAACGGAATGATCGACCGGCGGCCGCGCTGGATTGCACGTTGTTTCAATGTTGCCGACGTGATCTCTTCTGTCCATTTCGCTCGCGACAACGACATCCTGGTGGCCATCCGCGGGGGCGGACACAACGCCGGGGGGCTCGGGATCTGTGAGGGGGGCCTGGTCATTGACCTTTCGTTGATGCGGAGCGTGCGGGTCCATCCGGCAGCGCGGACGGCCCGGGCCGAGGGCGGCTGCACAGGGGCCGATCTCGATCACGCCACGCACGCATTTGGATTGGCCACGCCTACCGGCACCGTTTCCACTACCGGCATCGCAGGCCTGACCCTGGGCGGCGGAATCGGCCACCTGAGCCGGCCCTACGGGCTGACCATCGACAACCTTCTGGCCGTGGACGTGGTGCTCGCCGACGGCCGCTTCGTCACCGCCAGCGCGGAGGAGAACCAGGATCTCTACTGGGCTGTGCGCGGCGGCGGCGGCAACTTCGGCGTGGTCACGTCATTCCTTTACCGGCTGCATCCGGTGAAAATGGTGAGCGCGGGACCCACCTTCTGGCCGCTCGACCAGGCCCCCGAGGTGATGAAAGCTTACCGTGAATTCATCACTCAGGCGCCGGAGGATATAAGCGGCTTCTTCGCCTTCCTCACCGTGCCACCCGTGCCCCTTTTCCCCCCAGATCTGCACGGCAAGAAAGTGTGCACAATCATCTGGTGCTCGACCGCAGCGCCGGAGATTGCGGACAAGGCAACAAAGCCCATGCGCTCGGTCGGCAAGCCGGCGCTCGATCACGTGGGCCCGATGCCCTTCCCGGCGGTCCAGAGCCTTTTCGATCCCCTCCTTCCGCCCGGATTGCAGTGGTACTGGCGGGCGGATTTTTTCAAGGAAATTAGCGACGCATCCATCGCCCCGCACCTTGAATACGCTCACAAGCTTCCCCCCGGCCTTTCCCAGATGCACATGTATCCCATCAACGGCGCGGTTCACCGTGTGGCCAACGCCGACACAGCCTTCAGCTATCGGGACTGTTTGCTGGCGGGCGTCATCGTGGGAATCGACCCAGACCCAAAAAACAAAGATATGATCACCCAGTGGACCAAGGATTACTTCGACGCCCTGCACCCGTATTCAGCCGGGGGGGCCTACGTTAATTTTATGATGGAAGAGGGCCAGGATCGTGTGAAGGCTTCCTTCCGCGACAACTATGACCGGCTGGCAACCATCAAGAAGAAGTACGACCCCACCAACTTCTTCCGGGTGAACCAGAACATTCGGCCCGCCTGATCGCGCTTTCCGCGTTGACCGGCCGGAATCATCGGCCGGTCAATCGCATTTCGGCGAAAGTTGGCTCGTCCGATTACAGCGCGTCGGTGGGGGGCAGCGCAGACCCGCCTCTCCGCGCCCGCGGCTTCCGCGCCGGAATCACCGAGCATGAAGAGTCTACATCGACAATTCACCGCATAGGGAAAGCAGACATGGACACAGACCAGCTCAAGGCGCTTCAAGCCCCACTGAAGCAGAAGTACAGAGAACAGCCCGAATCAGCGCTGATAACGCTGAAGGCCCAAGCGCGCGTCGGCGAGGGGATAACCTGCAAGGTCGATACTGGCAAGGCGCTAGTTGAGGCCGGTCTTCATCCCGCCACCGGCGGCGACGGCCTCTCCATTTGTTCCGGAGACATGTTGCTCGAAGCCCTGATTGCCTGTGCGGGCGTAACCTTGCGAGCTGTTTCCACCGCCATCGGGGTCGAGCTTCGTGATGCAACCATCAGTGCCGAAGGAGATGTGGATTTTAGAGGCACCCTCGCGGTGGCGAAAGACGCGCCCGTGGGCTTTAAGCAGATTCGTCTGAGATTCGATTTGGAAAGCGACGCCACCGAGCAACAGCTCGCGTCATTAATACGACTGACAGAACGCTACTGCGTTGTGTATCAAACATTGGTCAAAGGGCCGGAAATTGCTGTCTCATACCGATTGACCTGATTCGGTTGGGTTCTTGTCACTACCCGAGAGGGCCGCGCGCCTCCTCGACTGCCTCAAGTGTCCCGCCTGCGGGAACAAGCGATGGAACTCAGCCAGAATTTAATAGTTATTGATACAGCCGAGAGTCTCAGCCCCGGACGTTAAAGTCAGCAAATGCCAGTCGCCCCATACCAGACAATGTGGTCACCCCCTTAGAAACGTAGGAATCTGAACACAGGCCGTTTAGGAGTGAGTCAGAGTCATCGCCGTAGGCGGTTTTGGCCATCGCCGCAGGCGCGTTTGAGAGCATCGGGATCTGGACGTATAGGTTCTCGAAGGCATTCAGAGGAGAACCCCGCTTGCTCGAGCAACAGGGGTTTTTCATTGGTGGCCGCGATCAAAACCGAGGATTTCCAACCCAGCGAGAGCCATCCTTACTCTTCGGATTAGCCACAACCGTGTTCAAATGGCCGCGGATTGTGGTATACATGCGTCGATCTTTAATGTCTTGTTTAGCGTTCGCCTTGGGTTGTGAGAATGGGGGAGCACCTTCATTGGAGCATCAGGAGCCGCCCGGATGAGGTCCGCTCCGGTTCCGCGAGCACTCGGTGTCTTCGGAGGGCTAGGATCCTCTCCTCCGAATGAGTTCATGCACGTAAGGACCCCGAGCGGCAAGACTATGGCTAGTTTCCCTTTCATCTCAACCGTGGGGAGATCTTCCCACTTCTTGATAAGAATGAGATTGAAGCAGTAAACCATCTGACCAAAGACTTGGAGATAATCTCCACATTCGATCTTTGCGCAGGAACTATCCAGAATGGCGTTTCGAGTCCTGCTAGTAAACATGCCGTTTTTCCACCTCTCGTGGCCCTCGCTCGGCTTGAGCCTGCTCAAGGCAGAGCTCGAGCAGCAAAGTATCGACTGCGCAATTGGATATCTCAATCTCGAGCTTCCTTCCTTCATAGGGCTGGACGAATATGGCTGCATCGTACGATCCCCGCCGTTTGCGCTCGCAGGCGAGTGGGTGTTTGCGGAAGCAGCACTTGGCCATGCCGATGAGGCGCCCTATTTGGACTTCATCGAATCTTCGATCGCGCCTTATGTCCCTGGCGTAACGCCTGAGTTGCTGCTGCGAGCGCGAGCGAAAACCAGCTCGTATCTTGATGCGATGGTCGAGAAGTTCCCCTGGGGAAGCTACCCGCTTGTCGGGTTCTCGACGATGTTCGAGCAAACCATGGCTTCCATCGCGCTCGCAAGGCGCCTCAAGTACCTCAGGCCCGACACGTTCGTGGTCCTTGGTGGTCCCAACTGTGCGGAGCCGATGGGGCCGGCGCTGCTGGATATTGCGCCTTGCATCGACGCTGTCTGTTTGGGAGAAGGCGATATCGCATTCCCTACTATGGCGCGAAAGGTAGTGGATGGCTGCCTGGAAGGGCCGCCGCCTGGGATGCTGCTGAGGAAAATGCGGAACGTGCTGACATCTCAAATTCCCTGCGAGGAGGTCGACCTCAATGCACTCCCCTACCCCGATTATGAAGACTACTTCCTTCAATTGAATTCGGCCGGACTCGACCTTACGCAGGAGGTCGAGCTTCCCTTCGAATCCTCCCGGGGGTGCTGGTGGGGGAGCAAGCATCAGTGCAAATTCTGCGGTCTCGTAGGGACGCACCTGCGCTTCCGCAGCAAAAGTCAGCAACGTGCGCTGAAGGAGTTCATCTTTCTGCGACAGAGATATCGCAGCCACGCGAGTCATTTTTTCGCCACCGACAACATTCTCGATCCGAGTTACTTCAAGGAGTTCCTGCCTGAGCTGGGCCGTCTGGGCAACGATTCACGCATCCTATACTTCACCAAAGCCAACCTGAAGAGGGAACAGATCCGGATGCTCAAGGAAGCGGGGTGCCGCGAGATCCAGCCCGGCATCGAGAGCCTTAGCACCGACGTGCTGCGCCTCATCGGCAAGGGCGTCGATATGATTCAGAACGTTCAGCTTCTCAAATGGTGCCGGGAATTCGCCGTAATTCCCTATTGGAACTTGCTTTACGGATTTCCGGGAGAATCCCCGGACTCTTACACCAACATCGCGTCCCTCATTGACAAAATACCGCACCTGCAGCCGCCCTTCGGCTGCGGCCGTTTCCGACTGGAACGCTTCAGTCCATACTTCAACGGCTCGAGCAGCCATGGATTAGCAGGCGTCCGCCCCTTCCCGTCCTATGCTCATGTCTATCCCGGAGTTGATTCCGGCGGGCTCGCACAACTCGCTTACTATTTCGAGTATGCGTGTGCCGAGGCACCTGACACTTGCTCGAAAGTCGAGGCTCTCCGACAAGCCGTCGAGAAGTGGCGGCGCCGGCATCCTGACGCGGAATTCTGCTATCGAGCTACAGAAGAGGGCATCGAGTTGTACGACTCACGCGGAGGCGTGGCAACGCATGAAACGATCTTCGGATGGAAGTCCTTGGCCTATCAGCTCTGCGACCAAGCGGCCACTGTCCGGTCCGTGCAACTTGGCCTCTTGCGTCGGAATCACAGCGTTAGAGAGACAGACATCCTTGTTGCTTTCGATGATTTCCTGGCCCGAAAGCTAATGATCGCCGAGCGCGGTAAGTATCTTGCCCTCGCTATCCCCGCTCAATCGACATTGTGTCACTCCATCGATTCCTTCTGAAATTGAGCGAGATGCCACTTGCAATTCGTCAGTTTCGCGGTTATCTTGCGGCCCAGGAGACGCACATGTCAAAGGGTGTTGTTGTTATCGAGGCCAACGGAGAAAGCTTCATGGTTCCCGTGGCAGAATTGGCTAATTACCAGATTCCCGTGGCGGAAATAGTGCCGGCCGTTCTGAACTCGATGGGAATATCATCCGAGGGGCTCAACAGCACGGATCTCGATGAAGCCTTGACGTCATGGAAGAACCCCGTGGTGGCGTACCTCCCCGAACAACCCAAATAACGGAGGACAATCCAATGGTCAATATTGTTCCCAAACAGCCGTTACCCAATATCAAGCCGGACGAAATCGTAATCTCCGTGGGCGGCCAGTTCTACGCGGTTCCCAAGACTGCTCTTCAGCCCTACAAGGTCGTTGATCAGACTGTTGTCGCATCTTTGAAAAACTTGGGCAATCAAATCCAGGCCGGGTCTGTAGCTCCATCCGTCCTGTCCCGCGGCGACTTCGTCGCAGGCGTGCGCGGCTGAATCCTTCCGAAAATTTCTCCCAGCGCCGACTGTGAAAGGTCAGCCTATGAGAGTATTGTCGACGCCCGTCGCGGAGACCGGCTACATTGCCTTCCAGACCGGTCCACTACAAGTCTCGCGCTACAACTTCCAGTCTGCGGATGGCTCGGAAAGAGGCTTGTTGCTCTACAACGCGCTCAGCGGCGCCGCCGCCGAACTCGACGAAGCGGAGACAGCAACTTTCCGCCGCTTTGCGGCGGGCAAGCCGCCGGGAGCGATCGAACTCCTGCAGCAACTCCCGCAGATCAGCGCGCTTTATTCCCACGGATTCCTGGTTGAGGCGGGAGCCGACGAACCTGGCCGCGTTATGGCCGAGCGGCTGTATTGGCGAAAGAATCGCGAGCATGTGGATATCACCCTGGCACCCACCCTGGCCTGCAACTTTGCCTGTACTTATTGTTTTGAGAACCGCGCCGGCCGCTCTTTCAGCGCTGGCGATCGCGACTTGGCCATCGAGTTCTGCCGCAAGGTGATCGAGCCGGGTACGCAGACCGTGTTGCTGCACTGGTATGGGGGCGAGCCGACGCTGCGGATCAAGGACATCCTCGCCATCGCACCTGCTGTGTATACGCGCGCCCAAGAGGTGGGGGCGCTCTTTCACTCGGAGATCTTCACCAACGCCTGGCTGCTGGACGATGACATGTGCCGGATGCTGGCGGAGGAATGCCATGTCCGGACCATGCAGATTTCCCTGGATGGGCCTGCCGATATTCACGACCGCATGCGACGCGGCCCCAACGGCATCGGCGACTACGCGTCCACCATGACCCGCCTTTGGACGGCAGTGCGGTATTTCGATATCAAGCTCCGCATCCACTGTCACGCCGACAATGAACGACGGCTGCCGGAGTTATTGGACGACTTGAGAAGTCGCGGGTTCCACCGGGCGGAAGAGATGTACGATAACTACCTTCATCTACACTTTTCCAAGCTCTATGATTTCACTGACGCCTGCAAGCACATCAAGGAGATCCGCCTGGACCAGGAGCATTTCGGCGATTTTCAGTGCGAGATGATGGAGTACGCCCAGCAACTCGGCTTTCGCGTTAACTGGCTGCCCAAACGCGTGCTCGGCAAATACTGCAATAACCAACGCGAGGCCGCGTGGATTTTTGTGCCTGGCGGGAACCTCTACAAGTGTTATCGGCACGACTTTTCGGGTGCCGAGGGCGTGGTGGGCTCCGGCGCGGATGGCCGCGTGCCGCTGCAGGTCTGCCCCAAGGTGGACGCCACGGACCTTCCGGAGTGCCACGATTGCATCTATCTGCCATTCTGTAGTGGCACGTGCCCCGAGACGGCATGGTCGGAGACGCGTTGCACCCACCTGAAAGGCAACGTCGAACGACGCCTGCTGAATTTACATGCGCGGGGCCCGGAGCGCGCGAATCGCTTGGCGGAATCGGAATGAGCCGGGTTGCGCTCATCTTTCAACGCTTCGACCACGCCGGGCCGCTGCTCGGCGTGCTGACCGCACGGGTTGAGAAGCTCGGCATTGAAACCCTCGGTGCCGTGTTGGCCCGGGCCAGTCACGACGTCAGCGTGATCGACAACGAACTGGAACAAACGCCATCCCGCGAACTCGCCGCGCGGCTCAACGACGAAAGCTTTGATATCATCGGTTTTTCCTTCAACTCCGGGAACTTTGAAAGCACACTCGAACTTGCGGGCATGATCGCCAGCGGACCGCTTGTGGTATTGGGCGGTGTGGCCGCCAGTCTCCACCCTCTGGAAACTCTGGAGCAATGCGGGCGCGCCGATATGGTGGTCATGGGAGAGGGTGAGACACCGCTTGCCCAACTCGCTGCGGGCCGGCGCGACGTGCCCGGAACGGTGACCCGGCAAGGGCCGAATCCGGCGCCGGTCCCGGCGGTAGACCTGGATGGTCTGCCACCGTTGGAGCACCGCCTTCTACGACGCTACGACCAGCCCACCATCAACACCTCGCGCGGCTGCCGATTTGCCTGTGAGTACTGCGCCGAATCGCGCTTTCTCCGGGAGGCCCGCCTGCGCTGGCACGCGCGATCAGCCGAGCTGGTGCTGGACGAACTACGCGGCTTGGTCGCCCGTGGCGCCAACCATGTGTGGATCGTCGATGGAGATTTTTTCGGCCCCAAGCCGGCGCGCGCCGTGGCCATAGCCGAGGGCATCCTCCAGGAAAAGTTGCCGGTGCAATTTGAAATCGATGCTCGCGCGACCGATGTGGAAGAACCCCTGTTCAGGTTGCTGCGCGATGCAGGATTGCGCCGCGTGTTCATTGGGGTGGAGTCCTTGTCGCCCTCCTTCCTCCGCCGGATGAAAAAGGGTGTGCAGCCGGCGCAAGTTCACCAGGCGCTGGAGACCCTGAAGCAACTGGGCGTGGGATACACGTTGGGCATGATTCCCTTTACCGAGGAGGCCACTCTCGAGGAACTTGCCGAGGACGTGCGATTCATGGAGGACCAGGGTTTCGAGAACATCGGCAGCGATCTATTTCAGGGCCTGAAGAATTACAGCGCGCTGCGGCCTGCCATCCCAGCGCATTTTCAGGATGAGCGCGTTGGACGCGTGTTTGCGGAATTCCGGTCGTTTGGGCAACGGCTGGGTTGGTGCTTCGGCGCGCGGGTGCGCAGTTGCACGGGAATCGCCGAGCGGCAGCAAATCGTTCGTGAGATCAACACGGCGGTCGGCGAAGAGCTCATGCGGCTTGTTTCCGCCGCCATGGAGTGAATGATGGAACGGGTGGTTCTGCTCGCCAGTCCCGCTGACGACCGCTATGATCCCCAGATCCGTCAAGGCGTGGTAGAACCGCCGCTGGGCCTGCTTTATCTCGCCGCCGCTCTCGAACGGGCCCCAGCATGTGAGGGCGTCAGACTTGTGGACGCTTACCGCGATCCCTCCGAGGCGGACCATTTGGAGGATACGCTGGTCCAATTTGGAGCCACCCAACTATGGGTCTCGCTGATGTCGGTGGAAGGGCCTCGGTGCTTCGGTTCAACGGCACAGCAAGTTCGGCAGCGCCTACCGCACGTCAAGCTGGTGGCGGGCGGCAAATACTTTCAGAACGCGCCTGCAGAATCGCTCGAACCCGGGTGGAATGGCTTCGACTTGATTGTCCGAGGGGACGCAGACCTGGAGGTGGACGGAATTCTCGAGTCGCAAGGGCTCTATGAATGTTCTCCGCTGCCGCCCATTGAATTGCCTTACCCGCGACGGGAGCTCACAGACTTGTCGGGATATTCGGGCTCGCGCCCTCCGCATCACTGCGTAATCGGCGCCCGCGGCTGCATAGGCGGCTGCACCTTCTGTGCCATTGCCAAACGGAACCCGTACCGGCGCGATCCGGCCAACGTAGTTCTCGAGATCGAACAGCTCATGGCGGAGACGCACGTGGGCTGCTATTCCATCATCGACGACCTGATGCCGTTTGACCGTGGGCGCTTTGAACGATATTGCGCCGCGCTCGGCCGCTTGCCCAGCGAGGCGCAGATCGACGTGAGTTGGCGAGCTGACCGTTTCACGCCGGAGATAGCGGGGAAACTCGCCGTTTCGCGCGTACGCATCGTGCGATTCGGCATCGAATCCATCTCTCCCGAAATCCAGAAACTGCTCGGTAAGCCCTGCCCGCGAGCACAGATCATGGCGGCGGTTCGCGCTGCCCGCGCGCATGGCCTTTCGGCAGTTACTTACTTCATGTTTGGCTTCCCAACAGACACGCGAGAGCGCGTGGCAGAACTGCTCGATTTCATGCTGGAGCTGTCTCTGGAAACCCCCGTGCCGCCTTACCTGGGAATTCTGCGCGTGCTCGAATGCACGCCCTTGCACCGTGTTTATGGCGGACAACCGGCGACGGGCTTGCCGGTGGAAGAGATGCTTGAATTGCTGGGCACGTGGCGAGCTCGTTTTCCGGACTTCTTTGGGGTACAGGCATGAGGATTCCCCCCATAGTGAGCTGGATTCTGACGGCCCGCTGCAACATGCAGTGTCCCCACTGCTA
>Ga0335085_10007360_pt1 | contig 17127 bp, 8 predicted proteins | sample Lox_Sample_45_FD_206712 | JGI IMG/M metagenome (GOLD analysis project Ga0335085, IMG submission 206712) | Soil microbial communities from Loxahatchee National Wildlife Refuge, Florida, United States - Lox_Sample_4.5 | ecosystem: Environmental > Terrestrial > Soil > Wetlands | place: USA: Florida...
GGCAGTAACCTGTCGGCGGCCGGTGAAGCCAGTGTTTAAGGACAGCCGCTCTCATGGGTTCACCATCTCTCCGGCGTGCACATGCCCGATCTCCGCCTCGGCCATATCGTTCTTCCGGAACTCCTCTTCCAGGATCTCTTCCACCGGTACCGGTCTGAAGGGGTGGACCTTCATGACAAAGACCGTCCAGACCAGGGCATACGCGGCAATAGCTCCAAGCATGACCAGAAAGGGGACGTAGATGTCATGCGAATGCATGCCCGGGGGGGTGACGTACCAGATGCCGAGGACAATGCCGGCAGTGGAGATAATCTGCGGAAGGGGGAACAGGGGGGAGCGGTAGGCCCGGGGCAGGTCCGGGCGCCGGATGCGCAGGCTCACCACGGACAAGGTCACCAGGATGTAAGCCACCCCCCATGAACAGACTGCCGCCAGTACCAGGTTCATGATCTTGTCCAGGTTACCCTTCAGATACCAGGCATGGGCACAGGGGACCACCACTGCGACTGCTATCCCGACAACCGGAGTCTTGAAGCGCGGATGCAGGTAGGCGAAAACCTTCGGCAGGGCCCCATCGAGCGCCATGCCGTACAGAATCCGCGGCAGGGCCGCCATAAGCGTGTTGAGGGTAGCCGCCCCGGCAAACAGGAAACCGATGCCGATCCATATCTTGCCGAACGGTCCCATCACCTGCTTGGCAAAAGCTGGAATGGCCTGGGGCGTCTCCAGGATATGGACGGTGCCTTCCGGGTTGACCGCCACGTTCGCCACCTGCCGACAGAGGGCCGCGCCGTAGGTATACATCAGAACCGCAACGAGACAGAGCCCGATGGCCATCCCCCGCGGGATGTTGCGTGCGGCGTTCTTCATCTCCGGTGCCAGAGGCGTCACCAGTTCGCATCCCACGAACATGAACATGGCCATCCCGATGAAGGAAAAGACCGTGGTCAGATCCGTACTGGGCGATGTGCCGTAGATCCCCTGCAGCGGTACTACCGGAGCTGACAACACCCCGGCAATGCTGAAGATCAGCAGGGTAGACCACATGAAGCCGGTCAGGACTATCTCCGCCTTGCTGAAGGCGGTCACGCCGATGAAATTGACGATGCCGAATGTGATGACAAGGCCGACCCCCACCAGCCAGGCCGTGCCGGTCTTATCCAGCACCTGCTGCACGGTGTCAAAGTTGACCGTCGCCATGATCCCGGAGAGAATCGTTTCGGCAGTGCCAGCAAAGACATGCACCAAAAAGTACGCGGCTATGGTGCCGGTGATCGCCGCGAATCGCCCGAGACCGCAGGAGATGTAGTCATAGACCGAGCCGGAGGTCGGCAGCATGCTCATGGCTTCGGAAAAGGTGGTGGCCTGGGCCAGCATCATGATCAGGGCAATAGCCATGGCGGTGGCGAAGATGCCGCCGCCGAGCCCGAAACCGGTGGTCACGGTTAGGATGACGGGACTCGCCAGGATAACCCCCACCGAACTCGCCAGTGCTGTCGGGAATCCGACAACCCCTTCATCGAGATGAGCCTTCAGCTTGTCGAAAATAGTCATGACTGCTACTCCTTGCCCCAAGGCATGATTTCTACCTGCGTGAAATTCCGGTACTGGTCATGCTGACCCTCGGTACCGGGCACGCGGTGATCATTCGTCGAGATCCAGCCGGGCGGTGAACTCCAGCTCCCGGAGATTGCCCTTGTGAAGGACGGCCCCCCGGAACGAGTATTCCCGGTATCTTCTGTCACCGGCGTGAACCACCCCTACAAAACAGCAGCAGGGTGATTCACGCCCACCGTGAGGGTATCATTCCTGTCTCTTACTTTACGACTTTGAGCGTCTGAATATAAGTATATTCCTCAAGTCCGTAATTGCCGAACTCGACCCCGTAGCCGGACTCCTTGACCCCCCCGAAGGGAGCATTCGGCTGGATAGAGGCGTGATCATTCACCCATGCCGTCCCGCACTCAAGCCGCGCGGCGATCCGTTTCGCCTTCTCCACGTCATTTGACCAGACCGACCCGCCCAGCCCGAAGGGGCTGTTGTTCGCCCTTTTGAGGACGTCCTCGATGTCCGAGTACTTGATGATCGGCAGGATCGGACCGAACTGTTCTTCGTCCACCAGGCGCACGCCATCGGTAACATCGGCCACCAGCGTAAGGGGGAAGAAATAGCCGGGGCCCGTGCTTTTCTCCCCGCCGCACAGAAACCTGCCTCCGGCCTTTTTGGCATCCTCTGCCAGCTCCATAACCAACTTCAGCTGGTCCTCATTCTGAAGAGGCCCGAATTCAACTCCCTTCTCAAGACCGTTACCCATCGTCACGCCGGCAGCTATCGCCGTCATCTCCCGGCAGATGTCCTCATAGACTGCTTCGTGAACATAGAGACGCTTGAGACAGGCACAGGTCTGTCCGCTGTTGTGGAAGCCGACGGCGAACAGTTTGGGCGCGATTTCCTTCGGGTCGACATCGGGGAGCACGATCCCGGCATCATTGCCACCCAGTTCCAGAGTGCACCTCTTCAGGTTTGCCGCGCCGTTCTGCATGATGAGCTTGCCGGTGGGGGTGGAGCCGGTAAAGACCATTTTCCTGATGCCGGGATGTTTGGCCATGGCGCTGCCGATGCCGCTTTCTGCGGTGACGATGTTCAGTACGCCGGGAGGCAGGACTTCGTTGGCGAGCTCGACAAAGCGTACCGTTGTCAATGGTGTCAGTGACGACGGCTTGATGACGACGGTGTTGCCGGTCCGGATAGCCGGCATCACGTGCCATATGGCGATCATCAGCGGCCAGTTCCACGGGGGAATCGAACCGACAACCCCCAGGGGTTTCCGGTGGACCTCAATCCGGGCATAATCGTCATCCTGGATGACTTCCGCCGGCAGTTCCAGCTCCGCCGTCACCCGCGTCCAGGCAACCGATCCTCCCAGTTCCATGCCGGACCCTATCCCCTGGAACCCTCCGAGCGGCTTGCCGTTTTCCTGGGTAAGGATTTCCATCAGTTCGGGCGTATGCTTTTCGAGGATGCCGGCCAGTTCATGGACCTTTGCCTTCCTGACTGCGTCCGGCTCAAGACTCCAGCTCCTGAAGGCCCTTTCGGCAGCGGCCACCGCCTGGTCGAGATGAGAGCCGTCCGCAACCGAACAGTGAGCAAACACCTCGCCGGTGGCCGGATTGCGGACTCCGAAAGTCTTTTCGGTGACGATGGTCTTGCCGTCGATCACCAATCCGTATGTTTTCATCTGTAAGCCTCCTGTTTGGTGTGTGAATCAGAAGTCGGCGGCAACATCGGCGCAGGCCGATTCCAGAGCCTTCAGGGCGTAATCCATCGCCTCCTGGCTGACGGCCAGCGGCGGCAGCATCCGGATGACGATGGGGTTGTTGATGGTGAACATGACCTGGACATTATACTTGTTCATGAGGATCGAGGCGACCTTGGCGCCAATGGCCTCCTGGGCCGCGGCACGGTTGCCGACCATTTCCTGGAGGGTCTTGCCTGCCAGGTGGAACTCGATGCCGATCATGAGACCCCGGCCGCGTATCTCCTTGATGACCTTCGGATACTTTTCGGCGATCTTCCGGATGCTCGACTTGAGGTACTCACCCTTGCGGGCCGCCTCATTGATGAGATCATTGTCGAAGATGTACTGAAGTGAAGCGATGCCGGCGGCGCAGGTGAGCGGGCTCTCGCCGAAGGTGACCGTATGGTGGAAGCAGGTCTCCGGCTCGCCGTAGGCGGCATTCCAGAGTTCTTCCGCGCAAATGTACCCAGCCAGGGGCATGAACCCGCCACTGATCCCCTTGGCAAAGACGATGACGTCCGGAATCACGTCGTCGTGCTCACAGGCCCACATTTTGCCCGTCCTCCCCAGACCGGTCTGGATTTCGTCGCAGACGAGATAGGTGCCGTACTTGGTGCAGAGTTCGCGGGCCCCCTTCAGGTAGCCTTCCGGATGGAGCTTGATCCCCCCTTCCCCCTGGATCGGTTCGATGAAAAAGGCGCAAACGTCACGGGTCTTCAGGCAGTCTTCGAGTGCCGTGAGATCGCCGAAGGGCAGGTTCACCGCCGGCATGAGGGGGAACTGGTATTTTTTCCACTTCTCCGAGCCGGTAAGTGCGAGGGAGCCGGAGGTCTTGCCGTGATAGCTTCCCATGAGGGAGGCCACCCGCGGCCGATGTCCGTGAGCTGCCATCTTGCACAGCTTGATGGCCCCCTCGTTCGCCTCGGCGCCCCCTCCGCCACCGGTCCACATCCGGGTAAGCTTTCCTCCGGGGGAAGTTATTGCCAGGTTACTGGCAAGGGCGCTCGCCATGTTGTGGTATCCGAGGGCATAGAAGATCGGCATGTTTTTCACCTTCTCCATCTGCTCCCAGATGTACATGTTGCAGTTCCCCATGCCGATGGCACCCACCCCCGCGATCATGTCGTAGTGGAGGTTCCCCTCTTCATCCCACAGTTTGTCGATGTCTCCCTTGACGAACATCTTTGCCGCACCGAGCATCTCGGCCAGTTCCAGCTTGACGCCGTTCTGGTGCTTCATCTGCAGGTCGCGAATCTCGTTTTTCTTCAGCCTGAGCGCATCATCCACGGTGATGAAACCTGCTGGTTTAGTGTTTGCCATTGTCGTGTTTCTCCTTTGCCTGATTGGTATTTTGTGTTGTCATTTTGTTCCTGATTCAAGCGGAACCGTTGTCACCTGGTATCGTATTTCGCAAAGTAGCAGTCCCTCATCGAACAGCTGATGGAGTCCATCGGCTTGCCGTAGTATCGGCAAAGTCTGTCACTGCAAAAGCAACCCCTCGCGCCGTTGCGAAGAGGCGAGGACCTTGTACGCTCATTTTCTCCGTTTCGGGGAATTTCCTTGTCCTGTCGCATTGCCCGCACCTTTTCGATGAGTCGTCATTTCTTCTTCTCTTCCGGAAAATCCTTCACGATGCCACCCTTGGAGAAGGCTACGGCTTGACCGTTTTCCGCCACTGCAAGTGCAGTAAAGGGGACACGATCATCCCTCTGCTTTCCTGTAAATGTAAGGCCATTGTCGGCACTTACCAGAACGATTCCATCGAGACCGACCACCAGGACCTTCCCGTTGGCTTCGGCAAAATCGGTTAGTGACTCTTTGGCAGTGGAAGACGCTTCCTTCCACGTCTTCCCGTCGTCCGCACTCCGGTACAGCGTGCCACGGAGGCCTCCGACCAGCAGGGTGCCATTTTTCAGGGCAATGCCGGTCCAGAAGCTCCCTTTCGTCCCGGTTGTCACATAGTTCCAGGTCACTCCCTCGTCGCCGGAGCGAAGTATCGTTCCCTGTTCCGCAGCAATCAGCACGGTACCTTTGCCACTCGCAAATATCCTGAGAAGGTTGCGGTCACCCTTTCCTCCCCCCGGTGGGGGCGGCAGTTTCACATTTTCCCATGTCTTACCGCCATCCCTGGTGGCAAGCAGCAGTGACCAGAGGCCCACAGCCCAGCCATGGCTCTTGTCCTTGAAATAGACGGAGAACAGAGGCCGGTCCACCGTAGTGTCCGAACGTTGCAACTGCCACGTCTCACCTCCGTCGGACGTCGCGAGAATCACCCCCCACTGCCCCGCGGCCCACCCGGTCTTGTCGTCCACAAAACAGACCGAGGTCAGTGTCGAGCGGACCGGTACGGATTTCGCCTGCCGGAAGCTCTTGCCGTCATCATCGGAGAGGAGAACAATCCCGTGATCCCCTGCGGCGACGATCCTTTTACCCGCACGGGCGGCACCGAGCATCATCGCCTTGGTGGCTGCGGCAGTCTGAACGGCAGGCAGTATCTTTACGCCAGCACTACCGCCAGGCGAAACCGCGGCATCCTCGGCCAGAACCGCACCTGCCATGAGAGCGATCAGCAGCGGGATCGACCACCAGGTTTTGCTTCGAGCGGACAACACTATTCTCTTCATGAGCGGAATCTCCAATCAGTGATTCATGATCCCCGGCGCACGCACCGGCCCGCGACGCGGGAATATCCTTTCCAGCACGACTGCTACTGCCGGCAGGGCCGTCAGCGCCATCACCAGGTTCACGATGAACATGAACGCCAGGAGCTTGCCCATGTCGGCCTGGAATTTGAGGGCCGAGAAAGACCAGGTGGCAACGCCGATCGCCAGGGTAATTGCCGTGAAGATGGTCGCCATGCCCACCTCAAGGATCGAATGTTCCAGTGCCTTGACGATGTTCTGACCATGGGCCAGGTGCAACTGGAGCCGGTTGTAAATGTAGAATGCATAGTCGACGCCGATGCCGACAGCCAGCACCATGACAGGAAGCGTGGCGACCGTGAGCCCTATGTGCAGCTCTTTCATGAACCAGTAGCCGATGAAGGTCCCGACGGTAAGGGGAAGACAGCAGGCGATCATGGCGCGGAAGTCCCGATAGGTTATGAGAACGAGAAGCAGAATGGCGGCATACACGTAGAGCATCATGGGGAGCTCGCTCTTTTCCACCTCGTCGTCGATCGCCGCCAGGACCCCGGCATTCCCGGCGGCCAAACGAATCTTTACCCCGTCGAGCTTGTTGGCGGACCGATACTTCTTGATGGCATTGATCACTCCGTTGATGGTCGTCGCCTTATGGTCGGTCAGATACATGTGCGCCGCGGTCATGGTGCAGTCTTTGTTCATGTAACCGCGATTCCGGCCGATTTCCGCCGAGAGCCCCCCATAGTTCGTGGGATCGATGGGCACAACCGCCATCTTGGGATTTCCTTCGTTGTATCCTTCATTGTAGGTGCGAAGCTGTGTAGCGTATGAGTTGACCGACATCACTCCGGGGACGTCTGTCATGTACCAGGTAAAATCGTCGACGAATGCCCCGACGGCAGGATTGGCTGTCGCGTCCCCTGACGCCTCGAACACGACCGTCAACCAGTCGAGACCCATGTCGTAATTTTCAGAGATAGCGACGGCATCCCGGTTGAATCTGGATTCGGGACGCAGTTCTGGCGCTCCCGGTTGTAATGTACCGATTACCCTGTCACGGCTCTGCCACACCGACACACCGAACAGGAGGACTGTTATCACGACGGTGATGACCGCGTTTCTCGGTTCGGCGACCTTCGCCAGTGACTTCAGCCACTGCGACCGCCGTTCGCGCTTGAGCATCGCCTTGTCCGCGTACTCTTTCGTGAAATTAAAGCAGGAAGCCGCAACGGGAAGCATGATGAGGTTGGTGACGATCTTGTACCCCACGCCGATGGAAGCCGTGACGGCCAGCTCTCGCACCATCGGGATGGGGATCAGGACCAGGGTTATGAAGGATACGAAAGCAGTAACGAGGGCGAGGGTGCCGGGAATGAGCAGCCCCGTAAAGCTGCGTCGGGCGGCTTCCATCGAATTTTTCCCGTGCGAAAGCTCACGGACGATGAAATTGATCTGCTGGACCCCATGAGAAACACCGATGGCAAAAACCAGAAACGGTACGAGCACCGCCAGGGGGTCGAGGCCATAGCCGAGAAGGCGCAGGGTTCCGAACTGCCAGACCAGCGAAGAGAGTGAGCAGACGATGGGCAGGATGGTGAAACGAACCGAGTGACAGTACCAGTATACCGCCAATGCCGTCAGCAACAAAGCCATGCCGCAGAAGAAGAGCACACCCGTGGCGCCATCTGCTATGTCGCCAATCTGTTTAGCAAAGCCGATCATCTGAATTTCAAAGGTGCCATCCTCGTATTTCTTCCGGAGCCCCTCAAGCAAACCGTTGTATGTTACATAGTCGAGCTTGTTTCCGTCACGGTCCCGGTCGCTCAGTTCGGCCGTGATCATGGCACTGGTCTGGTCTCGTGAAACCAGCGTACCGACAAAGCCACCTTCGTCCGTTGTCTTTTGGATCTTTCCGATGTTTTCCGCAGTCAGTGATTCGGGGGTGATGGTCCCCGGAATGATCGGCTCAGCCCTGAATCCATCCTCGGTGATTTCGTTGACGAAGGCATTCGGGGTCCAGAGTGACTGAACCCCCAGCCGATCGACATTAGGAAGTGATTGCACATCCTGGGTTAACTGATAGAGCCGGGTAAGACCCTCCGGCGTCCAGATCGTCCCCTTTCGCGCTTTGACCACGATGTTCAACCGGTTCGCGCCAAAAAGATCGTCCCGGTATTTCTGGAACGTCTGGATGTATTCATGACCGATCGGCATCTGCTTGTCGAACCCCGCGGACATTTTCAGCCGGAGGGCGAAGACCGCCATGATCGCCGTGAAGCCGAGAATGATGCCGAGGGTCAGTTTCCGATGCCCGAAAAAGAAGTCTTCCAATTGTGCAACAAGTCTGTTCAACACGGTCTGTCTCCTCCGCCTGAGGTTCTCCTGGGGCTTGTGCGTGCCGAGGTGTGGCCATCCCTCCCGGCCGCGTTGCCGGGAGGGATGGCTGATTCTTTCCTTACTTCTTAGAAATTGTAGGTCACAAACCCACCGACGAAGTCCCTGTCAGCCAGTGGTTGGCGAAGATTGCTCGGCCCGCCGCCGTCGCCGCCGGCTCCTCCGAAAAATTTCGCGTAATTCACGCCGGCCTGCCATTTCGCCGGGTTCATGTTGAACAGAACGTAGCAATTCAGAGACTTTGCGCCCTCGGCATAGTTGTACAGCATGGTAGGGGTATCTCCCACAATCGCATGAAAGAATGTCACCCCCGGCGTGAGCTGCCAACCGGGAATGACCGTACCATCATACGTCCAGTTGAAATCGACCGTGTACCCCATCGAATATTTCGTACCAACGGCTGGAATCGTCTGGGCAACGGAAGAATTCGGGTCGGTCGTGGTGGCCATCCACGGCATGTAGCCGGCCGCCGGGACCTGATACATGGGAACGATGTTCCCCGTAATGGCGTCAACTTTCGTGAAACCGGTAGAGTACGAATCTTTCAGGTTCGGGAAATAAATACCGACCCCCTCACCGGTAAAGACGGCGCTATCAGCGCCCAGCAGGTTGAGGAACCAGCCATGATCGCCCGGCGTCAGCTGCAGGATCCCGGTAAGATGCATCTGGTATTTGTCAGTCTCGGTCCACCCCTTGCAGCCGACCTGATCAAAGGGGTTGGTGTCCACAGTACCATCTGCAAGCAATCTGCCGCAGGACGAAAGGGAGACAGCTTCCTTCGGCCGGTAGGAAAGCTCCCAGCCCACCGCCCAGTCGCCGACGGGGAAATTGGCACTTACCCCGTACAGCTGGCGGTTCTCCAGGAAATTCCACTGGGCCCCGAGGCCGGCGTTATACATGAGGACCGGCATCTTGTCGTGGTAATTCATGAAATAGAAGCCAAGGTCCAAAGGAAGCCCTTCCGGCTTGTAGTGGAATGCAACGCCGAACTGTCCCTGGCTCATCGGTTCCTTGTCACTCACGATGGGCACTGCAAACGATGTGTTCGCTCCAGTTCCCGTGGTATCCCCGGCGCCATTTTTGGTCGTCGCCCCGTTCACCACATTTATAAAAGTCGCATTGGGGGTTTGGCCATCCACACCGCCGAAATTCGAATTGTTCGCACTGAGGAAAATCGGCTGCCTGCCTCTGTCATACACGTCGGCTATCGACCAGTACGAGCCGACAGGCGGAACGCGGTTCCTGTTCCAGCCCCACTGATAGTAGGCCTCCATGTTCACGCCATGGCCAAGACCCGTGGAAAAGCTGATCATTGGCGCCGGAATGACCGCCTCTTTCAGCTGCGTACCAGGAATCAACAATTTCTGAAGATCCATCGCACTGGTCTGGTTGATGCCTCCAAGGGCGAAGATGCTCTCTCCCCAGCTGACAACCTGGTTACCCACGCGTATCCGGGCGGTGTGTCCGCCAAGCGTGAACTCCTTGCTCCCCCAGAGGTCGAGAAGGCGGTAATCACGGGCAACCTGGTCTCTTGCCGAGCCTTCCAGGGGAGTCCGCGCCGTATCGGTAGCCATGAAGTCATAGAGGAGCGTCCCTCGCGCCATAAATTTGATCTGTTCAGGAAACTCCAGCAGCATTTCCGGCGTGAGCTTGACATACGTCGCGAATGCGTCTCCTCTCCTGTAGTTCAGGTTGCCATTATCGCCATTGGACCATTGCTGGACATTGGCATTGGCATTATAGCTCTGATCGCCCACCATGTTGGGATTCGGGTTCTGCAACCTTATGCCGAATCCTGTGGTTGCCTGGGTATCGAGCGATCCCTTGATAGTATCTGTTATCTCGAACTGAAAAGCATGAGCGAGAACCGGGCATACCAGCAGTGTCAGCGCCATTACAATAACTTTGCTCCTCATCAGCATCCTCCTTGTGCACGTCGATCTCTCTCGCTTCAAATCCGCTGTCACTGGGGAGGAAAGCGGTCCGCCGCGTTTCCTCCCCATCGTTAGCCCTAACGCTCGCTAATGGACCGCAGGTTGTCCCCTGTAAAGAAACCCGGCCTGAAGCGGGGGTCGCTTGTCTCCGCCAGCCATCTGATGTCCTTGCCCGTGTTGACCCCCTGATCAAAGATGTACCGACCGTTGGTAAGGTCATACTGGACGAAAGGCTGCGTGACGAACACCCCGCCGAGTTCCCAGGCGGGAATGGGATAGGATTCCCTCACTTTCCACAGAGACCCCTTGGAGTCATAGTCTTCACCCGCAACCGCCAGCCAGCTGTCCTCGTCGATGTAAAACACCTTTTTCGTTGCCGTGTGGCGCATCCCCTTCTTGACGGTTCCTTCCACCACCCACACCCGATGCAGTTCGTAGCGCCGGCTTTCGTTTTTCAGGTACTTCGGCTGGGCCACATCATGGAGTTTTTGATGAAAGTCGAACATGCCAAATGAGTTGTACGGAATGTACATCTCCCGTTTCCCGACGAGCTTCCAGTCGTGGCGGTCTATCTGCCCGTTCAGCAGGTAGGGCTGGTCGAAGGTGTACTGGTTCTCGAAACCGATCTGGGGGGTGTCGTACGCCGCTGACGGGAGTCTGCGAACGCGGCGTTGCCCGGGGAAGTAGTAGAAGGCCTCGTTGTCCTTGTTGAAATACCACGTCTGCACAAGCCCCTGTCCGGCAAGAGCAGGAGGGCTTTGGTACTGGAAGTAGATGCTGTACAATACATCCCCTACCTCGGCAGGAGTATTTGTCCCTTTCTTCGCCCACGGGAAATAGGTGTGCTGCGGGCCCTTCGCCTCTACCCATTCGCTGCTCCCCGGTCGCGGCGAGAGAACCGTATAGGTCCCGGCGGGATAATCGAGCCCTACCCCCTGGTAACGGACCATATAGTTCCAGATGGCTTCGCCACCGTTTTTCGGGGTCGGAAAAGGAATCGCGGGAAGATATGCGTCCTTCAGGAAACCTCCGTCGGCGCTGATTTTTGCATGCCCTGCGTTCTTTTTCGTGTTGGCGAGAATAAAGTCAGGAAAATCGGCATTACGGTGAGAGGGATACACATCCATCCGGTATCCCTTGGTCTGCTTGATGAGTTGCACCTGGCCGGGGCTCAGCTTCTCTTTGTACTTGTCAACATTGGAAGCATCGATTGAGAAGAGGGGTTTTTCACCTTTATGTTTCCAGAAATCCCCCCGATACTTCCCGTACGACCATCCTGAAGTTGGTGTATCCGGCTTCCCATCCCACGCCGGGATGCTGCCGTCTTTGTTGCCGGACCTTTCACTTCCCATCGGGGTCAGATCGGATGCATATGCAGTGACAGCAAGCACCCCCAGCGCTACAAGGAACATTATGAATCTTTTCGCCATTTCATTTCTCCTTTCAATACGTGGTGAGTAGGTAACGGGATGAGCCGGTATTCCTGGTGTGCATTTATGATTCTTCAGGATGCTTCTCCTGTTTCAACAGCAGCCGCAGATAAGGTGACGCCCCCAGAAGAGCCACTCCCTGCAGCTCAAGTTGATGTATGAGACGAATACCTTCGGCGTCGACAGACTGGAGGTTGGCCAGATCAAGGCAAAGAGGACCGAGGCTTTCCCGGCAGAGCTTCTCCAACTCTGACAGCCCACGGCCTCCCAGAATACCCGCGACCTGCAGGACCGTTGCCTCGTCGCTCTTCTGAATCTCGATTCGATATCCCATGTTCACTCGCTCGCCTGACGTACACGTTGAAAACAGCCTCGACACCACGCCATATTTCATGTACCATTACATGCAATCAACCACACAAAACGATGTTTCAATGAACGTGCCAACAGGGCCGATCCCACAGACACAGCGCCAACCATGTGTATTTACTGAGAAAGCAAAGCTTGCGCCAGGATGCCGGAGCGGACAATTATCACCAGAGGACAACATGTTATCCCTAACATACATATCGGGACAATATATTGCACCTTACACCCGGATGCCCAAATTACCATTATTCCCGGTGCAACATATTGTCCTTTTGTTGTACTTGTGAGACAATGTTCTAACCTTATCAGCAATGGGATATAAATGATTCTGAATGGGTTTGACATAGGGGAAGAACTGGGGCATGGCCCCCTATTCCGCCTTTACCGAGCAAGCGACCGTAATGGCCGCTCCTTCATCATCAAAAAGGCTGAACAGGGAGCCACGTACAAAATCGCCGCGGCGCGACTGCATCGCGAGTTCGAAATCTGCACTACCCTGTGTATCGAAGGACTGGAACGACCCGAGAAGGTAGTGGCGTATGCCCACGACACCATTCTCCTGATGGAGGACCGCGGTTACCTTCCCCTGAATCGTGTTCTTGAAAACGGGCCCCTGGAGCTGATTCCAGCGTTGCGAATCGCAGTGAAACTCTCTGCCACCCTTTCTGAACTGCACCTAGCCGGATTTATCCACCGCGATATCCAACCAGGCAACATTCTGCTCAACGTGGAAACCGATGATGTCATTCTCCACGGGATGGGCATATCATCACAAATTCCAAACTCGGTTCAAGGGATTCAGGGAGTAGTTCTGCTCGGCATTCCCCCGACCTACATATCGCCCGAGCTCTCTGGACGGATAAACCGGCTTGTTGACTACCGCACGGACCTCTACTCTCTGGGCGTAACGCTCTTCGAAATGGTTACCGGCACCCCTCCATTTGTGGCCGACGACCCTTTGGAACTGATCCACGCCCATGTCGCAAAACGCCCGCCCTTAGCCACAGAGCTCAACCCGGCACTTCCCCCCCTGGTTTCGGCCATTATTCAGAAATTGCTGGCCAAGTCGGCCGAGGACCGCTATCAGGGGTGCAGGGGCCTCCAGTTGGATATCCACCATTGCCTCAAGAATATCTCGGATTCCGGTGAGACAACCCCCTTCGTGCTTGCAGAGCATGACCCCCCTGCCCGCTTTGAACTCCCCCAACGTTTCTATGGCCGGGACACGGAACTGGAAACGCTCCGGTATTCCCTTGAGGATGCGTCACAGGGGAATCTCCGGGTGTTGATGGTTGCGGGAGATCCCGGCATCGGTAAAACATCTCTTGTCCAGGAACTTCGCGGTCCCGTCTTTGAGAAGAAGGGGTGGTTCGCTGCCGGCAAATACGATGCTCTCGAACGGGGAACGCCGTACAGCGGTATCCGCGAAGCGCTCCGTGATTTATGGCGCAGACTGCTGGCCGAAGAACAGGAACAGGTAGAAAGTTATCGCCGCAGGTTTATGGATTTCCTCGGCTCGAATGCAGGGGTGATTGCGGACATTACGCCGGAATTCCAGGGCATTGTAGGTAAAACCCCCCCCGTTGTCGACCTGGAACCCCTTGAATCCAGAAACCGTATCACTCTTTGCTTCCAGCAGGTTCTGCGGGCATTGACCCATGGCAATCACCCCCTCGTCCTGTTTCTTGACGATCTGCAGTGGGCCGATCCATCGAGTCTGGAGCTCATCGAGGGGGCACTGGAAAAGGGCTTGGGGAATCTGTTCTTGATCGGCGCCTATCGCGACAGTGAAGTCAATGAACGTCACCCCCTGGTCCAAACCCTGCACAAGATGAAGGAACGGGGCATTGCCGTCGAATACCTGTTTCTCGGCCCGCTCGACCTGCGGGACGTCCGTCGACTCGTTGCCGACTCCCTCAGAATAGAAGCAGAAAAAGCCAATCCCCTTGCAGATATCGTCTACCGCAAGACAGCCGGCAATCCGTTCTTCTCCAGGGTATTCCTGCTCTCACTTCACGAAGAGGGGAAACTGCATCATGATCAGGAAGGGGCGTGGTCCTGGGACCTGGAGAAGATCGCAGAGCTTGAGACAACGGAAAATGTCGATATTCTGGCCGCTCGCAAGATACAAAAGATCCCCGTGAGAATCCGCCATACCATCTCGATGGCGGCAGCCCTTGGCCATCCTCTCGATATCGGCAATCTGGCATCGGTCTGTGAAAAAATGCCGGAAGAAGTCGAGTCGGACCTGATCGAGGCATGCAGGGAAAGGCTCCTCATACGACATGAGGATGGATACCAGTTCAGGCACGACCGGCTCCAGGAGAGTGCCTATAATCTTATCCCCGAGTCGACCCGTGCCGCGACCCATCTGCTCATCGGCAGGCTTCTATCTCGGCAGAACGGCCAACCGGCTACCGCCCCTCGCATCTTTGCCATACTTGATCATCTCAACCGGGCTCTCGACCTTCTTCTCGATCCGCACGAACGGGAAGAGACTGCCAGGCTCAACCTGGAAGCAGGCCGCATCGCAAAATCGGCAGCAGCATTCCCGGCTGCTTTCCAGTACTTCACTACCGGCCTCGTGCTTCTCCCCTCGGAACCCTGGACCACCTCCACCTATGATCTTGCTCTTGCCATCTATACCGAGGCAGCGGAAACGGCTTTCCTGACAGCGAATTTCCGAGAGGGAGATCGTCTGGTCGCGCAGATCATCTCGCAAGCTCGGAGCATCCTCGACAAGATCCCCGCCTATGAAACCCAGATCGCCATTGCCCACGCCAGACTTCTCGATGCCGAAGCGATTCGCATAACTCTCGATGTCGTCAAACTGCTCGGCGTGAATGTCCCCCTTCAACCGACCGTCACGGAAGTCAAGCAGGCCGTACTAGATACGAAGAATTCAGTGATGGCGGCTTTTTCTCCCCACAGGGACGACGTCCTGCAACCGGTGAACCCCGAAAGCCTTGCGGCGATGCGCCTGCTGGCAAGAACGGCCGTTGTGGTCGGATGGGTGAATCACCCACTGTACCTGGTGATAACGCAACAACTGATCGACCTTGCCATCCGCTATCCGAACAGCCCCGAAGCACCCGTTGCGTATATAATGGCGGGAGGAGTTCTCTGCTATCTTCACGATGACTACGAGAACGGCTGCCGGGCCGGTGATCGCGGCATGAAACTGCTGCACCTTTCCGCACTGCCCCGGTGGCACTCGTTCTGTCATTTTCTTTTCACCATCGACGTAAACTCTTGGAGAAAACATTTTGAAGAACTGGTGGTCGACTTCAACAGAGCGTGTCGACTCGGCCTCGAAAGCGGTGATCTGGTGACAGCCACCATCAGTTCCTATTACTCCAGCGAGACCGCCCTGCTGGCAGGAATCGAGCTGAACCACTTGCAGTCATCTATCCGCGGTTTCCAGGAAGACGCACTCCGGATCGGAGTAAAAAGAGTCTCTTCAGGCCTGGATCGCCTCGAACAGGTTACCAGGCTGTTAATAAACGGCGTGGACTCCTCCGTGATAGCCCAGGGCAGGCCACTTTTAGCCGACGATACCTCTCAGGTAATGGAGATATCCGACGACCAGACGGTTCAGGAAATCACCCTCTGTCATGAGATGATGGTGTTCAGCTACTACCGGCAACCCCAGATGGCCTATGAAGCGGCTCTACGCGCCCATGACCTCCCGCCGGGAGGGGCTTCCGGTCTCCTTTCCTCGGATTTTTACATCTGTCTCAGTATCCTCGATATCATTCCTGGCATTTCGGGAACAGACCGGGACCGGCTCCTGCAGATCGTCTCCGTCCGCCAGAGAAGGCTTCGCCTCAGGGCTCAGGCTTGTCCGATGAACCACCGGCACAAGCTGGATCTGGTGGAAGCCCAACAGCAGCGCGTTATCGGTGACAACCTGAAGGCAATGGAGCTGTTCGATAGTGCAATAGAAGGCGCCAGAAGAAACCGCTACGTTCACGAGGAGGCACTTGCCTGCGAAATTGCCGGCGAGTTCTACCTGACCCTTGAACGTCGAGTAATAGCCAAGGCATACGTTCAGGAGGCGATTTCCGCCTACGCCAAGTGGGGCGCCTGGGGAAAGATCGACCAGCTTAACAGCCGGTATCCGGATCTTCTCTCTCCCCAGAATGAACTCCCTCGCACCCTATCCAGTTCCGGGCGCACTCAGGAAACAGGCACTGAGGACGCATCCGCAACCCTTGACATATCCAGCATCGAACAAGCTGGTTCGGCGCTTTCCCGCGAACTGGACCTTCCCAAGCTTCTCATCATGCTTATCGGCATCCTCCTGCAAAATGCCGGCGCCCAACGGGGTTTTTTACTCAGGGAAGAAGGAGGCAAGATCCTCATCGAAGCCAGCGGCTCCGTCGATGATGACGGGGTACAGGTCCTGCAGCGCATCCCCATTGAAAACTGCAACAATCTCTCCCGGAGCATCGTCAGGTTTGTCAGCAGATCCCACGAAACAGTGGTGCTCGGCGATGCTTCCCAGGACGAAAGGTTTACGGGCTCTCCCTATATTTCACGGGAAAAGCCGAAATCCATACTCTGTGCACCGGTGATGCACCGGGGCAAGCCGGTAGGAATCCTTTACCTGGAAAACAACCGGAGCCGTGATGCCTTCAGCGGAGACCGGCTGAAAGCGATCCAGTTGATCTCGGCCCAAGCTGCCGTGGCTCTGGAAAACGCGCGGCTGATGGATGGCCTCAAACAGGAAGTACGGATTCGCAAACATACCGAGGATGAACTCCGCCGAGCTCTCGTTGAGGTTGACCGGTTAAAGGAACGACTTCATGCCGAGAACGCCTATCTCAAGGAGGAAATCCTCGGCACACATGGGTTCGACGAAATTGTCGGCAAGAGCGAGGTATTGCGGCGGGTGCTGCACCGTGTCGCCCATGTGGCCACCACGGATGCGACGGTACTGATACTCGGAGAAACCGGCACCGGCAAAGAACTTATTGCACGAGCTATCCACAACCGAAGCACCCGCAAGGAGAGTTCTCTGGTACGGGTCAACTGCGCAACTCTCCCCGCCGCGCTGA
>Ga0335085_10007361_pt1 | contig 17124 bp, 16 predicted proteins | sample Lox_Sample_45_FD_206712 | JGI IMG/M metagenome (GOLD analysis project Ga0335085, IMG submission 206712) | Soil microbial communities from Loxahatchee National Wildlife Refuge, Florida, United States - Lox_Sample_4.5 | ecosystem: Environmental > Terrestrial > Soil > Wetlands | place: USA...
ATTCGCTCAGCCCCCGCTGCAATTGCCGGCGAAACCAAAACATCAACGAGTCAGCAGCGTCAACGTATATATTTTAGAATTAAAGTAGATCGAAAGTAGTTCGCCGCAGAGGTCGACCGGGTCCGGGTTCTATCCTGCCTCCGATAGCATTGCCGACGCTTAGGCATCATTCTATAGCTAAGGCTACAATCTATGTCAAAGGATTGATACGTCGCGGCCGTGCCGCCGCGGCGACCGCCTGACGACGCGGCAAAACACCGTGTTACAACGTAACAATCTTGCGGGCCCCTGGCCTGGGCGGCGTGTCCCGCTTGTTTCCGTGACGCCGCGGATTACCTAAAATGCGCGGCCGCGGAGCAAGGATCGTTCATGGCCAACGCCGTCCCAGGCGCCCACTCCCACGTCTTTCTCGGTGCCAGCCACGCGCGGAACGAACGGCGCACCTGGCTGGTGATCGTGCTGTGCACGGTCATGATGTTCGCCGAAATCGTGGCCGGCGTCGTCTTCGGTTCGATCGCGCTCGTCGCCGACGGCTTGCACATGTCGACGCACGCCAGTGCGCTGCTGCTTGCCGCGCTCGCCTACGGCTATGCGCGCCGTCACGCCAATGACGAGCGCTTCAGTTTCGGCACCGGCAAGCTCGGCGACCTCGCCGGATTCACCAGCGCCATCGCGCTGGCGATGATTGCAGTGTTCATCGGCTACGAAGCGATCAGACGCCTGATCTGGCCGGTTCCCATCGACTTCGACGAAGCCATTCCGATCGCGGCGCTCGGCTTAGTGGTCAACGTGGTGAGCGCGCTGCTCCTGAGCGGCGGCGGCCACAGTCACGGTCACGGCCACGCCGACCATGACCATGGCCACGACCAGACCCATCTGCTCGAAACCGAGGCCGGTCCTTTGCTTCTGGAAATCTTCGAGGCCGGCGTGCCGCCGCGCTTTCGGCTCACCGCTCCCGGCGAGGCGCCCGATGCTCAAGGGGTTGCGATCGAAACCGTGCGGCCGGGCGGCGCGCGGCAGTCCTTCACCATGGTCGCGCGCGGCGGCTACCTCGAATCGATCGAGGAAATCCCCGAGCCGCACGCCTTCACCGCGCGTCTATCGCTCGGCCGCGGCAGCCAGGTCTATTCCGTCGAATTCGCCGAGCACGAACATGCCCATGGCGCGGCCGCACGCGACCATAACATGCGCGCGGCGATCGTTCACGTTGTGGCCGATGCCGGCGTCTCGGTGCTGGTGATTGTCGGGCTCCTGTTCGGGCGCTTCCTCGGCTGGGCCTGGATGGATGCCGTCGTCGGCCTCGTCGGCGCCGTCGTCATTGCCGCGTGGTCTTACACCCTCGTGCGCGACACCGCCGCCATCCTCCTCGATATGAATCCCGACCGCGACATGGCTGAGCGCATGCGCGCCATGATCGAGAGCGACGGCGATCGGCTGACGGATTTGCATCTGTGGCGTCTCGGTCCCGGCCATCTGGGGGCGATCGTATCGGTGGCGACCAAGCGCCAGCGCGGCCCGGACTATTACCGCTCGCTGCTCGGCCGGTTTCGCTCGCTGTCGCATCTGACGGTGCAGGTGCAACAGCACTGACGCCGCTCGGGGCGGTCCTGGGAATGTACTTTGTTTGAAGCGTTCTAAACTGACATAGTTTAGAGATATACCAAGGTCTGCGGTCTAGAATTCTTCTAATACAGTTGAAATTCTGAAAAATACTTGACGCGCACCGAATACGTGCCGCATGCATCGCCTTGTCCTGTTCGGGCTTACAGAGCAATGCCGATGCTGTCCTCCAGTCGTCGCCCCGCGGTTTGGCTTCTGGCGTTGCTCGGCGCCGCAGTGCTGAGCGCGGCTGCTCCCGTTGCCGCCGCGGCACAGGACGCCAGCGCCTTCCACGAGATCGAAACCAAGTACATTTTCGGCAATTTCACCGTCGGCTCCAGCACCGGGATCCAAGGCGAGAAGGCGTTCGAGCCGGAGACCGAATTTAACTTCGGCAAGCGCAGCGGGCGCTACTTCGCCGGCCAGACCGCGCTCGAATTCGAGTACACGCCGACGCAGTACTTCCAGATCGAGGCGGGTCCCTCGGTTTCCTACTACAACATTCGCGGTGTGCCCGGCCTTGACGACCGCTACATGGGCGGCATCAACGGCGTCGAGGCCGATTTCAGATCGCTGCTTATCGATCGCGGCCCGACGCCGTTCGCGGTGACGTTGTCGATCGAACCCGAATGGCACAGCCTCGACGAGACCGGCGGCGATCCGGTGTCGAATTTCAGCGTGGAAGTCCGGATCGAAGCCGACGCCGAGCTGATCAAGAACCGACTCTATGCCGGCTTCAACGTGCTCTACGAGCCCGAAACGACGCTGTTGCCGCCCGCGCAGTCGTTCAGCGAGTCGACGTTCGGCGTTTCGGCGGCGCTTGCGTTGCAGATCATACCCGGCGTCGTCATCGGAGCGGACGCTTGGTATCTGAACCATTATGACGGCGCGGGGTTCAACTCCTTCACCGGCAATGCGGTGTATGTCGGCCCGACTTTGTTCTGGCAGATCGCGCCGAAGGTCCTGGTGAGTGCGGCCTGGGAGACGCAGGTCGCCGGACAGGAAGTCGGGCTCACGTCCGCCCTCGATCTGTCCGACTTTTCCCGGCAACGCGCGCGGTTGCTGTTCGAGTTCGAATTCTAAGGATGCGCGGCGGCGCCGCGCGCGCCGGCAGCGCTCAGGAGGCCGACGATGAGAGGAAGTCTGGGTTTGGCGAGATCGGTGGCGGGCTTCGGCATCGCGCTCCTGGCAATTTCGGGCGCGGCCACGCGGCCGGTTGCGGCGCAGGAAACCGCAGCGGTCGCCATCACGGTCAAGGGGCATCAGTTTCGGCCCGCCGAGGTTCATGCGCCGGCGAACAAGCGCCTTGCCATTCGGGTGAAGAATCTGGACAGCGTGGCGATGGAGTTCGAGAGCGTCTCGCTGCGGGTCGAAAAGGTGATCGCGGCCGGCAGCGAAGGCGTCGTCAACGTTCGCGCGCTGTCGCCCGGACGCTACGAGTTCTTCGACGATTTCCACCAGCAGACCCGCGGCGTCTTGGTGGTTCGATAAGCGGCTTTTGGCGGCGGCGCGGCGAGCGTGCCGCGCCTGCGCGCGTCGGCGGCTTGGCCGGCGCCTTGGCCGCGGCAGCCGCAAATCGATAGTACGTCCACAGCACCCGGGCCGCGACCGCGCGCCAGGGCCGCCACGGATCGGCCAGCGCGGTCATCTGCTTGACCGACGGCCGTGCCGGCAGCGCAAACGCAACCCGTGCCGCTTCCTGCAGCGCCAGGTCGCCCGCCGGCCAGGCGTCGGCATGGCCGAGACAGGACAAGAGATAGATGTCCGCGGTCCACGGGCCGATGCCGTGCACGGCCGTGAGCGCCGCGTGCGCCTCCTCGGCGGCGAGCTCGCCGAGCGCGGCAAGCGGCAGCTCGTCCCGGTCGACGGCCCGGGCGATGGCCTTCAGCGCGCGGATTTTCGGCGCCGACAGGCCGAGCCGCCCAAGCCGCGCCGGACGGGCACGCCGGATGGCCGCCGGGTCGAGCGGATCGAATGCCGCGGAAAGGCGGCCCCAGATGGCGTTGGCGCTCGCGGTCGAGAGTTGCTGCGCCACGACGATTGCGGCAAGACCGGCGAAACCGTCGGCGCGCCGGCGCAGCGGCGGCCGGCCGGCGGCTTCGATCAGCGCGGCAAACCGCGGCTCGGCCCGCGCCAGCGCCGCGAGCGCCGTGTCGAGATCGGCTTCGGTATGGATGCGCGACGGCGCCATCGGCTTTGGCCTTGCGGATCGACCGCAGAAAAGTCGAACGTCGCGCCTAGTTGTCAACCCGGCGAGGCGAAACTGCACCTTTATGTATACGCGCGTCTTTCGTTTTGCACCGAGCCCGAACGGATATCTGCATCTCGGCCACGCCTATTCGGCGCTGTTGAACCACGACATGGCGCGCATGGCGCGCGGCCGGTTGCTGCTGCGCATCGAAGATATCGACGCCGCGCGGTGCCGGCCGGAATACGAGGCGGCGATCTACGAAGACCTCGGCTGGCTCGGCATCGCCTGGGAACCGCAGGTGCGGCGACAGAGCGTGCATTTCGACGACTATCGGGCCGCGCTCGCGAAGCTCGAACAGGACGGGCTGATCTATCCGAGCTTCGAGAGCCGCAGCGAGATCAATGCGCTGGTCGCCGAGCGCGACCGGCAGGGCGGCTGGCCGCGCGATCCCGACGGCGTACCGCTCTATCCCGGCCGGGCGCGGTATTTGACGCGGGCCGAACGCCAGCGCCGGCGCGCCGCCGGCGAGCCGTTCGCGCTGCGCCTGGCGATGGACGCCGCGGTGGCGCGCGCCGGCGTGCTCAACTGGACCGAGACCGGCGCCGGCCCGCACGGCCAAACGGGCGTCGTGACCGCGACCCCGCAAATCTGGGGCGACGTCGTCTTGGCGCGCAAGGACGCGCCGGCGAGTTATCACCTCGCCGTCGTGGTCGACGACGCCTTGCAAGGCGTGACCGACGTGGTGCGCGGCCAGGATCTGTTTTGGGCGACCGGCATCCACCGCCTGCTGCAGGCGCTGCTGGGTCTGCCGGAGCCGGCCTACCATCACCACCGGCTCGTCGTCGACGCCGCCGGGCGCAAGCTGTCGAAATCGACGCAGGCAACGAGCCTGCGCGAGCTGCGCGCCGGCGGCGCCACGCCTGCCGATATCAGGCGCATGGTCGGGCTCGGGCATTGATGCCGGGGCCGGCGATGTTTTGTTTGCTGCTGCGCCATGGCATGGTCCATTGACGCGAGGAGCTGCCATGGCGCGGTCGAAGTCGAAACAGCCGGCCGGACGATCGGTGCGGCAGCGCAGGCGGCACGCCGCGCCGCGGCGGCGGCCGCGCGCGAGCGAAGCGTCCCTCGTCGCCTACGCCCACGATATCCGCACCGCGCTCACCGGCATCCTGGCGCTCGGCGAATTGCTGGCGAGTTCCAATCTCGGCGAGCGCGAGCGCGGCTGGGCCGCCGGCATCAAGGCCGGCGCCGAGCATCTCGCCTCGCTGACGACACTGATGATCGACGCCGCCAAGGCCGATGTGGGCGGGATCACGCTGCGCGAGGAGCCGTTCCGCCCGCGCCGTCTGATCGACGATCTCGCGGCATCGCTCGCCGCCCGCGCCGACATGAAGGGTCTTGCCGCCGAGGTGGCGGTCGCCGACAATCTGCCGGAACTCCTTCGTGGCGACGCGGTGCGGCTGCGCGCGGCGCTGGAAAACCTCATCGACAATGCGGTGAAGTTCACCGAGCGCGGCGCGGTCAGGCTCGAAGTCGGCACGATGCGCGCGCCGCGCGGCCGCGCGCGGCTGTTCTTCAGCGTCACCGACAGCGGCATCGGGCTTAAAGCCGCGGAGATCAAGCGGCTGTTCCGTCCGTTCGCGCAGGCGAACGCCGACATCGCGCGGCGCTATGGCGGCGCCGGACTTGGGCTCGCCATCGTCAAGACGCTGGCGCGGCTGATGGGCGGCGACCTCACCGTCACCAGCGCGTCCGGCCGCGGCTCGACCTTCCGCTTCACCGCCGTGCTGCCGATTGCGCCGGCGGCGCCAGCGGCAAAGGCGACGGCGCCGGCCGCGCCGCTGCCGGCGCGGCCGCTCGCGGTGCTCTGCGCCGAAGACAACCCCTACGGCCGGGTCATCCTCAACACCATCCTCACCGAGCTCGGCCACCGCGCCGACTTCGTCGGCTCGGGCGAAGAAGCCGTCGCCGCCGTGGCGCGCGGCTACGATGCGGTGCTGATGGACGTGACGCTCTCCGGCATCGACGGCCTGGAAGCCGCCCGCCGCATCCGCGCGCTCGGCGGCAAAGCGGGCGCGACGCCGATCATCGGCATATCGGGCCGCGGCGAAGCCGGCGACGAACGCGCCGCGCGGGCCGCCGGCATGGATTTCTATCTGCGCAAGCCGCTGAGCCCGAGCGCGCTGCGCCAGGCGCTGGCGGCGGTACACTCGGCCTGATGCCTGCGGCTTTCCTGAGGCCGACCGCTCTTAAGCCTTAAGTCGAGATTGGTGAGGTGCGATCGGTCAACGCCGCCATTGCCGTGAAAGAGCATAGTCGTCAGGGCGATGAAGCGTGAAAGAGTATTCTTCAGGGCGATGAAGCGTGAAAACGCATGTTCGTCAGGGCGATGAAACGTGAAAGCAGCCTTGCTTGCAACCTCGAAAATATGCACTTTTGCCACACTGCGTTTTGTCATTTAGGGAGTGCAAAGCCATGAAAAGCGAACACGCCGCGACGATTGCGCTGCATGCAGGGTATCGGTCGGACCCGACGACCACGGCCGTTGCCGTGCCGATCTACCAGACAACGTCTTATCAATTTAACTCGACCGAACACGCCGCAAACCTATTCGCGCTCAAGGAACTCGGCAACATCTATACCCGCATCATGAATCCAACTCAGGCCGTGCTCGAGGAACGAGTGGCGGCGCTGGAGGGTGGAGTGGCGGCGCTTGGACTTGCTTCCGGCCAAGCCGCATCGCTTTTCGCGGTGCAGAACATCTGCCATGCCGGTGATAACTTTGTTTGTTCGACCGACATTTACGGCGGCACTTGGAATTTATTCCAGAACACGATGTCGACGATGGGCATCACCTGCCGCTTCGTCGATCCCGCAGATCCGGAAAATTTCCGCCGGGCGACCGACGCGCGTACCCGCTGCTACTACGGAGAGACGCTGCCCAATCCCAAGCTGACGGTGTTCCCGATCGCCGAGGTGGCGAAGATCGGGCGCGAGCTGGGCGTGCCGCTGATCATGGACAATACCGCCGCGCCGGTTCTGTGCCAGCCGATCAAGCACGGAGCGGCAATTTCCATGCACTCGACAACGAAGTATATCGGCGGCCACGGCAATTCGATCGGCGGCGTGATCGTCGACGGCGGCAATTTCGATTGGGAAAAACACGCCGCCCGGTTCCCCATGCTCAACACGCCTGATCCGAGCTATCACGGTGCGGTATGGACCCAGGCGGTCAAGCCTCTCGGCCCGATCGCCTATATCCTCAAGGCGCGCGTCACCTTGCTGCGCGATATTGGCGCCGCGATGAGCCCCTTCAACGCTTTCCTGTTCATACAGGGGCTTGAAACGGTCGCGCTGCGGATGCGCGAGCATTGCGCCAACGCGGCTGCGGTCGCCGCGCATTTGGCGCATCATCCCAAGATAACCAAGATCATCTTTCCCGGCGCCATGACCGGAGAGATGCGCCGCCGCGCCGACGCCTACCTCAAGGGCGGCTACGGCGGCTTGGTCGGGTTCGAACTCAAAGGCGGAAAAGACGCTGGCCGCCGGTTCATCGACAGCCTGAAGATGTTCTATCACGTGGCCAACATTGGCGACGCGCGTTCGCTGGCCATTCACCCGGCGACGACGACACACTCCCAGCTCACGCCGGAGGAACAGGCACGAACGGGCGTGACCGACGGATATGTCCGGCTGTCGGTTGGAATCGAACATATCGACGACATCGTTGCCGACATCGATCAAGCGCTCGAGGCGGCGTGACAATTGCGGCCGCGGGAGCGTCGGGCAACGCTCCCACGGCCCGGCCCTGCGACGCCGGCCGCTTTGCGATTAGCGCGAGCGGCCGGCTTATGAAACTTCGTGCCGGCCGCTTGTCCGCTCATGATGCGGAGCTATTCCCCGGCTTGCGCCGAGTCCTCCACGATCCGGCAGAGATCGCTCATGATGCGGTTCAACTCGAAATCCTTCGGCGTGTAGACCGCGGCGACGCCGGCGTGCTTCAGCGCGCTTTCGTCCTCCTTCGGAATGATGCCGCCGACCACGACCGGCACGTCGCCGGCGCCGGCGTCCTTCAGCCGCGCCACCACGTCCGTGACGAGCGGCAGGTGCGAGCCGGAAAGGATGGAGAGGCCGACGATGTGCACCTTCTTCTCCGCCGCGGCGGCGGCGATCGCCTCCGCGGTCAGGCGGATGCCGTCATAGACCACGTCCATGCCGGCGTCGCGTGCCCGCGCGGCGATCTGCTCGGCGCCGTTGGAATGGCCGTCGAGGCCGGGCTTGCCGACCAGAAATTTCAGCCGCCGGCCGAGTTTCTTCGACACGCGCTCAACCGCGGCGCGGATGTCGTCGAGGCCTTCGGCGTCGTTGCGCATGGCGGTGCCGACCCCGGTCGGTGCGCGGTATTCGCCGAAGGCTGAGCGCAGCGCAAAGCCCCACTCGCCGGTGGTGACGCGGGCTTTGGCGCAGTCGATCGAGGCCGGCATGATGTTTAAGCCGCTTTTTGCCGCCTGGCGCAGTGCTTCGAGCGCCGCGGCCACCGCGTCATTGTCGCGTGCGGCACGCCAGGCTTTGAGCCGCGCGACCTGATCGGCCTCGGCTTCGTCCGAGACGGTGAGGACCGCGTCGGCGGCGTCGGCGAGCGGCGAGGGCTCGGTCTCGACGAAGCGGTTGACGCCGACCACGATATGCTCGCCGCGCTCGATCGCCTCGACCCGGCGCGAATTGGATTCAACGAGCTGCTGCTTCAAATAGCCGGATTCCACCGCCGCGACCGTGCCGCCCATTTTCTCGATGTGCGCCAGTTCCTCCTTCGCCGCCTGCTTCAGCTCTTCGACCTTGGCGGCGATCACCGGCGAGCCGTCGAAAATGTCGCCGTATTCCAGGAGGTCGGTCTCGTAGGCGAGGATCTGCTGCATGCGCAGCGACCATTGCTGGTCCCACGGCCGCGGCAGCCCGAGCGCCTCGTTCCAGGCCGGCAGCTGCACCGCGCGCGCCCGCGCCTTCTTCGACAGCGTCACCGCCAGCATTTCCAGGAGGATGCGGCTGACATTGTTTTCCGGCTGCTGCTCGGTCAGGCCGAGCGAATTGACCTGGACGCCGTAGCGGAACAGCCGCTGTTTGCCGTCGGTCACGCCGTAGCGCTCGCGCGTGATCTCGTCCCACAACTCGGTGAAGGCGCGCATCTTGCAGACTTCGGTGACGAAGCGCAGTCCCGCATTGACGAAGAACGAGATGCGGCCGACCACGTCGGCGAACTCTTCGGCCGCGCACTGGCCCGAGTCCTTCACCGCGTCGAGGACGCCGATCGCGGTGGCGAGCGCGAACGCCAGCTCCTGCACCGGCGTCGCGCCGGCCTCCTGCAGGTGGTACGAGCAGACGTTGATCGGATTCCATTTCGGCATTTCCTTGGTCGTGAACAAGATCACGTCCTTGGTCAGCCGCATCGACGGCGCCGGCGGAAACACGTAGGTGCCGCGCGACAGATACTCCTTGATGATGTCGTTCTGCGTGGTGCCGGTGAGCGCCTGGCGCGGCACGTTCTGCTCGTCGGCGAGCGCGACATAGAGCGCAAGGAGCCACGCCGCCGTGGCGTTGATGGTCATCGACGTGTTCATGGCGCCGAGCGGGATGCCGTCGAACAGCGCGCGCATGTCGCCGAGGTGCGAGATCGGCACGCCGACCTTGCCGACCTCGCCCTTGGCCTGGGGGTGGTCGCTGTCGTAGCCGGTCTGGGTCGGCAGGTCGAAGGCGACCGAGAGGCCGGTCTGCCCCTTGCCCAGGTTCTTGCGGTAGAGCGCATTCGATGCCGCCGCCGCCGAGTGGCCGGCATAGGTGCGGAAAATCCAGGGCTTGTCGCGTACAGGTTGGTCGCGGCGCGGTTCTTCGCCCATCGGCGGTCCAGGGTCTTACAGGCGTTCGGCGCGAGCAATGTGACGCGGATTTTGCTGCGACGCAACATCGCTCACCCTTTCCCCGCGGGTGGACAGGTGAAGCGCGCTTCGATCTCCTTCTCCTCGCGTGCGGGGAGAGGGTTCGGGTGAGGGGGCCTCGTCGCAACATGTTTTCGAAAGCGAATCCCTCACCCGCTTACGCTTCGCCCAGAGCAAGCAGCAAGTAGCCCGCATGAGCCAACGGGCCCGGCCCGAAGTGGCCGGCCCGATGACAGTTCGTAGGGTGGGCTGAGCGAAGCGAAGCCCACGCGGTGCGGCGTCGAGGACAAGGTCGTGGACTCGCCGCTCCGCAGCTTAGCCCACCCTACGCTCGCTGAAATGGTGATCCCGGGTTTCGTTTCACTCAACCCGGGCCACGCATGCTACGCTTGCCACAGGGATCGCTTGATTGCCGCGCCGAGATGCCCACGTTTACCGCATGTGCAATCGCTTCCGCTCGATCCAGGAATGGTCGCAGATCCCGCGGGCGCTCTACAGCGGGCCGCGGGTGAATTTCGAATTCAACCCCAATGTCGCGCCGACCGAGACCGTGCCGGTGCTGATCGCGGGCAACGGCGTGGTGATCGCGCGGTTCGGCATCAACCGGCCCGGTGCGGGCGGCAAGCCGCGGCCGCAGCTTCTCAATGCGCGCACCGACGGCCTGCGCAAGGGGCAGTTCCGCACCCACCTGAAAAAGCAGCGCTGCGTGATCCCGGCCGAGGGTTTTTACGAATGGCGCGAGGAAGGCGGCAAGCAGCCGTATTATTTCAGCCGCAAGGACGGCAGGCCGCTGATGCTCGCCGGCATCTGGCAGGAGGCGGAATACAAGGGCGACCGGGGGATCGCGTTTGCGATCCTGACCGAGGCGCCGAACAAGCTTGTCGCCGCGTATCACGACCGGATGCCGCTGGTGCTCGCCGACGACAAGGTGGCGCTGTGGCTCGATCTTGCGGAAGCGGCGCCGCTCGCGCACGACCTGCTGCTGGATTTGCAGGAATTCGCGGTGCGCCGGATGGACCGCGCCATGAACAATGCGCGGGAAAAGAATCTCGCCGCCTTCGATCCCGCGGCCAAGGCGGCATAGGCCGTATTAGCGACGCCCAATCCGCGATTGAATTTCAGCGGCGGGTTACGCCTGCGGCTAACCCGCCCTACAAATAAGCTACAAATAAGCCGGTCCTGCGAACCTCAATCCCACCGGTGAACGCCTGCCGTCTTTCGTGCGGGCCCGGCGAGGATCAGCGCCCAGAACACCTTGTACTTCGAGTTCGGCGCGTAGGCCGCGGCGATGCCGAGGCGGGTGACGCCCGGGTTGAGCATGTTGGCGCGATGCGGCGGCGAATCGCGCCAGCCGGAGAACGCCTCGGCGAGCGTGTGGTAGCCGGCGGAAATGTTCTCGACGGCGACGCTGCCGGCGAACGGCGAATTTTTGATGCGCTCCTGGAATGGGCGGCCGATGTCGTGATCCATGCGGTCGCGCGCTGCCATGGCGCGCGCCTGCTCGGCCGCCATGCGCATCAGTTCGGCATCGACCGTGACCGGCGGCAGGCCGTTGTTGCCGCGATAGCCGGAAATCATCGAGGCGGCGGCGGCGGCGTCGAGCTTGGTGTCGGGCTTGGCGAGGTCCTGATAAAAGGTCGGTTCGGCCGGCGCCGTGGTGTTGCCGGCGCAGCCGGCAAGCGCGACGCAAGCGAGGATGCCGCAAGCGACAAGCACGGCCGGCGGCCGGATCGTGAAGGTTGGTGCGCGGCGTGTCGCCATGGCCTCTCCGAGCACATCCGCAGGTTCCGGCGCAAGCGGGAAGGTTTCGGCGGCGGCGCGGCGGTCGTCGATTGCCTACAATATTCTCGCCGGCGCGGGAGCAGGCGGTGGTGCCAGCGCGCGCTGCACCGCCAACACAAGCACCATCAGCGCCGCGGCGAGGCCGACCTGCGTCTTCGCATAGGGAAACGCCAGGATCAGCAGGCCGGCGGCGGGGAGCGCGACTGTTTCGGCCACGGTGAAACCGCATCGCGACGCGAGCCGCGCCAGGAACGCGATCGCGACCGCGAGCACGGCGAAGTCGTACATATAGACATAGGGCGTGGCGATCAGCGTTCCGGCGGCAAGCGCCGCGGCCTTTACCTCGAATGCGGCGCGGCTGCGCCACAGCCACACCAGGCCGGCGGCGACCGCGGCCGAGCCGACCGCTTGCACGGCCCACGCCGCACTTTCAGAAGCGCCGTGTGCGCGGGCGAAGCCGAACAGGCTTTGCAGCCGGGAAAATTCGGCGGCGCCTTGGCCGAGCACGGCGCGGCTGGTGACCGGCATCCAGTGCACGAAGGCGGCCCAGCTTGCCGCGCCGAAGGCGAGCCATGACAGCGCGGCGAAGGCAAGCGCGACCGCGGCGGCGACGGCGAGCGTGCGCCAGCGCCGGTCGGCGATCAGCACGATGGGAAACAGCAGCCCGAATTGCGGCTTGTAGGACAGAAGCCCGAGGCAAAGTCCGGCCAGCGCCGGCCGCCGCTCCAGCAGACCGAGCGTGCCGCCGATCAGGGCCGCGGTGAGAAAGCCGTTCTGGCCGGCGGTCACGTTCCACAGCGTGGCGGGAAATCCGAGCGCGAGGAAAACGCCGGCGCGGCCGCCGACAATGCCGGCGAGCGTCGCCGCATAGGCGGCGAGCGTCGCCGCAAGCCATACGATCGCCGCGGCCAGATAAGGCAGCGTCGCCAGCGCCGCGGCCGCGAACAGAAAGGTCGGCGGGTAATGCCAGCCGTAATAATTGGCGAAGCGATGGCCGACGGCGCGCTGTTCGGCCTGCTTGTGCACGGTCCAGTCGTAAGCGGCGGCCGGCGCGCCGTCGCGGGCGAGCTGCCCTGCCGCAAACACATTGACGAAGTCGTTGGCGATCGGGGCGCCGCGGGCGTCGGCGAGGAACTGACCGTCGCGGTAGGCGGCGCCGAGCACGATCAGATAGCCGAGCGCCAGCAGCAGGCCGGTAAAGGCGATGAGGCGCGTCGTTTTCTGATCCGCTCGTCCCCGCGCAAGGGGAGCGGCAACTTCGGCGATTTGTTGTCTAAGAACGTCTTGTGCGCTCATGCCGCGGCGCCCTGCGCTGCCGGCCACGGAGCAAACACGCGGCGGGCAACCAGCGCCGCGACGACAAGGACCGCGGCAAAGCCGACCGGCACTTTCACGAACGGGAAAATCAGGATCAAAAGGCCGGCGACGCCGATGCCGGACATCTCGTGCGGCAGAAATCCGCGGGAGCGGCCAAGGCGAAACAGAAACGCAAGCGGCACCGCCAGCACCACGAGGTCGTACATATAGAGATAGGGCGTCGCCAGCATGGCGGCGGCGCCGAGCGCGGCCGCTTTGATTTCCGGTACTGCGCGGCTTCGCCACAGCGCGGCGATGGCGGCGGCCGCGGCAAGCGCGACGGCAGCCTGCACGGCCCAGGCCAGCGCCTCGCCGCCGCCAAGCGTGCGGGTCAGCCCGAACGCGGTCTGCAGCTTGCCGAAATCCGCCCAGCCGTCGGACAGAAAGGCCTGCGAGGTGTGGCCGATATTGGCAACGAATGCGGCCCACGCCGCGCCGCCGAAGCAAAGCCACGCCGCCGCCGCCATGGCGAGTGCGACCGTCGCGGCGGTGGCAAGCGTCCGCCAATAGCCGCCGGCGACGAGCGCGACGGGAAACAGCAATCCGAGGTGAGGCTTATAGGTGAGAAGCCCGATCAGCACGCCGGCGGCGATCGGTCGCCGCTCGAGCAGCATGAGAGCGCCGCCGAACAGGCCGGCGGTGAGAAATCCGTTCTGGCCGACAATGAAGTTCGGCAGCACCGCGGGAAACGCCGCGGCAAGCGCATAGCCGATGCGGTCGCCGACAATCGCGCGGACGGCGGCAAGGTAGGCCGGAAAGGTGGCGAACACCCAGACCAGGTAAGCGGTGGCGTAAGGCAGCAGCGCAAGCCCGGCGGCTACGAACAGAAACGTCGGCGGATAGTGCCAGCCGAAATAGCCGGCGAACTGATGGCCGATCGCGGTTTCCTCGACGAGCTTGTGCGCCGGCCAGTCGTAGGCCATGGCCGCATGACCGCCGAGTGCGAGGCGGCCCGCGGCCCAGACATTGACGAAATCGGACGGCACGCCGCCGCCGTCCGGCGCCACCACCCATTGGCCGAACAGATAGGCGGCGGCGAGATAGACCGCGTGCGCCACCACGAGCGCAAAGCATATGAGCTCCACAGGCTTTGCGAGTTTGGCGCCCGCGCCGCGCGGAGCTGACAATTCGTAGACGGCCATGGCCGGAAGGCTAGGCCTGGCGGCCTTGAGGAACCCTTAAATGCGCGAGTGCGGTTCGCGCGCCGCGGCCGGCGGCTTCAGGCGGCGCGCCGGACCAGCCGCAGCACGATCAGCAGGATCACCGCGCCGATGAACGCGTTGATGATCGATGCGATCAAGCCGCCGCCGATGTGGATGCCGATCCGCGGCAGCAACCAGCCGGCGATGATCGCCCCGATAATGCCGACGATGACGTCGCCGATCAGACCGAAGCCGGTGCCGCTGACGACAAGGCCCGCAAGCCAGCCGGCAATGGCGCCGACAATGAGCCAGATGATGATGTTCTCAACGCCCATAGGTCCCCCTGCGGCCGCGCCGTGCGGCGCCTGCTGCGCCGCAGTCACGCTTCGCATCGTCAGGTTAACGGCCGGCCGGCCCGCTGTCAGCAGCGCGGCCCGAAGTATTTGTTGCACTGCAATATCAACTGCGGCAGACTGCCGGCGGTTTTCGATGACCGTAGGTCCGAGACGGGAGAGACCCATCATGGCCGTCGCGCAGAAGAAGCCGTCGGCAAAGCCGCTGAAGGACCTCTACGACATCGGCGAGGTGCCGCCGCTCGGCTACGTACCGGCGACCATGCACGCCTGGGCGATCCGCAAGGAGCGTCACGGTCCGCCGGAACAGGCGATGCAGCTCGAAGTGCTGCCGACCTGGCCGATCGGCGACGACGAGGCGCTGATCTACGTCATGGCCGGCGGCGTCAATTACAATGGCGTATGGGCCGGCCTCGGCGTGCCGGTTTCGCCGCTCGACGGCCACAAGAATCCGTACCACATCGCCGGTTCCGACGCCTCCGGCGTGGTCTGGGCGGTCGGCTCCAAGGTCAAGCGCTGGAAGGTCGGCGACGAAGTCATCGTGCACTGCAATCAGGACGACGGCGACGACGAGGACTGCAACGGCGGCGATCCGCTGCTGTCGCCGTCGCAGCGCATCTGGGGCTACGAGACCCCGGACGGTTCGTTCGCGCAATTCTGCCGCGTGCAGTCGCGCCAGCTCATGGTCAAGCCGGCGCATCTGACCTGGGAAGAGGCGGCCTGCTACACGCTGACGCTCGCCACCGCCTACCGCATGCTGTTCGGCCATCCGCCGCATATCCTCAAGCCCGGCGACAACGTGCTGGTGTGGGGCGCCTCGGGCGGGCTCGGCGTGTTCGGCGTGCAGCTCGTCGCTGCTTCCGGCGCCAACGCCATCGGCATCGTCTCCGACAATTCAAAATCGGAATATGTTTTCAATCTCGGCGCCAAGGGCGTGATCAATCGTAGCGAGTTCAAATGCTGGGGAGCGATGCCGAAGGTCGGCACCCCCGAATACGATGTCTGGACCAAAGAGGCGCGCCGCTTCGGCAAGGCGATCTGGGACATCACCGGCAAGCGCGACGTCGACATCGTGTTCGAGCATCCGGGCGAAGCGACGTTCCCGGTCTCCTGCCTGGTGGTCAAGCGCGGCGGCATGGTGGTGTTCTGCGCCGGCACCTCGGGCTACAACATCACCTTCGACGCGCGCTACGTCTGGATGCGGCAGAAGCGCATCCAGGGCTCGCACTTCGCGCACCTGAAACAGGCGAGTTCCGCCAACCGCTTCGTACTCGACCGCCGCATCGATCCGTGCATGAGCGACGTGTTCCCATGGGAGAAGATTCCGCACGCGCACGAACTGATGCGCACCAACAAGCACAAGCCCGGCAACATGGCGGTGCTGGTGAACGCGCTGCGCACGGGCCTGCGCAATTTCGAGGACGTGCTGGAAGCGGCCTCGCTGCCGGAGCTAAGCCGGCAGTCGAGCCGGGCGTGACGCGGCGCAAGCTTAACCCGTCGCCCCGCTAGTGCATGATCCGGAAAAGTAGGAACCGGTTTTCAGAAAAGATCATGCACCGTCAAAATGTTAGAGCGTCAATCGATTCGATCTGAAGCGATTGCGCTCTAGTAACCGGTTCCCGCCCGCCGCGCGATCACGGCATTGGCTTCCCGGATGGCACGGCCTTCGTCGCCGGTTCGCTCCAGGCATTCATTGGCGACTTGCGCCCAGAGCTCTCTTAGTTCCGGCGTTGTTGCCTTGTGCGTGTGCCTTTCGGCGTCATCCGCAGTCCACGGCATTTGCTCAGGCGTCCCCCAAACGCTCAGTCAATTTTAAGACCGCGCAAGGGACCAATGTCTGTTAGGTCCGCTTGAGCTTCTTAAGCTCGAACGCCAGGCCGACGAACATGCAACCGAAAAAGACGGCAAACCAGGCGATCGTCCAGATAACCGCAAGTGCTCCCGTGCCCGGCCAGGCGACCAGGACGGCACCGAATGCGATCGAGAGCAAACCGCTCAGGATAAGCCACCACTCATTGTTGATCAGTTTCCGCAGTCGGACCGCCGCGTAGAGTTGTAGCACGCCAATAATGATCGCCCATGCCGCGATGAACATCAGCAGCACCAAGGCCGTCATGCCGGTGTACGCGAAGGCCAGGACCCCGGCGATAATACTGACTACGCCGCTCAGTCCGAGCCACCACCGGGGCCCGGCGTCGCCAGAAGCGCTGAACGCTGCCCATATCGCGAACACCCCGTCGACGATCGCATAGATACCAAAAAGATACGTCAGCGCCACCAGCGTGATGCCCGGCCATAGGAAGGCGATCACGCCAAAGGCAATGGCCGCCAGACCGCGAAGCAGCAGCAGCCACCAGTTTTCCGCGAGGCTGGTTAAAACAAGCGACGCCATAGGTCCTACGTGCGGTCCCGATTCAACATGTGTAGACATTGTGTTCTTCTCCAGAAGATAGATTCAGACAGTACTTTCGGATGGGAAGTGGCAGGGATTTTCATCAGCCGCTTTGACCCGTCTTTTTCTCCGTGTATGACTGCTTGAAACGCTCCTCCCAGGCCACGTGATAGTTCCCCCGCTTACACGTATTGTCAAATTTCGCGCGGGTCCGAGCGAAATTTGGTCCAGTTTCGTGCAGCCATGAGCTCGCGGCGACCTTAAGCTGCGTCACGCCCGCGCCGAACCTTTGGTGTCGCCGTAACGCGCCCGGTAGTTTTCGATGGTGTCCATAGCCGCGCAGAATTCGACATTGTTGTAATCCGGGTCGTAGTAGTAA
>Ga0335085_10007362_pt1 | contig 17122 bp, 20 predicted proteins | sample Lox_Sample_45_FD_206712 | JGI IMG/M metagenome (GOLD analysis project Ga0335085, IMG submission 206712) | Soil microbial communities from Loxahatchee National Wildlife Refuge, Florida, United States - Lox_Sample_4.5 | ecosystem: Environmental > Terrestrial > Soil > Wetlands | place: USA...
GCGCATCTGTGGGCGGACCGCTTCGAGGGCGGCGTCGAGGACGTCTTCGAGCTGCAGGACCACGTGACCGCGAGCGTGATCGGCGCGATCGCTCCCACGCTCGAGCGGGCCGAAATCGAGCGCGCCACGCGGAAGCCGACCGAGAACCTCGACGCCTACGACTACTATCTGCGCGGAATGGCGAGCCTCTACCGTTGGACCAAGGACGGCGTCGACGAGGCGCTGGGCCTCTTCTCCAAGGCGACCGAGCTCGATCCGCGATTCGCCACGGCCTGGGGCGCCGCCGCATTTTGCTACTTCTGGCGGAAGGCGAACGGATGGATGGCCGACCGCCCTCGAGAAGTCGCCGAGACCATTCGATTGGCGGACCGGGCGGCGGAGCTCGGCAAAGACGACGCGGTGGCGCTCAGCTATGCAGGACTTGCGATCGGCTACGCCGCCGACGAGATCGAGACGGGCATCGAGCTGATCGACCGGGCCCTGCAGCTCAATCCGAACCTGGCGATAGCCTGGAGCGCCAGCGGGTGCCTGAGGATCGCGCACGGCGACCACGACCGGGCGATCGAGCACACGACGCGCGCGATGCGCCTGAGCCCGCTCGATCCGCTGACCTTCTTCATGCAGGTCTTCGTCGCCTTCGCTCATTTCCTGTCGGGCAGATACGACGAGGCCTGGCCGCTGGCGGAAAAAGCGGCGAGGGCGCAGCCCAATTACATGAGCGCCGTGCGGCTCGCGGCCGCAACCAACGCCTGCGCCGGGCGAATGGAGGAAGCGAAACGGTTCATCGCGCGCGCGCGTCAGCTCGATCCCGAGATGCGCGTCTCGAATTTCAGAAATCGAATCGTCTCGATCAGGGATGAGGATTTCGCCAAGTACGCCGACGGCCTACGCAAGGCCGGTCTGCCTGAGTGATCCGCGGCCTGCCGGATGTCGTCCATCCGAATGTGACCGGAATTCACCGCGGGGTCGCGCGTGACGGGCTCGGGGGGGCGGAGAGGGATTTCATCGGAGCGCGCCCGTCGACCTTCCCGTCGTCTCCGGCGTTGTCGCGGCGGTCAGGGGCGCTCGCGCACCGGCTCCGGACCTCGCGACCGCGCTTCCATGTGCGCGGCGATGATGCCCTTCAGAGCCCTGCGCCGCGGCTTGCCGTTCGCCGTGCGGGGGATCGCGGGCATTTTGATCACGTGGAACCGGCCGAATTGAAAGTCCCGAAAGGCCTCCGTGACGCGCTGCAGGAGCCTCTCGTCGCTGCACCGTTGCCCCGCGACGGCGATGCAGACTTCCTCGACTCCGTCCCGGTTCGGCACTCCGCAGACGCAGGCATCGGCAACCTCCCCGAGGCTCAGGACTCTGTCCTCGATCACCTCCGGCGCGATCTTTACCCAGCCGATGTTCAGGACATCGTCGCTTCGGCCAAGGACCTGCAATCGATGGGCATCGTGGAGGATGCCCACGTCGCCGCCGTAGAACCAGCCGTCCTTGAAGATGCGCCCGGCGGCTTCTGGAAAATCGATATAGCCGTTGAGCATGTAGTCGGTCTGCACCCTGATCAGCCCGGCCGTGCCGAAGGGCAAGGGACGGTCGTGCTCGTCCACCACCTCGACCCGGACGCCGGGCAAGACGCAGCCGATCTCCCCCTTTCCTCGGTTGCAGCTGATGCTGTCGACCTCGTTCGAGGCGTAGACATCGCAGATCTCGGTGGCGAGACGAGCCAGCGCCTTCTCGCGCAGCGCAGGCGAGACCGCCGCGCCGAACGAGATGATCGCTAGCTCCGCCGGCTTCGCGAAGTCCTTCGGCAGCTCATCGAGCACCATCTTCAGAACGAAGGGCGGCATGTTCGTGTGCGTTATGCCGTGGGCCGCGATGGCCCCGGCCACGGTCGTCCTTTCCTCTATGACGACCGTGCCGCCGGCGCGGATGCAGGCCGTCGGACCGGACACGGCCGAGCGCATCGCCAGCAGGTAGCGCGAGCGGCGCGTCATGTCCACGATCCACAGCACTCTCGCGATCGACACCTCATGGATGCGCCGTGTGTAGAGCAGCCGCTTGGTCGCTCCGGTCGTTCCGGAGGTGAACACGATCCGGATGGGATCGTCCGGCCGAGGCGAAGGCGCGGGCTCATGGTCTTCCTCGCCGCCCTCCAGGATGCCGCGCAGCGATGCCGCCGTGATCGGATGATGCCGGACCGCGCCGCCGGGGAGATTCCTGCCGGTGAGCACGATGTCGAAATCCCGCACGAGCGGGAGGACGTCCTGCGTCTCGGGGAGTCCCAGCGTCGCGGTGACCACGCGCAGTTGCTCGAATGCGAGACGAAGCAGCCAGTCGAGATAGGCATCGTTGCAGTCGATCGCCGCCGTCGAGCCCGGCGGCAAATCGAGCGCGCGGAGCGCATGCTTTATTTTCCGGATGTCCCGTGCGAGCTCCGCGTAGGTGATGCTCTGGCCATTGTCGACGATGGCAACGGCATCCGGACGCTCGGCCGCGTGAAAGGCGATATAGGCTGCGGTCACGGCGCATTTGTTGCACGGCGACGGCTCCGGAACAAGCCGACGGCACCGCGCGGCCGGGCCTCCCTCTCCCCTGCGCTCGCGCGGCATAGGCACGACTCGCTTTGCCGCGCAGGGCCATCTACGCTGAAGCGCCAAAGCGCCAACCGAAAGGCCGAAGCCCATGCCGATCATCGACGCCCAGGTTCACGCCTATGAGCGCAACCATCCCGGCCGCCCCTGGCTCGCGGCTCTGCACGGGCCGCCGGAGATCACAGGCGACGAGATGGTGAAGGCGATGGACGCCGTCGGCGTCGACGGCGCGGTCCTGGTCTCGGTCTTTACGATGTACGGCTTCGACGCGAGCTACGCGCTCGAGGTCGGACGCAAATACCCGGGACGCTTCGGCCTCGTAAAGCCGGTCGACCCCGCCGATCCCGCGGTCGCCGATACGATCGCGGAGTGGAAGCGGACGCCCGGCACGGTCGCGATCCGGATCATGATGAACCGCCTCCCCAAGGTCGATCCCGCCGATCCCGGCGTCAACAGGGTGCTCGCCGCGGCGGCGCGGCACTCGCTTCCGGTCAATGTCCTCTGCTGGGGGCGCCTCGACGAGATCGGGCCGATTGCCGCGCGCAATCCCAACACGCGGCTGGTGATAGATCACCTGGGGCTGCTGCAGCCCTATGAGCCGCCGGTGCCGAAGGAGCCTTTCGCGGAGCTGCCGAAGGTCTTGGCTCTGGCGAAGCACGAGAACGTCGCGATCAAGATCACCGGCGCCTGCACTCTCTCGCACGAGCCCTATCCCTACCGGGACATCTGGGACCCGCTCCGCCGCATCCTCGACGCCTACGGCTTCGAGCGCTCCATGTGGGGCACGGACTGGACGCGCGCCGCGGCCCTGCTCACCTATAAGCAGGGCGTCGACGCCTTCCGCACGACCGACCGCCTCAACGAGAGCGAGCGTGCCGCGCTGATGGGTGGGACGCTGGCGAAAATCTACCGCTGGTCGCCGTCGAAGGCGTGAGGGGCGCTAATAGCCGCCGCCGCCCCCGCCGCCCCCACCGCCGCCGCTGTGCTCGGTATCGCGCTGGTACTGGGGGTTGCTCGTCGTCGATTGAGGGTTGGCGGTGCATCCCGCGAGCGCCGCCAGGACTAGGCTTGCAACCAGCATCGTGCGCAACCGGAACCGGACCATGGGATCGCACTCCTTGTCGCGCCCCAACCTAGGGCCGCCATCCCCGGCGGCAACGCCCCGGCGCTTCCGCGGCCATCAAATCGGATCAAGGTTTCGCGAGGTCCGATGCGGAAGCCGGCCGCAACGGCGCTGCCTCGCCGCGGCCCTCTCGCCGCCGGCTATTTCGCCGGCATCGCCGCCTGCCGCTCCCGGCGCCAGGTCGCGGGCGGGACGCCCGTGAGCTTCTTGAAGGCGCGGCTGAAGGCGGCCTCGGATTCGTAGCCGACCTCCTCCGCGACCTCCGCGACGCCGACGCTGCCGCCGGAGAGCAGCCCCGCCGCCATCTGCATGCGCCACTGCGTGAGGTAGTGCATCGGCGGCTCGCCGACGAAATGCAGGAAGCGCTCCGCGAGCGAGGAGCGCGCGAGACCGACCTCGCGCGCGAGCTCGTCGAGCGTCCAGGGATGCGCAGGCTGGGCGTGGAGCAGCGTTAGCGCGCGCCCCACGAAGCGGTCGCGAAGCCCCGCGAGCCACCCCGTCTGCTCGCTCGGGAGCGCATCGAGATGCCGGCGCACGGCCTCGACGAACATGAGCTCGCTGAGCCGCGCGAGCACGCTCTCGCCGCCCGCGCGCTTTTCCCTGGATTCCGCGACCGCAAGCTCCATGAACCGGCCGAGCCAGCCGTGCTTGGCGCCCTTCCCGTCGCTCACCACCATGACTTTCGGCAGCGCCGCGAGCAGCGGATTGAAGGGCCGCACGTCGCAGCCGAGGAAGCCGCAGATGAGCCCGACCCGATTCGGGCCCTCCTTGCTGCCGACGATGCGATAAGGCCATTGCATCGCGGGTCTCGCGCGCGCGAGGTCGAAGCCCTGTCCTCTGGGCGCCCCGGGATCGCTGCACATGACGTGGGGATCGCCGCCGGGAAACACGACGACGTCGCCGACCTCGAGCCTGATCGGTTCGCCTTGCGGCGGGATCGCCCAGGCGCCGCCGGCCGTGACGAGATGATAGGAGATCAGATGCTGCGCCGCCGGCATGATGATCGGCACGAGCGTGGCGGCGCTCGGCACGGGCGAGGACCAGGGCGGCGCAACGTCGATCGTGACGAAGACCGCCCCGGTCAGCTTCACCGTGCGCAGCACGTCGGAGAGCGTATCGGCTCCCATCGAAGACCCTCTTGCGGACGCCCGAGCAAGCGATCCGGACGCTCGGGCAAAGAAGTAAATGATTCCGGACGGCCGGGCAAACCAAACGGACGTGCGGACCTTAGCGGCGGCGCCCCGCTCCCCTAACTTTCACGCCGCCTCGCCCCGTGCGGCGAAGCGCATCGGCGTCGCTCCGGCGGAGCGGCCGTGCAACGCAAGAGTCGATAGGAGAGTCAAACATGTCCGAGACAACCCGCCTGCTCTATCTCCGCATTGCGCTCGTCGCCGTCGGCCTCGCGTTCATTTTCGGCATCTACGCCGGAAGCATCGTCTGGCCGTCCGGCTGGGCCTGGGGCCAAGGGCACTCGCATTACCTCACGATGATCATGGGCGTCTATGCGACGCTCGGCGCGTTCCTGATCAACGCCGCGCGAGATCCCGACCAGCACAGGAGCCTCATCTGGTTCACCGTCTGGTCGAGCGTCGTGCACGCGGGGATCATGGCGCTCCAGGCGCTCACGGACCCGATGGAGCATGGCCATCTGGTGGGCGACGTGCCCATCCTGTTTCTCGCGGCGGTCGCGCTGGGCGTGCTGATGCCGCGAGCGGCGCGCAGTCCGAAGCATTCCCTCGCCTGAAACCGACAGGCAGCGCCCCGCCACCGAGCGCGGCGGGGTGCCGCCCTTCGACTCCCAAGGAGAAAGCGATGACCCCACTCGACACGGCGCCATCGGCGCCGAGCCTCGCCACCGTCAAATCGAAGCAGCGAGCCGCGTGGTCCGCGGGCAACTACGCGGTGGTCGGCACGACGCTGCAGATCGTCGGCGAATCCCTCTGCGAGGCGCTCGACCTGCGCGCGGGCGAGACCGTGCTCGACGTCGCCGCCGGCAACGGCAATGCCGCGCTCGCGGCGGCGCGGCGCTGGGCGAGGGTGACCGCGAGCGACTACGTGCCGGCGCTCCTGGAGCAGGCCCGCGCCCGCGCCGCCGCCGATGGACTCGAGATGGCGTTCCGCGAGGCAGATGCCGAGAGCCTGCCTTTCGCGGATGCCTCCTTCGATGCGGTGCTCTCGACCTTCGGCGTGATGTTCACGCCCGATCAGGAGAGGGCGGCCTCTGAGCTGCTACGCGTCACGAGGCCCGGCGGCAAGATCGGGCTCGCGAACTGGACGCCCGAGAGCTTCATCGGCCGGCTCTTTCGCACCATCGGCGCGTACCTTCCGCCGGCACCGGGCGTCAAGTCGCCGGCGCTCTGGGGGACGGAGCAGCGGCTCCTCGAGCTCTTCGGCGCGGGCGCCAAGGACATCGTCGCGAGTCGGCGTCAGTTCGTCTTCCGCTATCTCTCGGCGGAGCACTGGCTCGACGTGTTCCGCACCTTCTATGGGCCGCTCGAGCGCGCCTTCGCGGCGCTCGGGGACCGCGGTCCCGGGCTCGAGCGCGACGTCCTCGCGCTCTTGGCCGAATTCGACCGCGGCGGCGGCGCGGGCCTCGTGGTGCCGAGCGAATACCTCGAGGTCGTGATCGTGAGGAAGTAGAGGCTCGCGCGGCGCCGGGGCCGATCCGCCCCGGGCGCTCCCGCGGGAGCGGGGAGCTAGCCTCCCCGGGCGCTTCTTGCTAAAAGACCGGCCGCCGGGGCCTGGGGCCCCGACCCCAAAGGAGCACCCCTTGTCCAGGGACACCCCGCGCCAGGCGACGGTCGAGCGCAATACCAAGGAGACGCGCATCCGCGGCACCGTCGCTCTCGACGGCACCGGCGCCTACGACATCAAGACCGGGATCGGCTTCCTCGATCACATGCTGGAGCAGCTCTCGCGCCACAGCCTGATCGACATCGCGCTCCGCGCCGAGGGGGATCTCCACATCGACTACCACCACACGACCGAGGACACCGGCTACGTCATCGGCGAGGCGATCTCGAAGGCGCTCGGCGACCGCCGCGGCATCCACCGCTACGGCCACGCGCTCATCCCCATGGACGAGACGCTGACGCGGGTCGCGCTCGACGCGTCCAACCGGCCCTATCTCATCTGGAAGGTCGCCTTCACCAAGCCCAAGCTCGGCGAGATGGACACCGAGCTCTTCAAGGAGTGGTTCCAGGCCTTCGCGCAGTCCGCGGGTCTCACGCTCCACGTCGAGAACGTCTACGGCGACAACAACCATCACATCGTCGAGTCCTGCTACAAGGGATTGGCGCGTGCCCTCAAGGACGCGCTCGCGGTCGATCCGCGCCAGGCCGCCATCGTGCCCTCGACCAAGGGCACGCTCGCGAAGTCGCATTGAGGAGCATCGCCCATGGGTGACGATCACCATGCTGACGGCCCTCATCGACTACGGCTCCGGCAATCTGCGCTCGGCGGCGAAGGCGCTGGAGCGTGCGGCGCGTGAGAATTCCATCGCCACCGACGTGGCGGTGACCTCCGATCCCGATCTCGTCGCCAAGGCCGACCGCGTGGTGCTGCCGGGCGTCGGCGCCTTCGCGGATTGCCGGCGCGGCCTTGCGGCGGTCGCGGGCATGGAGGCGGCGCTTGCGCAAGCGGCGATCCAGAAGGGCCGGCCCTTTCTCGGCATTTGCGTCGGCATGCAGCTCATGGCGGATTGGGGCCGCGAGTTCGAGAGCACCGCGGGCCTCGGCTGGATACCGGGCGAGGTCGTCGCGCTGAAGCCCAAGGACCCCGCCGTCAAGATCCCGCACATGGGCTGGAACGAGCTCGATCCCAGAGCCGAGCATCCGCTCCTCGCGGGGATCGCCAAGGGCGATCACGCTTACTTCGTGCACTCCTACGAGATCCGCTGCGAGAACCCGCGCCACGTGCTCGCGACCACGGAGTATGGCGGGACGATCGCGGCCTTGGTCGGGCGCGACAATCTCGCGGGCACGCAATTCCATCCCGAGAAGAGCCAGGCGACGGGCCTCCGGCTCATCGCGAATTTCCTGCGGTGGCGGCCATGACCGGAGCGACGACCCCCACGACCTCCGTCGAGGAGCTGACGGAGTTCCAGGGCACGGATCTCAACGACCTCTGCGATGCCGCGAGCGCGGCGATCGCCGAAGGCGGTGGCTTCGGCTGGGTCCGGCGTCCGCCGCGGCACATCATGGAAGCCTATTGGAAGGGCCTGCTGCTGGTGCCGGACCGGAAGCTCTTCGTGGCGCGCCTCGACGGCACCATCGCGGGCTCGGCGATCCTGGTGCGACCGCCGCGCAACAACGAGGCGCAGGCTTTGGCGGCGCAGCTCACGGGCACTTTCATCGCGCCCTGGGCGCGGGGCCACGGGCTCAGCATCAAGCTCATCGAGCTCGTGGAGGAGACCGCGCGCGGCCTCGGCGTCGAGGTGCTGAACCTCGACGTGCGGGAGACGCAGACGCGCGCGATCCAGGTCTTCGAATCCCTGGGCTTCCGCCGTTTCGGCACGCATCCCGCCTACGCCCGCGTCGAGGGCAAGCTCATCACTGGATATTTCTACTGGAAGCCGCTGGTGCCGGAGCTCGAGCGGTGATCCTCTTTCCCGCGATCGACCTCAAGGGCGGTCAATGCGTGCGCCTCTTGAAGGGCGACATGCGCGCGGTCACCGTCTTCAACGACGATCCCGCGGCGCAGGCGCGGAGCTTCGCCGCGGCGGGCTTTCAATGGCTCCACGTGGTCGATCTCGACGGCGCGATCGCGGGCGAGGCAGTCAACGCGCCCGCGGTCGAGCGCATCCTCGCGGCGGTCGCGATCCCCGTGCAGCTCGGCGGCGGGATCAGAAGCCGCGCGCAGATCGAGGCCTGGCTCGAGCGCGGCGTCAGGCGCGTCATCCTGGGCACGGCGGCGCTCCGCGATCCCGGGCTCGTCAGGGACGCCTGCCGCGCCTATCCCGGCGGCATCGTCGTGGGGATCGATGCGCGGCAGGGCAAGGTCGCGGTGGAGGGCTGGGCCGCGACCTCGGAGATGACGGCGGCGGAGCTGGCGCTTCGCTTCGAGGACGCGGGGGCGGCCGCGATCGTCTACACCGACATCGAGCGCGACGGCGCGCTCGCGGGCATCAACGTCGAGGCGACGGCCGCGCTCGCCCGGCGCCTCAAGACCCCCGTCATCGCCTCCGGCGGGCTCGCCTCGCTCGAGGACATCCGCGCGCTCCTGCGGCACGAGCGCGACGGCATTGTCGGCGTCATCTGCGGCCGCGCTCTCTACGACGGGCGGATCGAGCCCGAGGCCGCGCTTGCCCTCGCGGCGGAGAGGGTCGCGTGCTGAAGGCCCGCGTCATCCCCTGCCTCGACGTCAAGGACGGTCGCGTCGTCAAGGGCGTCAACTTCGTCAACCTCGTCGACGCCGGCGACCCCGTGGAGCAGGCGCGGATCTATGACGCCGAGGGCGCGGACGAGCTCTGCTTCCTCGACATCACCGCAAGCCACGAGAACCGCGCGACGCTCTACGACGCGGTCCGCCGCACGGCCGAGCAGTGCTTCATGCCGCTCACCGTCGGCGGCGGCGTGCGCGAGGTCGAGGACATCCGGAAGCTGCTGCTGGCGGGCGCCGACAAGGCCTCGATCAACACGGCGGCGGTGGCGCGGCCCGAGCTCGTGCGCGAGGCCGCGGAGAAGTTCGGGGTACAGTGCATCGTCGTCGCGATCGACGCGAAGCAGGCGGGCCCCGGCAAATGGGAGGTCTTCACCCATGGCGGCCGCCGCCCCACCGGCCTCGATGCGGTCGAGTGGGCGAGGCGCATGGTGGGCCTCGGCGCCGGCGAGATCCTGCTGACCTCCATGGACCGCGACGGCACGAAGCGGGGCTTCGACATCGCGCTGACGCGCGCGGTCGCCGACGCCGTCTCCGTCCCCGTGATCGCCTCCGGCGGCGTCGGCACGCTCGAGCATCTCGTCGAGGGCGTGCGCGAGGGCCACGCGAGCGCGGTCCTCGCGGCCTCGATCTTCCATTTCGGCCTCTTCCGGATCAAGGACGCGAAGAGCGCGCTCAAGGCGGCGGGCATCCCTGTCCGCGAATAGTTCCGCCGCCCTCACCCTCCCGCGCTGCGCGCGGGAGGGTGAGGGCGGCAACCACTTGAGATACCTAACTTTGCTGCGTCGAATGGCTTATTTAAGGCTTGACTAAATTAACACATCCAACCAAACTTGCCCCATGCCGCCCTTCGCCGCCCTAGCCGATCCGACCCGTCGGCGCATCGTCGAGCTGCTGGCGAGGGGCGAGCTTTCGGCGGGGGCGATCGCGGCGCAATTCCCGTCTACGGCGGCCGCCGTCTCGCAGCATCTGAGGGTGCTCCGGGAGGCCCGGCTCGTCCGCGTCCGCGGGGAGGCGCAGCGGCGGATCTACGGGCTCGACGGCGCCGGCCTCGCGGAGATCGAAGAGTGGCTGATGGCGTTCACCAACCCCCGGTGACAGGACCAGACCGATCTGCTACCTAGCGACGCGCTCCGGGCTTCGAGGGGGACTGCATGAAGAGTCGGTTCATCACGCTCGTGCTCTGCCTATGGCTCGCGGGCACGCTCTCCGCCGTCGCGGGAGAGCAATCGAATCCAGCCGGCAAGTTCTCGATCTGGGTGCCCGACGGCTGGGTCCTGAAAATGGAGGGGAAGCGCCTCGTCGGCCACAATCCCGCCGACACGGTGCAGATCGTGGTGGGCCCGCTCAAGGATCCCGACGCCGACCTCGTCGACGAGGACGTAACCGATTTCGTCGACGACGAGATCGACGCAATGAAGGTCACGAGCGACACGCCCACGAAGCAGGCCGGACGGAACGCGCGCGCCATCGAAGGCACCGGCGAGGACGACGACGAGGACGTGACCTTCCGCGCGATCGCCATCGACCCCAGCGAGAAGGACCCCGTGATCGTCGCCCTCGTCTACGCCGAGGATCCGCCCTGGAGCCGTCCCGAATTCCAGCAGACCGTCGCGCGCATCCTCAAGAGCTTCAAGCCGCTCTGAGCGGGCGCCCCCTCAGAAGATGTCGTAGACGAGGAGCGCCGCCTCGATCGCGAGCACCGCGATGATGAGCGCCTCCAGCAGGTATTCCCTGCGGAAGTAGCTGTATTCGCTGAGACGGTCGTTGGCGAGCTCGTAGAGATCGGCGAGCACGTCGATCTTCTCGTCGAGCCGCTCCAGGCGATGCGGGATCTCCGCGCGCTGGGCCAGCTCCGCGAAGAGGCGCCGCGCGAGGCCCGGCAGCTCCGCCGGCCCCTTCTCGAGCGGGCCCTCGATCGCGACGTGGGTCATCCGCGCGCGCGCGACGGCCTCGGTCATGGCATTGACGTGCGGCCAGCGCCGCTCCGCCTCGCGGTCGACCTGATGCGTGAGCGCGATGTCGCCCTGCGCCTGGGACCACCACGCCGCGACCTGCGACTCCAGGCGCCTGAGCTCGCCCTCGAAAGCGGCGAAGACCGTGAGACCCCGCAGATAAGTCTCGAAATCGGTGCCGCCTCCGATGACGAGCGCCCGTCCCGGACGCCAGAGGATGCGGTCGCTCTGCAGCACGAGGTCGACGGGGCCCTCGCCCGCGATCCACGCTTCCGCCGCCTCGCGGGCTGCGGGCGATGCGGCGCTCCCTCCGGGGAGATGGAGGACGCGAAGCGCGCCGGCGTCGGTCTCGTTCTCCTCGAGCGCCGCCAGCGCCAAAGGCTCCGACGCCGCCATCCGCCCGAGCTCCGGAAAGGCCGCGAGCGGCGCCGCTCCGGCGGGGGCCGTGCCAGGAAAACGCACGCGGAGCGCCGTGGCGCCGCTCGCCGCGAGCGCGCTCATGGCGCGGGGATCGGGAATTGCGCCGTGGGCTGCTCGATCTCCTCGATGTCCGGCGGCGGCACGAAGGGCACGCCGTCCTCGAGAATCGGGCCGGGCTGCGCCAGCGCGAATTGCGTCTCCTTGCAGTGGACGAAGCAGGAGCGGAGGAAGCCGCCGTCGAGATGGTCGAGCCAGTTGCCGAGCCGCGCCGCGATCGTCCGGTCGATCTCCTCCGCCGGCCACTCCTGCGGCCGGAACCAGTCGGAGGCGACGATGAATCCCCAGCCCGCGAGGAAGGACGGAATGGTCGCGCGATAGCTGTAGACCTCCGAGAAGACCGTACGAAGCGTGCGCGCGAGCGCGGCATGCGCCTTGTCGTCCATGAAGGAGAACTCGAGCCCCTGCACCGCCACGATGGCGCCGGGACGGAGGCGGCGCCTCAAGAGCTCGTAGAATTGCCGGCTGTAGAGCGGCTCGGCGATCCCGTCCGCGATCATGTCCACGAGGTCGACGATGACGACGTCGTAGAAGCCGTCGTCCTCCTCGATGAATTTCCGTCCGTCCACGGCGACGACGCGCGCGCGCGGGTCCCCGAAGGCGCCGCGGTGCCAGCGCTGCAGGTGCTGTCGGCTCAGCTCCACGAGCTCGGGGTCGATGTCGACCATCGTGCAGGAGCGGACGGAGCGGTGCACCAGCACCTCCCGCAGCACCGCCCCCTCGCCGCCGCCGAGGACCAGCACGTCCCGCGGCTCGGCGTGGCGCAGCATCGCCGGCTGCACAAGGAGTTCGTGATAGAGCGCCTCGTCGTCCTCGCTGCTCTGGATCACGCCGTCGAGGAAAAGCGCGAGGCCGTAATTGTAGGTCTCGGCGATCAGCACCTCCTGGAAGGCGGTGCGTCCGCTGTGGAGGACGCGCTTCAGGCGGAAAGCGTAGCGGTCGCAGGGATCGCTCTCCTCGACCTGCATCAGCGCGCCCACTCCGGCGGGCGGCAGCTCCGGCTCGAGGTAGTAGTGATCGGGCGGCGGCGGCAGCGCATAGGGCCGGCGCGGCGGCGCGGGGGGCTTCGGTTCCATGGGTCGGCCTCGGCGGGCGGAAGACAGCGCCAGTTTGCAATCTCCGCGCTTGGTGGCCAAGATGGCGCTTCTGGCCGGAGGGAGACGGGCAAACTCCCTCGGGCGCCTGCGCGGCGGACCATGGACGACGGCTCGACTCTCCCTCGGACTCATCCGGAAAGCAGTGCGCCCGGCGCGGCCGTGGGCGTCCACGTGCTCGTCGATTTCTGGGGCGCGCGCGGCCTCGACGACCTCGCGCGCGCGGACCGCGCGCTCCGCGAGGCCGCGGCGGCCGCGGGCGCGACGCTTCTCCACCTTCATTTGCACCGGTTCGCGCGCAGCGGCGGCGTCTCCGGCGTCGCGGTGCTCGCGGAATCGCACCTCAGCATCCACACCTGGCCCGAGCACGGTTACGCCGCCCTCGACATTTTCCTCTGCGGGAACTGCGATCCCATGGCGGCGGTCGCGGTGCTCCGCGCGGCGTTCGAGCCGGATCGGGCATCGGTGCGAAGCTATCGACGGGGCGGCACCTAGGCGGGACGGGCCCCCGCCGTGACACGCCGCCCCAAATCTGCTACCCCCGGGCCTCCGCTCCCTCAGCGAGGCCCGTTTCATGACCGCGCGCGACGGCACCACGCTCGATCGGCTCTTTGCGACGCTCGCCGCGCGCCGCGGCGCCGATCCCGCGATCTCCTACACCGCGAAGCTGCTGCAGGCGGGGCCGGAGCGCGCGGCGCAGAAGCTCGGAGAGGAGGCGCTCGAGACTGCCCTCGCCGCGGCCGCGGGCGCGCGCGAGCGCGTCGTCGCCGAGAGCGCCGATCTCCTCTACCACCTGCTGGTGCTCTGGGCGGCGGCCGGGGTCGCGCCGGAGGAAGTCTGGCAGGAGCTCGCGCGCCGCGAGGGCCGCTCGGGCCTCGAGGAGAAGGCGGCGCGCCGCAAACCCTAGGAAGCACGATGGCCTACGATCCCAACAACGTCTTCGCGCGCATCCTCCGCGGCGAGATCCCCTGCAAGAAGGTCTACGAGGACGAGCACGTCCTCGCCTTCCACGACATCAACCCGCAATCGCCGGTGCACATCCTGGTGATCCCCAAGGGACCCTACGTCTCGCTCGACGATTTCTCCGCGAAAGGCGCGGACGCCGAGCTCGCGGCGGTGCTGCGCGCGGCCGGAAAGATCGCGCGCGAGCAGGGACTCGAGCGCAGCGGCTACCGCATTCTCGCGAATTGCGGCCCCGACGCGCATCAGGAGGTGCCGCATTTCCACCTCCACATCTTCGGCGGCCGCAATCTCGGGCGCATGCTGCCGCGGGCGCCGTGAGGTTTTCTTAACCAATCGGGCCTAGGTTTCGATCATCCCGCCTCCTATTCGCTGCGCGGGCGGAGCCGCGTGGGCTGACCGGAAAAAGCATGGCGTCACGAGCGAGTTCCAGGAGATCGACTCCCCGGGCGGAAACGCCGCGCGCGGCCTCTACGCCGGAGGGTGCCGGGCACGAGAGCCGCTATCGCGCCTTCGCCGAGGCCGCCTCCGATTGGTTCTGGGAGCTCGACCGGGACCTCCGCTTCACCTACATGTCCAAGAGCATCCACGCGCCCGCGGCGGAATTCGCGGCGGAATTCCTTGGCAAGTGCATCACCGAGGTGCGCGCGGGCGGATTGGGACGCATCGACTGGTCGCCGCTCCTCGAGGCGCAGCTCGCGCGCCGCCCCTTCCGCGACTTCCGCTTCCGCCGCACCGCCGCGGGCGGTGCCGTCCGCCACCTCAGCATCAGCGGCGTCCCCACCTTGGACGCCGAGGGCGAGTTCCAGGGCTATCGCGGCATCGGGCGCGACATCACCGAGGAGGTGATCGCGACCTCCCGCGCGATCGAGGCGCAGACCCGCCTCGTCGACGCCATCGAGAGCATCCCCGAGAGCGTCGTCATGCTCGACGCCCAGGACCGCTTCGTCCTCTGCAACAGCCAGTACCGCGAGCTCTACCGGCCGATCGCGCACGTCTTCGTGCCGGGAATGCCCTTCAAGGAGATCTGCCGCACCGCCGCGGAGGCCGGCATGGTGCCGGGCGCCGTCGGCCGCATCGAGGCCTGGCTCGAGGACCGCATGGCGCGCCATCGCACCACGGGCTCCTGGACCGAGGAGCGCCGCGGCAAGGGCCGTTGGTACCAGCTGACGGAGCGCCCCACCGCCGAGGGCGGCACCATCATCGTCCAGGTCGACGTGACCGACCTGAAGCGGCGCGAGCAGGAGCTCGCGGAGAAGAGCCAGCTCCTGCAGGCGACCTTCGACAACATGGAGCAGGGGCTCCTGATGATGGACCGGGAGCTCCGGGTCAAGGCCTGGAACGACCGCTTCCTCTCCATGCATGGCGTGCCCGACGGCGCCATTGCCGCGGGCCTGCCGCTAGAGGGCCTGGTGCGGCTCTTCGCGCGCCTCGGCGAATATCCCGGCCGCGACGCCGAGGAGATCGTCGCGGAGCGCGTGGCGCAGGTGCGCACGCTCACGCCCAAGGTCATGGAGTGGCGCCGGCCCACCGGCGCCGTGATCGAGCAGCGCCGCGTGCGGCTTCCCGATGGTGGCGTCCTCGTGACCTACACCGACATCACCGAGCGCAAGCGCGTCGAGGCGGACCTGCGCCGCGCCAAGGACGAAGCCGAGCTCGCAAGCCGGAGCAAGACCGAGTTCCTCGCCAATATGAGCCACGAGCTGCGCACGCCCTTGAACGCCATCATCGGCTTCTCCGACGTGCTCGCGGGACAGATCTTCGGCGGGCTCGGCGACCGCCGATACGCCGATTACGCCCGCGACATCCGCGACAGCGGCCTCCATCTCCTCAACCTCATCAACGACGTCCTCGACGTCTCCAAGGTCGAGTTCGGCAAGGTCGAGCTCGTGGAGGAGGAGATCGAGATCGCGCCGGCGGTGGACTCCTGCGTCCGACTCATGCGTGAGCGCGCGCACGTCGCGGAGGTCAGGCTCGAGACCGACCTCGCCGCCGGCTTGCCGGCGCTCCGGGCGGACCGGCGCCGGCTCAAGCAGATTCTCCTGAACCTGCTCTCGAACGCGGTGAAGTTCACGCCGCCGGGCGGCTGCGTCACCGTCGCCGCCGGAGTCGAGAGCGGCGGCTGGCTCAGGGTCTCCGTCAGCGACACCGGCATCGGCATCGCGCCCGAGGACCTCGAGACGGCGCTTCGTCCCTTCGGCCAGATCGACAGCCGCCTCGCGCGCAAATACCAGGGCACGGGGCTCGGACTGCCGCTCACCAAGGCGATGGCGGAGCTGCATGGCGGACGGCTCGAGCTCGAGAGCACGCCGGGCCAGGGCACCACCGCCGCCGTGCTCCTCCCGCCCGACCGCGTCCTCGTCCGCGCCGCCGCAGCCGCGGAGGCGAATTGAACCCTCGGCCGGCTTTCTCCGTCCAACCGTACGGGACGGATGCGGCGCGAGGGGGACGTGGGCGAGGCGGTGTTGGGCGAGGCGGTGCTGGACAGGCTCCTCGAGTATTGGAGCTCGAAGCGCGCGGGACGGATCATGCCGGAGCGGCCGGAGATCGACCCCGTGGAGATGGGGCCGAAGCTGCTGCCGCATCTCATGATCACGGAGTTTCACGAGCGCGGCCGGCGCGTGCAGGTGCGCCTCTGCGGCACGGCGGCCGTGACGCGGCTCGGCTGCGATCCCACCGGACGCCGCATCGACGCCGCCTTCAACGAGGAGTTCTCCGAGCTGCTGCTGGGCCTCCACCGCGAGGTCTACCGCCATGCGACGCCGGTCTTCTCGGAGTGGTCGCTCGGCTGGAAGGACGGGCGCGGCCTCGCGCTCCAGCTTCTCCTGCTGCCGATGGTGCTGCGCTCTCTGGTGCAGGGAGCGATCCCGGAGCCCGTGCCGGCCCAGGTATTGGTGGGCCTGCGGGCACAATCCGCGAGCCACCGCACGCCCTCCTGGTGCGCCGAGCCGAGCCTTGCTCAATCCCGCGAGACCCGCCGGATCGTCTTCGTCGAATTCGCCTGCCGGCACCGCGCCAGCGCCTGAGGCCGCGCCCCCCTTATTGCGCTGCAGCGGGAATAGGACTAAACACGGGCGCCTTCGGCACCACCCTTCGGACCTCAATGGTTAACGCCGCTCTAGAGGCCGAGACCCCCGGGAACAAGCGGGCACGGCAAGGCCTTATTGTGGGCGCCCTCGGCGTCGTCTACGGCGATATCGGGACCTCGCCCCTCTACACGGTGAAGCAATGCTTCATTGCGGAGGGCCGCGTGAACGTGGCGACCGTGCTGGGCGTGCTCTCGCTCATCGCGTGGTCGCTCATGCTGGTGGTGACGCTCAAATACGTGATCGTCATCCTCCGCGCGGACAACCGCGGGGAAGGCGGCATCCTCGCGCTGACGGCGCTCGCGCTCCGGACCGCGAGCCGGCGCGGGCGGCGCCATCGCCTGATCCTCGCCGCGGGCCTCGTGGGCGCGGCGCTCTTCTACGGCGACGGCGTGATCACCCCGGCGATCTCGGTACTTTCGGCGATCGAGGGGCTCAAGGTCGCGACCCCGCTCTTCGACCCCTACGT
>Ga0335085_10007363_pt1 | contig 17122 bp, 20 predicted proteins | sample Lox_Sample_45_FD_206712 | JGI IMG/M metagenome (GOLD analysis project Ga0335085, IMG submission 206712) | Soil microbial communities from Loxahatchee National Wildlife Refuge, Florida, United States - Lox_Sample_4.5 | ecosystem: Environmental > Terrestrial > Soil > Wetlands | place: USA...
ACTCCTTCCGCCGTCGGCCGAGCGCCAGACGCCGTAATGGTTCTGCTGGTAGAGCACGTCGCTCGCGCCCCGCGCGCGGATCATGTTGTGGACGCAGTGCCCGATCTCGCCGTCGCGCGGCGCGGCTGGATGCTCGGCGTGGCCGCAGGCCTCGGCATTCGAGAGGCGATTGCGGCGCTCCCAAGTCGCGCCGCCGTCCTCGGTCGCAAACACGCCGGCCGCCGAGATACCGACCCAGAGCTTTTTCCGGTTGTCGGGATCGGGGAGGATGGTGTGCAGCGTCAGCCCGACGCCGCCGGGAGTCCAGCTCCCGGCCGAAGGATGATCCGTCAGGCCATGCACCTTCACCCAATCCTTGCCGCCGTTGGTGCTGGCCAGCAGGCTCGCCGGCTTGGTGCCCGCGTACAGCGTGCCGTGCGCGTAGCTCAACGACCAGATTTGCGCGAAGCTGTCGGCGAACGGTAACGGCGCTTCGGTCCAGCCGATCATCTTCGCGACATTAGGATCCTTTGCGGCCCAATCGTCCATCGTTCCCTTGGTGAGACGGGTCACATTCCAGGTGGCGCCGCCGTCGTCGCTGCGCCAGACGCCGGCGCCATGCCAGTCGCCGCCGCCGCCGGCCCAAAGCGTGCCGGTCTCGGGGTCCCCAATCATGTGATTGATCGGCCAGCCGTTGCAGTAGGGACCTCCAACCGTCCAGCCGCTGCGGTCGTTGCCGCCGGAAATCAAAAAGGCGCCCTTGGTCGTGCCGACCAAGAGCGTCGTGCGAGTCGCAGGCATCGCGTTTTGCTCTCCATCGAAAGCAACAGTCGCTATAAGACCGCCGTCTTACCCTCGAAGGCTAGCACGGGCGGCTTCTGTCACAAATGATCGCGATCTACATCGACGCCTGCCCCGTGAAGCAGGAGATTCACCGCGTGGCCGAGCGGGAGGGGTTTGGGCAAGCGCCGGCAAAGACGTGGATGGCCGGGACATAGGCGAGCGAAGCGACGCCGTTCTTCGAACGGCTGAGCTCGGCCATGACGACACGTCATTGCGAGCGCCAGCGAAGCAATCCAGCGCTCAATGCCAGCCGCCCCGGATCGCTTCGGCCTGCGGGCCTCGCAATGACGCAACCGGCCCCGCTTCATGGAGACCAGAGTCGCTAGTAACTCCGCCAACCCGGCTGCGGGTAATACGACGCGCCGCGGCCCTGCCGTCTGCCGGGCGGCGGAGGATTGTCATATGAGCCGAACCAGCGGCTGAAGCCAAAGCCGCCGTCATTCTGATCGCGCGCGATGGCCATGTCGGGCGACTTCGCCCGCGTGATGAAGCCGCCCTGCGGCTGATTGCTGAGCACCGCGACGAACTCGGTGCGGTAATTGGTTTCGCTCGACAGCGGCTCGTCGGAAATGATGATCGAGGACTGCGGCACCGCGGTGGGCGCGATGCGGTCGAGCACCTTCTGCGGGAAGGTGATGCGGTCGAGCGCGTCCTTGGCGCTGTCGCCGTTGTCGATCGAGACTTCGGTCCAGCGCAAACCGCCGCCATCGCGCGCCACCGCGGTGAAGATGTGCGTGCCGAGCGGCTTGCCAGGATCCTTGATGGTGACCGGGAACTCCTGGCTGAAGTCGTAGAGTTCGCCGCCGTCCGGCCATTTCTTGTGCGTGTCGCGCCGCACGTAAAGCTTTTGCGTCGCGCGGCTGATAAAGATCGAAACCGGCTCGCCGGCGAGCTTCGCGTCCGCTGCGGCTTTGGCGGTCTCGTTCCGCTTGGCGTCGGCCGCCTTGGCGACGGCTTCCGCGGCCCCGGCAGCGTCCTGCTTCGTCTTCGCGGCGGCCGTGGCGGCATCGAGCTGCTTACCCAGGTCGTCTGCTCTGGCGGCGGCCTTCTCTCTCACACCCTGCGCTGCGGCTTTGTCCCGGTCCGTCTTCTTCGGATCGGCGTTGGCGGCAGCGGCCATCTTCCCAGCGTGCGCGACATCGGCATCAGCGCGCTTCTTCAGAGACGTGAGATTACGCACCGTCGCGAGTGCCGCGGCAGCGTCGCGCTTTGCCGGTGCGACAGCGGCCTTCGCGACGGCGACCGCCTTGGCGGCGTCGTCCGAGTCGCGGGCCAGCGCTTGCGCGCGCGCCGGCATCGCGTCGATCACATCCTGCTTCGGCAAGAACAGCGCCGGATCGGAAAACGCGACCGGCTCCGTGTCATTCGGCGAGATGATCACCCGCATCCCCATCGGCGCCTTGTCGAACACCTTTTCGGCGAAATCGAAAGGCATGCGGACGCAACCGTGCGAGGCGGCGTAGCCGGGCAATGGGCCGCCGTGCAGCGCGATGCCGTTCCAGGTGATACGCAGCATGTTCGGCATCCAGGCATCGTCATACATGCTCGAGTGGTGATCCTTGTTCTTCTCGACCACGGCGAAAACGCCGGCCGGCGTCTCGCGCCCCGTCGTGCCGGTCGAGACCGGCGCGCGCAAGATCCGGCCTTCGGCGTCGTAGAAAGTCACGTGCTGGCTCTTGATCGACACGATCGCCATGATCGGTTCGGCTGCCGGGCGCGGGGCCGTCATCTCGGTAGGGCGCGCCGGGCCGGCCTGCCTGGCATCGGCGGGCGGCGCCGCGGTCAACACCGTTAGCACGGTCGCCAGCGTCATGGCGGCGGGTGCGCAAAAGCCCGCGGCGCGAACGCGCGCGGATCGCGCTGGCATCACTCGATTAGTCATTCCATTCCTCGGTTGAAGCGGGATTCCGCGGAATACGTCTAAGGTGACTCAAAAGCCTTCACATATGGTAGCGGTTCCCGCGGCCTGCCAAAAGCAGCGCCCGCCTGGCGAGCCGCTGATCGAGCGCGTCGTCGTCGGCTCAGGCATGGACGGGGCGGACAACTGGATCGCCGAGCGCGCCGCGGGTGGCGGCATCGTCATCACCGCGGACGCGCCGTTGGCCAGCCGCTGCGTCGAGTCGGACGCGGACGCGAGCCCGACCCGTTGACATCGCTACCCCTTTGGGGTACAAGCCATCATGCGCCGGCGGCCGGTTTCGGTGATCGAGCTTGCCGCTTACCAGCGGCAGGCCGATGACTTGCTCACCGCCGAGGAACGGCACGCGGTCATTGATCTGATCGCTTATGAACCGACCTGCGGTGATCTCATTCCCGGCACCGGCGGCCTGCGCAAGGTTCGCGTCGGGCGCGGCAGCGGCGGCAAGCGCGGTGGCGCGCGGGTGATCTACTATTTCTGTAATGTGGACTTTCCGCTCGTGCTCATGGCGCTTTATGCGAAGAACGAGAAGGCCGACTTGACTGGGAGAGACAAGAAGACGTTGGCGGCCACATTGAAGGAGATCACGGCGTCATGGCGAAGAAAGTGAAGAGTCGGCTGGCCGACGACCTTCGGGCCAGCTTGGATGAGTTGCGCGATTTCGTCGCCGGCAAGAAAACCGGCGCCATTGTCCACCGTGTTACCCCGAGCCACAGCGACGCGCGCGAAGCCCGGCACAAGCTTGGCCTTTCCCAGCGCGAATTCGCCTCGTTCATCGGCACGGCGGTTGGCACCGTGCGGAAGTGGGAACTGGGCACGCGCCGGCCATCCGGCGCCGCGCGCACTTTGATCGAAATCATCAAGACCGAGCCGAAGGCCGTCCGCCGCGCTATCGCGAAAAGCAATTCGGCGGCGTGAAGCCGATCTCGATCTACATCGACGCCGACGCCTGCCCGGTGAAGCAGGAGATTTATCGCGTCGCCGAACGGCACGCGCTCAAGCGTACGGCGCTCAAAGTCTTCGTCGTCAGCAACGCCCCCATCGCGGTGCCGCGTGATGAATTGATCGAGCGCGTGGTCGTCGGCGCCGGCATGGACGAAGCGGACAACTGGATTGCCGAGCACGCCAAACGTGGCGACATCGTCGTGACCGCCGACGTCCCGCTGGCGAGCCGCTGCGTCAAATCCGGCGCGACCGTCATCGCGCCGAACGGCAAGCCGTTCAGCGAAGACTCGATCGGTATGACTCTGGCGACGCGCAACCTGCTGGACTCACTGCGCAGCGCCGGCGAGATCACCGGCGGCCCCAAGCCGTTCTCGCCGCGCGACCGCTCCGAATTTCTCTCCGCGCTCGATCGCGCCATCGTGCGGCTCGTCCGCGACGGCTCCGGTGCGCGCGGCGCTTGAGGGGACATGAGCTTCGTCGTCACGCAGCCTCGTCACCGCCGCGCTTGACCCGGCGGTCCATGCTGACGCGCCGGGATGTGCTAGCGTGCACGCCGATACGCGGCGGAATAAAAACAAAATGACGCAACAACGCGAGGTCGATCTCCTCGTGGCGGGGGCCGGGCCGGCCGGCATGACGGCGGCTTTGGTGGCGAGCCTGCAAGGGCTCAGCGTGCTCGTCTGCGAGAAGTCGGGCCAGGTCGGCGGCACCGGATCGACGTCGGCTGGCACGCTGTGGATTCCCGGCAATCACCAGAGCCGCGACGCCGGCTTTTCCGACAGCGCCGCCAAGGCGCAAGACTACCTCGACGCGCTGATCGGCAGCGCCGCCGGCCGCGAACTGCGCACCGCGTTTCTGAAAACCGGGCCGGCCGCGATCGACTGGCTGGAACGCAACACGGCGCTGAAATTCGTGCCGTGCGGGCGCCATCCCGACTATCGCAGCAACATGAAGGGCGCCGCGGTCGCGGGCCGCGCCATCATTCCCGAGCCGTTCGACGGGCGGCTGCTCGGCGCCGATTTCGCGCGGCTGCGGCCGCCGATTCCAGAATACATGCTGTTCGGCGGCATGATGATCGGCAAGGCCGACATTGCGCCGCTGGTCGGCCGCTTCAAGTCGCCCGGCAATTTCGCCCACGCGGCCAGGCTGCTGGCACGCTATTCGATCGACCGGCTGCGCTATCCGCGCGGGACGCGCCTGACCATGGGCAATGCGCTCACTGCGCGGCTGTTCTACAGCCTGCGCCGGCGCAGCATCGACATTGTGTTCAACGCGCCGATCGCGGCGGTCGACTGCCGCGACGGGCGCGTCACTGGCGCGACGATCAGAACGGCGGACGGCGACATCGACGTCAAAGCCCTCAACGGCGTGGTGCTGGCGACCGGCGGCTACAGCCACAACGCGCACTATCGCGCCGCCTTCATGGCGCGGCCGACTCCGGTTCATTCGATGGCGAGCGAATTCAACCAGGGCGACGGCATCGGCATCGGCGAACAACTCGGCGCGCGCATCGCGCCCGAGGAGCATCGCCGCAGCGGGCTGTGGACGCCGGCCTCGGTCACGCCGCGCGCCGACGGAAGCAAGGGACTCTATCCACACCTCCTGCTCGACCGCGCCAAGCCGGGCCTGATCGCGGTCAACGCCCGCGGCGAGCGCTTTGTCAACGAAGCCGTGTCGTATCACGACTTCGTCGAGGGCATGTTCGACGCCAACGCCGTTTCGCCGTCGATCCCGTGTTATCTGATCTGCGACACCACGTTCATCAACAAGTACGGCCTCGGTCTCGTCTATCCGGGCGCCGGGAACCTATCGGCTCTGCTGAAGGCCGGATATCTCAGGCGCGCCGATACGCTGGAAAGTCTCGCCGCGGCGTTCGGCATCGACGCGCCGGGCCTGCGCCGGACGGTCGAGCGTCATAACGGCTTCGCTCAAAGCGGCATCGACGCCGATTTCGGCAAAGGCGAGACCGAGCTCAATCGCTTCAACGGCGACGCCGCGCACAAGCCCAATCCGTGCATCGGCCGGCTCGCCACCGCGCCTTATTACGGTATGGAAATCTGGCCGGCCGACATCGCGGTCTCCACCGGCCTGTCCACCGACGCAGACGCGCGCGTGCTGAACCACGATCGCCAGCCGATCGCCGGGCTTTATGCGTGCGGCAACGACATGGCCTCGATGATGTGCGGCACCTATCCGGGACCGGGCACCACGCTGGGGCCCGGAATGGTCTTCGCCTATCGCGCCGCGATGCACGCCGCCGGCCGGCCGCCGCTGGAGGAAGCACTCGAGGAAGGACGACACCATGATCCGCAAGCTGCCATCCGGTAAATACCGGCTCTACTCACGCAAGAAAAACCCGAAGACCGGACGGCGCCGCAATCTCGGCACCTTCGCCACCCGCGCCGCCGCCGAACGCCACGAGCGCGCGGTGCAGTATTTCAAACGGCATTAGGGACGCTCGCACTCACGTTTTCGAGAGCAGCGCCGATAACGAGCCGCAAAAACAGAATAACGCGAGCGCCGCGGTTACCGTCCCGCCTTAATTCATTCACCATTCCTCCCGGCTGCGACGCTACCCGCTTGATTGAACCATTTGCCTGGACGACGCTTCTTATAGGCGGATCGATCCGCTCTTACCCATCAGGTGTTCACATGCGTCCCGTTTTTGTTCTGCCGGCCTCGGTTCTCGCCGCGGCGCTGGCATTGCCGTTTTCTTCCACCGCGCGGGCCGATATCGTCATTAATATCGACAAGTCCGCGCAGCACATGTCGGTCGCCGTCGATGGCGAACCCCGCTACGAGTGGCCGGTCTCGACCGGACGGCCGGGTTACGACACGCCGAACGGGACCTTCAAGGTCAATCGCATGGACGCCGACCATTTCTCCCAGGAATGGGACAACGCGCCGATGCCGCATACCATGTTCTTTGACCTGCACGGCCACGCCATCCACGGCTTCTTCGACGTCAAGCATCTCGGCCTCGCGGTGTCGCACGGCTGCGTGCGGCTGGCGCCCGCCAACGCCGCGGTGCTGTTCGATCTGGTGAAAGCCGAAGGCATGGCCAATACCAGCGTCACCGTCTCCGGCCGCACGCCGGACGGCGGCGACGTGCCGATGGCGCGGCGCGCGATGCCGGGTGCCGAAGCCGTGGCGGCGGAGCCGTTGCCGGTCACGCCGGGCTATTATGGGCCGCAGCCGCAGCCGCAGCCCTATTACGACCGGCCCGCCTACGGCCAACGCTATGTCCAGCCCGGTTACGGCCAGTCTTATTATCAGCAGCCTTACCCGCAGCCCTATTACGGGCAGCCGGGTTACCGGCAGTGGTGAGAGCGCGGTCGTTCACGGCGTCTTGAGCAAGCGCGGCCGCTGCATCGCATTATCGCCGCTGAAAATGGAATAGGCTTGAGCGTCCGTTGCCATGAGGCAGCGGACGCTTTGCTATCGGGAGGATGCTCATCATGTCGATTGTTCGTTACTTCGCTTTCGTGGCCGCGGCCGCCGTCGCGTTCGCAGCGCCGGCCGGCGCCGCCCTCATCATGCACAAGGACTTGTCCTACGACATGGCCAAGACCATCGCCGAAGGCGCCATCGCGGCTTGCGCGGCGAAGGGCTACGGGACATCGGCCGTGGTGGTCGATCGTGATGGCGAAACGCTGGTCGAGATGCGCGGCGACGGCGCCAGCCCCCACACCATGGAGAACGCGCGGCGCAAGGCCTATACGGCGATGACGTTCAAGCAGACCACGGCGGAATACGCCAAGAAGCTGGACGATCCCAAATCGGTCGCGCACCAGCAGGTGACGCTGCCAAACGTCATCGCCATTCCGGGGGGCGTGCCGATCAAAGTCGGCAAGGACGTCATCGGCGGGGTCGGCGTGTCCGGGTCGCCGGGCGTTGACGAGGAGTGCGTCGATGGCGGGCTCGATAAGGTGAAGGACCAGTTGCAATAGGCGCAGAGTGCTTCACTCTCGTCATGGCCGGGCTTGGCCGGGCTTGTCCCGGCCATCCACGCCTTCATCTCCCGCTCGATCAAAATCGTGGATGCCCGCGACGTAGGCGGAGCGAAGCGACGCCGTTCTTCGAACGGCTATGCGCGGGCATGACGCGCCTTTTGGCGCATCACATCGGCTTCTGGAACTTCAGCACGAAGGCATCGACCGGCGACGGCGGCTTGTTGCTGGAGAAGTCGCGGGTGTCGCCGGGCACGCGCCAGAAGTCGCCGGCGGCGACAAACTTGAAGCCGGCGCCTTCGAGCTCCTCGCGCACGGTTTTCTCCTCGATGCGATGCAGCGTCTTGCCGACCGAAGTGCCGGCGCCGTCCTTCGCCGAATGGTCGGCGATCACCAAGTAGCCGCCGGGCTTGAGCGCGGCGAGCATCTTCTGATCCATCTGCGCGCGATCGACGCTCATGTAGGTCGTGTCGTGGTAGTAGAACAAGAACGTGATCAGATCGAAATTGCCGACGCCGGGCGGAATCGGATCGTCGAACGGCCGGAAGTCGGCGACGGCGTCTTTCATCGCCGGCGTTTTCAGGCGGGCATTGAACGCTTCGATCGCCTTGGGGAAGGCGTCGGCCGGATACTGGCCATAGACCACGCCGTTCGGCGCAATCGCGCGCGCGATCAGTTCGGTGCTGTAGCCGCCGCCGGCGCCCATATCGAGCACCTTCATGCCGGGGCGCGGGCCGGCGAACTTCAGGAGCGGCACCGGATCGCGGCGCTTGTCGGCTTCGCGGTCGGCCGCGCTGCGGTCGGGCGCCGCCATCAACGCCGCGTAGTCAGGCGCCGCCTGCGCGCGGGCGCTGGGGGCGCCGAGCCCCGCACCCCAATAAACGACCAAGCCCAACGCCACGGCGCGGAATTGGCCGCGACCACTCCTTGCGATCATCGTTTTCTCCCGGCACTTGAATCGATTTGCAGAGAATGTCGCCCGTTCAGAACCGTAGCACCGATCACGCACCGCGGCCATCACATGCGTGCGATCATTCGAGCTTCAATCCGATCTTGGCGACCAGTTCCTTGACGCCGGCCACTTCGGTGGCGACGCGCGCCGCAAGCTCCTGCGGCGTCCCGGCGACGATCTCGAATCCGGCGCGCCGCGCCTGTTCGCGCGCCTCGGAATCCATCAAGGCCTTTTTGCTCTCGCGCGCCAGCAGATCGATGATGTCCGCCGGCGTGCCGGCCGGCGCGAACAGCGCATTGAATGTGTCCGACACAAAACCGGGATAGCCCTGCTCGATCATGGTCGGCACGTCGGGCAGCGAGAACCAGCGATGCGCGCCGGTCACCGCGAGCGCCGTGAGCCTGCCGTCCTTGATCAGCGGCTCGGCCGCGGCGAGCGCCACCGAGCCGACCTGCACCGTGCCGTCGAGCACCGCGAGCGCGGCAGGACCGGCGCCCCGATAGGCGACATGCACCATGTCGATGCCGGCGCGCAGCTTGAGCTGCTCGCCGGTGAGATGCGACTTGGTGCCGGCGCCGGGGCTCGCATAGTTGAAAGTTCCGGGCGCGGCTTTGGCGCGCGCCACCAGGTCGGCGATGGTCTTGATGCCGGAATCGGCGCGGACCACGATGACGTTGGGCGCATTCACCAGTTCGGAAATCGGCGCGAAATCCTTGAGCGGATCGTATGGCAGATGGCTGAACAGCGCCGGATTGACGGCGATCGCCGTCGAGGTGAGCAGCAAGGTGTAGCCGTCCGGCGCCGCACGCGCCGCGACGCCCATGCCGATATTGCCGGCGGCGCCGCCGCGATTATCCACGGCGACCGCCTGCCCGAGCGACTTCTGGAACGCGTTCGAGATGATGCGCGCGATGATGTCGGTCGGGCCGCCGGGCGCGAACGGCACGATCAGCATGATGGTGCGGTCCGGATAGGCCGCCTCGGCGCCGAGCGCGGCGACAACCAGCATGGCGCCGGCGCAAAGCCACCGCGCGATCCACCTCGTCATGCCCTTCCCTCCGTCATGGTTTTCGTATGAGATTCGCATGACGGTAGTGGTCAGGAGGAACGGCCTTGTCAATGTTGCGCAAACTCATTTCCGGACACGAGCTCATCGTTGCGCCGGTGGCGCTCAATCCGATCATGGCACGGCTTGCCGAGGGCGCCGGCTTCAAGGCGATCTATCTCAGCGGCGGCTCGCTCGGCTGGTACAAGGGCATCACCGAAGCCAACATCACCATGCCGGAACTGGCGCAGGTCGCCGTCGATATGCGCACCGTGTGCAAGCTGCCGATCATCCTCGACGCCGGCGGCGGCTTCGGCGATCCGGTGCACATGCACCGCACCATCGCGCTGACCGAGGCGGCGGGTTTCGCCGCCATCGAGATCGAGGACCAGTTGCTGCCGCGGCGCTTCGAGCATCACGCCGGCATCGACCATCTGGTGCCGACCGAGTTCATGCTGAAAAAGCTCGCCGAAGCTTTCGCCGCGCGCAACAATGCCGATCTCGTCATCATCGCCCGCACCAATGCGCGCCGCGTCGGCGGCCTCGACGATGCCTTGCGGCGCGCCGAGGCGTTCCACAAGGCCGGCGCCGACATGCTTTTCGTCTATACCCGCAGCGCCGAGGAGCTGCGCATCGTTGGCGAGCGCTTGCCGCCGCCGCTGATGACGTTTGCGCCGCCCGACGGCTTTGCCGAATTCCCAATGACGCCGCGTGACCTCGCCGGGCTCGGCTTCCGCATCGCGGCCTCCTCCGGCACGGCGTTCGCCGCCATGCACAAGGCGGTCAAGCAGTCCTACGAGTGTCTGGCCCAGGGCAAGCTCGATCCCTTCCTCGGCCGCGGCGGCGCCGAGAAGGAAATGAAAGCGGCGCAGGAGACCTGCGACTTCCCGCGCTTCCTCGACATCGAGCGGCGGACCATGAAGGGCTGAAGAGTTCTCTCCCCGCGGCAGCGGAAGAATCAGGCCGCGCCGGCGAATTTGCGCATGGCGGCGACCAGTTCGTCGGGAGCCTGATAGGGTACATCGTGCTGGGAATCGACCGTCGCCCATGCGATCTTCGGAAAGTCGCGCTCCATGCGCGCGATGATGTCCGGCGTCCAGCGGTCCGACTTCAGGCCGCGCACCACCATGATCGGGCATTTCACGTCATTGAGCATCGCGCCCACGTCGCGCGCCGGCTTGCGCGGCAGCGCCGCGCTTTCGCCGAGCGGCGATACGTTCTGAAAATCCGGATCGCGCTTGAGCATGAAGCCTTCGGCGACATGCACCAAAGCCCGCTCGGCGCGCTCGCGGTCGCGCGCGATGCGCGGCGGATTGTTAAGCTTGGCGAAGTGCGCCATGGCCGCATCGATCGAGGGGAACACCAGCGGCGGATTGCCGGTCGCGGTCTTCGGCTCGCGCTCGTCGCGGCCGATGCCGCTGTCGATCACCACAAGCTGCGAAATGCGGTCGGGAAAATTCGCCGCAAAGGCGATGCACAGCCGGCCGGAGGCGGAGTGGCCGGCAATGATCGGCTTCTTCCAGCCGAGCTTGTCGATGACCGCGAGCATGTCGCCCATATGGGCGTCGAGCGAATAATCCTTGCTCGGGCTCCAGGTGGTCTCGCCGAAGCCGCGCTTATCGAGCGAGGCGGTTTCGCGGTCATTGGCCAGCTTGCCGCAGACGCCGACCCAGTCGTAGGAATCGAAATAGTTGGCGCCGTGCATGAACAGCATGGGGGTGCGGCCGGGAGCGCCGAACACACGATAGAAGATATTGACGTCGCCCGACGTGAGCCGCCCGGTGCGTTCGCCCTCGGCCATGATGTGTCTCCTGCCCTGCGCGATACATTATCGATTGACGGCATGTTACTGCGCGTCGGAGGCCGCTCACAAGGATGGACGTGCATGGCAAAGCTGTTGAAAGAGCTGTGTGGCGTCGGTAATATCTCAGTTTGATTGTGGCAGCAAAAAGCTACGCTGATAATTGCTCAGCTGAACCTGAATCGGATTGGATAATTTCGAACATTCGCCGCAATTCCGCATGGCCGGATGTGCGATTTCGATTAAGAGGTATTCCGCCCTGTTCGAGTAGTTCGCGATTGCCTTTTCTGCTCTCGCTCATGTCGCCAAAATGAGCGACGAATAGAGGCTTCTCCATCTTCAGCGCGCAATATCCCGCATTTAAAGTCCCTCCAACGTCCCGGGCCTCCAATACCAGCACGACATCGCTTAAACCCACTATCGCTTTATTGCGATCCATTGCCCTATCGGCACGCCAAATCGCGTTCTTGGGAAAATAACTCATCACAAGTACGCGATCCCAATCCCATGCCCCTTTAATTGTTTTTTTAATTCGAAAGTGGTCGATGCCCTCTGGCAATACAATGATGGTCGTCCCACCGTGAGATAGCGCCGCCTCATGAGAGGCCATATCAACTCCGGGCGCGTAACCTGAAATCACCACGATTCCATGTTCGCTCAATTGCGTTGCGCAATCAGCGGCAACCTCAAGCCCGGTTTCGCTCGCTTTTCGAGAACCGCAGAAACCGACGCTTTTGATTTTGAGAAGATCAAGGTTCCCCAAATACCAAATATCGGGAGCGGCCAGCGCTCCGAATATCTTTTTCAGCGCTATAGGGTAGGCGCTTTCATGTGGATCAAGGAGTTTGGGTTCTGGACTGGTCATAAGTTGTCCGTGTCGCGCCAAGTTTTGACGCAAAACAACCCATTCACTTCAGTCGCGCCGGCCTCATAGAGTTTTGATGCAATAAACTGCGCGGTTGTGCCGGACTGATACTTGTCATCGAGAAGAATCACTCTCTTGCCTTTAAAGCGAGAGTTAGCCCGAAGACCGGCGCTTTCTAGTGCTTTCCATTTATCATCTAGTGAAAGTGATTTCACGCTTTGTTTCTCTTTCGAGAAGTTTATATGTGGGGATAAGTTCTCTTTCTTAGACTTAGTTGCGACGTATTTGACTATCTCTGTTGGTAGGTCCCAGTCTTTTCCCGGTGCTGGCGGTACTGCGCATATCGCATCGCTTTCTCGGTAAAATAGGACCTTCTCGATGGTGTCTGCGCTGGCGTTAGCGAGCTCTTTGGTCGCTGTAGACTTACGCGAGTTTTTCGCGTCGTTCTCGGCCTGACCGAGCTCGGTATAGACACCCGGACTGGCCAAATTGAAATCAATAGCAACCGAACAGTTGAGGGTGTCACGTAGAAAAATAAGCGACGAATAGCGGTCCTGCCACTCTAAGGCTGCTTGGATTTGACCCCGATCGGTAAGAAGTCGGTAAGGCCCATATGGTCCCTCCAAAACCGGTATGCCCGTGTCGGCAATGAATAATCTCTTTAGAGAAGGGAATTTAAGCCCGACGGAGTGGCACTCTCCCTTATCCCGAACGCAAGGATGTTCCGAGAATCGAAAACGCTTCGGGGTAATCGCACGCGCGGCTTCTACATCTTTGAAGGTAATTGAAGGCAAGATGACGACTCATACACAACGCCACGTTGGTTGCTTAGCTTACCGCTAAGCATTAGCGTATGCCAATGGCCAAAGGTCGCAAAGGGGAGCACCGCCCCGCCGACGTGAATGCCCGTGCCGTCATGATCGCCAAGATCGCCACCGGCGCGATTGCGGATGAGGTGACGGACGACGGCAAGAACGCCGCCGCCGTCGCTCTAGGACGCATGGGAGGGAAGGCGCGGGCTGAGAAAATGTCGAAAAAACAAAGGACTGCCATAGCTCGGAAGGGGGCAAAAGCCAGGTGGGGATAACTCTGTAAAATACTTGAGCTAGAAGGCGTAGTTAAGTAAACCTCTTGAAGTTGGCGAGACACAATGAGGGGTTTATGTCTGAAGAATATCGCAACTTACTCGTAGGTGCATATCCAGACTCAGCTTGGTCCACTCTTACGCGTGGAACTCGCGAGGCCATCAAAATCGCGGACGGTGTGAGGCGAAACACACCTTTCTTGATGACGCTGGTAGGAGGCGACCTGCGGGGTCTGTTGCGCCGATCTTGCCTGATGTGGCGAATTCAATCTCTCTGCAAATCAAAGGAACTTCCTTTTGAGGAAGACGAGATAACAAATACGAACGGCACCTCTCACCTCCTGCGCATTCGCTCAAAGAAAATTGAGTTGCATATTGTTCGCACGGACGAGCCCGGCGCATTTCCTGTTGAAGCGCCAATTCGTCAGGATAACCGCGCGTCCAACAGCGCAGATTTTTTTCGGGAAGGAAAGTTGCTTCCACTTCACGAGGTAATGGAATCGGTTCCGAGGTTATACGGATGGTTGATGTGGGGCGCGACGGGTCGCGGCGAAGTTACGCATCTTGCGCTCGGTATGCCGGAAGCAGATGAGGACAGATGGCTCACTTACATTGACGTCTTGGCGCATGTGACCGCCTTGGAAGCGACGCCCGGCACTGCGGCCACAGAAGCCACGTCGAGCAGGCCAAATCCCGCGCTGATGCTGAAATTCCGCGAGGAGTTTGCCCGCGCTGTTGGTCAAGACAACTTCGAGCAGGATTCGGCAGTCAATGATGAATGATCTTTTCCTGCCGAGGATCGTTCCTGAACGTATCAAAGAAGCACGCGAAGCCCGGGGCTATACTCGTGAAGCTTTTGCCGAGGAGCTCGGCATCACTGCGCAAGCAGTCGCCCAGTATGAAGTTGGTCAGCATTCGCCAGGCCCGGAAATTATGGGCAAAATTATTAATCTTACAGCGCAACCGCCGGCATTCTTTTCGGCTGACCGCCCCTCCGTTAGAGAGCGATTTGGCGCGCCCTATTGGCGCAGTCTGGCAAGAATGAGTCGGGCGGATAGGCTACGGATTGCGCGCAGATTGGAGTGGTCTGCGGACATCGTTTCTTATGTGGAGCGATTTATCGAGCTTCCGCGCGTTAATCTTCCAAATGTCAAAGACGTTGGCACTGTCGATTTAGAATGGTTGGAGAGCGCCGCAGAAGCGGTACGTGAGAAATGGAAACTTGGTTTGCTTCCAATCGAATATCTCGCGCCAACGCTAGAAGCCAACGGTATTATCTTAGTTAAAGAGCCGGTGCAGTGCGCAGACATGGATGCGGTTTCGCGCTGGCAAGCAGGTAGGCCCTATATCCTTCTTTCGGAGGACAAACATTCGCTTCCGCGCGAGAATTTTGACTTGGCGCATGAGCTAGGCCACCTAATTTGCCATTCTCACGTAGAGGTTACTTCAGAGAATTTAGCTGTAGTTGAACGTCAAGCCAATTATTTCGCTGGCGCATTACTGTTGCCGCGCAAATCATTCCCACAGGAAGTGCTGTCCACTTCTGTCAATTATTTTTTGGAATTGAAGAAACGTTGGCGCGTGTCTGTGCAAGCAATGGTCTACAGGTGCAAAGACCTCGGGCTATTGAGCAAAAACCAAGTGGCTTATCTTTGGAGACAGATCGGGCGACGCACTTCGGAAGAACTTGATGATGCTTTTGAGCCGGAACGTCCGACTGTTCTTGCGGCCGCCCTTAACATGTTGATCCTTAACGGGGTTCAGAGCAGAGCTCAAATCGTAGACACTCTAAAACTGAATCATTCTGACATAGAGCGTCTGTCTGGGACAGACCCCGGCGCTCTGGATATCAAGGTTATCCCATTGGAACTAAAGCGAAAAGGCGTTATATGAATTTATTACGACGCTGACTATGCGATGCTGAACAAGATATTCGCGACTGATCCGGTTCAACCGGGACGCTATAGCCCGCCGCGCTGCATTGGTGCGATCAAGAATCCGATCAAGGGCAATACTGATCCCGCGCTGGTCAACACGTCGTTCGCCGAACGCCAGAACCTCACGATGCGGATGGCAATGCGCCGCTTCACGCGGCTAACCAATGCGTTCTCAAAGAAGTTCGAGAACTACTGTCACGCGCTGGCGCTGTATTTCTTTTGGTACAACTGAGTTCGCAATCACAAGACGCTTAGCGTTACTCCGGCTATGGCTGCGGGTCTCACGCCGATGCCGCTCAAATTCACAGACTTGCTCACAGCAATGGACGCCGAAGAACAGAACCAAATTGCCGAAAAGCGTCAGGCGATTATGGCCGCTTCCGAGCAGTTATCCCGGCTGCCACAATCAAACTGAGACACTACCAACCATCGTCACCGTTCGAACGACATCCGCCGCCTGTGAACATTGGGCATAAGCCGAAAAAGATTCAAAGGATCAATGTCTTCCCAGACCGCCGTGACCGCTGTTGCCAGGCTCGAAACCGATGAGCAAACGGCGCGTGGCATCGCCGACCGTTTGGCGGAGGCTTTCGCCGCCGACGATGCGGCGATCGCCGCATTCGATACCGGAACCGGACGCTGGCGCGTGTCGATCCATTTCCGTGCCGCGCCGGACGAGAAAGCCGTACGGGCGCTGATCGCGGCTGCGGCCGGAGCAGCGGCATCCAAGGCGCTGCGGTTCGAGCGGATCGCCGCGAAGGACTGGGTGCGCGAAAGCCTGGCTGGCCTGGCGCCGGTCGATGCCGGCCGCTTCGTCGTGCACGGCGCGCACGACCGTGCCCGCATTGCGGTCAACCGCATCGGCATCGAGATCGAAGCCGCCCTCGCCTTCGGCACCGGCCATCACGGCACCACCCGCGGGTGCCTGCTGGCGCTCGATCGGCTCTGCAAATCGCGCGGCAGGCAGTATCGGAAAATTCTCGACCTCGGCACCGGCTCGGGCGTCCTCGCGATCGCGGCGGCGCGGGCGTGGAAGCGGCGCGTGCTGGCGACCGACATCGACGGCGCCGCCGTGCGCATTGCCCGCCCCAATGCGCGGCTCAACCGCGCCGGCGCACTGGTCGAATTCGTGCGCGCGGACGGCGTCGCCGGCCGCCGCATCGGCGCCGGCGCGCCGTACGATCTCATCTTCGCCAATATCCTGCTGCGGCCGCTGCAACGGCTCGCAGCGCCGCTGATGCGGCTCATAGCGCCGGGCGGCCATGTCGTTCTCTCCGGCCTCCTTGCCGCCCAGGCGAACGCCGCGCTCGCCGCCTATCGCGGGCTCGCGCTCGAACGGCGCATTACGCTCGACGGCTGGACGACGCTCATCCTGACGCGGCACCGGCGATCACGCCCGCGCGGCGTTGCCCGCCGCCGCCCCGCCTCATAAATTGCGGGGCATGTTCGAAGCCCACTTCCAATCGTTCGAAGACCGCAGCGACCGCGCCGCGAGCGCGCCGCGCGTCGCCGCCCTGCGCGCCGAGCTTGCGGGCCGCGGCCTCGACGGCTTTGTGGTGCCGCGCGCCGATGAGTTTCAGAACGAATACGTGCCGCCGTCGGCCGAGCGGCTCGCTTGGCTCACCGGCTTCACCGGTTCGGCCGGCGTCGCCATCGTGCTCAAGGACCGCGCCGTCATCTTCATCGACGGCCGCTATCTGGTGCAGGTGCGCGAAGAGGTCGACAGCGCGATCTTCGCCACCGAGCATCTGGTCGAGCATCCGCCGGCGCAGTGGATCGAAAACAATCTTCCGCCCGGGACCA
>Ga0335085_10007364_pt1 | contig 17121 bp, 11 predicted proteins | sample Lox_Sample_45_FD_206712 | JGI IMG/M metagenome (GOLD analysis project Ga0335085, IMG submission 206712) | Soil microbial communities from Loxahatchee National Wildlife Refuge, Florida, United States - Lox_Sample_4.5 | ecosystem: Environmental > Terrestrial > Soil > Wetlands | place: USA...
TACTGGGGCGGGGCGATGGTAGGGCGGTTTGTGGGTTCAGCGATCTTGCAGAGGATTCGTACCGGGACGGTGCTGGCCATTGCCGCGGTGATCGCAGCGCTGCTGGTGTGCGTCTCGATGCTCACTTTCGGCCATCTGGCGATGTGGAGCATCCTGCTCGTAGGTTTCTTCAATTCCATTATGTTCCCCAGCATCTTCACGCTGGGCATCGCCGAACTTGGCCCGCTGACGGGGGACGGCTCAGGTTTGCTGATTATGGCGATTGTTGGCGGCGCCATCATCCCCGTGCTGCAAGGGGTTGTGGCCGATCGCATGGGGATTCACCACGCGTTCTTCCTGCCGGTGATCTGCTATCTCTACATCCTTTTTTATGCGTTGAGCGGCTCAAAGCCGGCGGTTGCGAGCTAGAGAATGGAAATGTCTCCCAGCTTTGTAGTGGGCGTGGACGTGGGGGGGACGAAGGTCGTCGCCGGCTTGGTGGACTCTGACGGCAAAGTCCTTTCCCGCGAGCGCACCCCCATGGTGGTGCAGCAAGGTTCTGCGGGCGGTCTGGGTTCGCTGAAAAAAGTAATCGCTTCCGTGTTGGCGAAAGGCGATGCTTCGAAGAAGATCGAAGCGATCGGCGTGTGTTCGCCCGGGCCGCTGAATCCGAAGACAGGGGTTGTCCTGAATCCTCCCAACCTGCCGTGCTGGCGGAATTTCCCTCTGGCGGAGGAACTCGCTCAGTTGTATCGGGTGCGAGTGAAAGTAGACAATGACGCCAACGCCGCAGGCCTGGCTGAAGCCCTGTGGGGCGCAGGGCGCGGCTACTGCAACGTGTTTTACTTCACCGTGGGAACTGGGATTGGCACCGGCATTGTGATAGATGGCCGCATCTATCACGGCCGCACGGGCGCGGCGGGAGAAGGCGGACATCTCAGCATTGACCACAACGGACCGAAATGCGGTTGCGGCAAGCGCGGTTGCATAGAAGCGCTGGCTTCGGGCCCAGCGATTGCCCGGCGCGCGCGGGAGAAGCTGACACCGAAATCGGCGATGCTCGAGCTTGCGGGCGGGAACGTAGACGCCGTCACGAGTGAGATCGTCGGGCAGGCCCATGCTGCCGGAGATGCGATTGCTCGAGAAGTGTTAGCCGAGACAATTGCGGACTTATCGTTCTGGCTCGGCAACGTGATCGATCTGCTGGAGCCGGATGTCATGATTGTGGGCGGAGGAGTGGCGGCGATTCTCGAGCCGTGGTTTGCCGAAATCCGCGATCGCCTGCCCGGTTGCAGCATCAACCCGCGGTGCGGGGAGATCCCCCTGCTGATGGCGCAATACGGAGAAGATGCCGGGATTGCCGGGGGCGCGGCATTGTGCTTCCAGGATTGATCGGGTCACCTTGGGATCGGCCAGAACCGGGCAGAAAAAATACTTCCTGAGCGGGCAAGATTTTCACTGCCAGGCATCCTGGTCGGGAGCCCGTTTCCCGCGGGAAATTCCTCCACTTTCCGGCCAAGCTCCTTGGTCCTGAAGGCTTAGGATGCGATCAACCCGGCTCGCGGTTTGAGCATCTTTTATCAGGGCTTTATGGCAATATGTATGCATCCGAAATAATGCTGCCGCGCCCAATCCTCCCGGCGGCGGGATCAATCCAGGGTCCGAAAACCTGACATGGCAGAGCCCAAGAATTTGTCGATGGCATGGCGCGAGCGCCTTTTGGCGATGCGGAACATGCCGCCCGTCCTGAGAATTGTGTGGGAATCAGGGCGGCTGGTCGTCACCCTGGGACTGATCGCCAGGCTCTTTACTTCGCTTCTCCCGGTGGCGATTCTGGCCGTTACCAAGCTGATCATTGACAGCATTGTGCGTGCCTCGTCGGCGCACCAGCCGGTGCAGCCGGGTTTCTGGTGGCTGGTGGTGGTGGAGTTCGGTCTGGCCGCCGCCGTAACCGTGCTCACCCGGGTGATCGATTATCTCGATTCGTTGCTGGCGGACCGTTATACCCGCTACGTGAGCATAGAGGTCATGAAACATGCCGCGGAACTGGACCTGATCGCTTACGAAGATCCGGTGTTCTACGACCGGTTGGAACGGGCGCGGGTGCAGGCCACGGACCGGCTGGCGATGATCCAATCCATCGGGCGGCTGATCCAGCAAGTCATTACCGCGGTGTCGATGTCGATTTCGATCATGGTGTTCTCGCCATGGCTGATGCTGCTGCTGATTGTGGGTGTCGTTCCGGCATTTCTCGGGGAGACGCATTTTGCGTTTCTTGGCTATGCCAAGAATTTCCGTCAAACTCCGGTGCGCCGCCAGCTCGACTATCTGCGGCAAGTCGGGGGAAGCCGCGAGGCGGCCAAAGAGCTGCGCTTGTTCGGTCTGCATCACTTCCTGACCGGGCGGTTCACGCGCCTCTCGGATGAAATCTACGAAGAGAACGTTGCGCTTTCGCGCCGCAAGCTGGTTGCGGGCGCAATTCTGTCAGTGATTGGGACGCTGGGTTACTACTCCGCTTATGCGTTTGTCATCTGGCGGACAATCCAAGGGCAGTTGACGATCGGCACGCTGACGTTTCTGGCGGGAGCGATCCTGCAGGCCAGTTCGAATATCCAGCTGACCTTCTCGACGCTCTCGGGGATTGCCGACCAGGCATTGTTCCTCACCGACCTGCTGGCGTTCTTTGACATGAAGCCGACGATTAGATCAAAGCCCAACGCGTTGCCGGCGCCCCGGCCGATCCGAAAGGGGTTCGAGTTTCGCGATGTCTCGTTTGCCTATCCGGGAAGTCCACGGCTGATTCTGAATCATCTGAACTTTCACCTCCATCCGGGCGAACGGGTGGCTTTGATTGGAGAGAACGGGCAGGGCAAGACCACCATTGTGAAGCTGATTACACGGCTGTACGACCCGACCGAGGGGCAGATCCTGCTGGATGGGGTGGATCTGCGGGAATACGACCTTGAGGACTTGTACCGGGAGATCGGCGTCATCTTTCAGGACTTCATGCGTTATGAGATGACGGCGCGGGAAAATATTGCCGTGGGCAAGGTGGAAGAGCTGGGAAACCGGGAACTGCTGAAGGCAGCCGCGGAGAAGAGCCTGGCCGACGAGGTGGTCTCGCAACTTCCGTTACAATATGAACAAATGCTCGGGCGCCGCTTCGATGGCGGCGTGGATCTGTCTGGTGGGGAATGGCAAAAAGTTGCCCTGGCTCGTGCTTACCTGCGCGATGCGCAACTGCTGATTCTCGACGAACCTACCGCAGCCCTCGATGCCCGCAGCGAATTTGAAGTTTTCCGCCGCTTCGCTGAACTGACCGCGGGCAAGATGGCGCTTTTTATTTCACATCGCTTTTCAACCGTGCGCATGGCCGACCGCATCGTAGTGCTCGAAAACGGCAACATTGCCGAAGAGGGCAGTCACGACCAGTTGACCAGTGTGGGTGGACGTTATGCAGAGATGTTCGAGCTGCAGGCTTCCAGCTACCGCTAGGAATTGTTCATGCCGCAGAATGCACACCTGGAACTGGTAATCGGATCCGAGAGCAAGCGCGCCAGCAGCGCAGTCCCTCCGGATGACGCCACGCTTCGAAAGCGTGCTGCGGACCTGGCGCATTCGCTCGACTGGTTGCCAAACGTCACGCATTCCAGGTTTATCGCCGAGCGCTGGATGGCCTTGCGGGAACGATTGCAGCCTTTGCTCAAGGCATTAGATCAGCCGCTTCCCCGTGCTCCTTTTTCCGATGATTTTCGCTGGTTGCACGATAACGTCGGCCTGATTTCCTCGGAATCGAATCCCGGGGACTCGATTGCTCCGTTGTTTGAGGTTCCGCATGTCCGCAATGCGATGGGAGCCACGGTACCGCGGGTGATCGCGATTGCGGAAGGGTTTCTTGCGGCCGCGAAATATCAATTCAGCGAGCAGGCGTTCACGACTTACGTCAATGCCTTTCAGGAGACAACCGACCTGAAGGTGAAGGAGCTTTGGGGGCTGATTCCTGCGCTGAAGCTTGCGTTGCTGGAAGCGTGGGCCGAGCGCGCCGCGGTTTTGCTGACTGATGGGAATGCGAACCTGGGCGTGGAGGCATGTGTGCGTTCGCTGCGCGAGATCACCCAGACCTCGTGGAAGGAGGCGCTCGAATCTCTGATCGTGATCGATCGAATTTTGCGGCAGGATCCAACCGGCACCTACCCGCGCATGGATTTTGAGAGCCGCGATCTTTACCGCGCGAAAATCATCAACCTTGCTGCACACTCGGAATTCTCGGAAAAACAAGTTGCCCAAGAAGCGATTGCCCTGGCGCACGCCGCCCAGCGCGGAAGCCATCCTGATCCTCGGGTGACCGAACGGTGTTCGCACGTGGGTTATTACCTCGTGGCGGAAGGGGCCAGTGCGCTGGAAAAGCGTGTCGGGTTTCGTGCTCCGTTTGAACAGCGGCTGCAAGCGTTTCTGCGATCTCACCCCGATGAGTTTTACCTGCCAGGGACAGCAATTGTTGCTTTTGCCATTCTTTCCGCGACGCTGCTCCTGCTGACCGATCCCAACAGTTCTCCTGGCCTCGTATTGCTGGCGATGCTGGTGCTGCTGCTGCCATCATCGCAAAGTGCAGTCCAGTTGATGGGCTATTTGACGACGACCCTTCTGACGCCGCAGATCCTGCCGAAGCTGGACCTGTCGGAAGGAATCACCAACGATGGCGTCACGCTGGTCGCCATTCCGACGCTGTTGTTAAACCAGACACAGGTCCGCAGGCTGGTGGATGACCTTGAAGTTCGATTCCTTGGGAATCGCGATCGCAATTTGCATTTTGCCTTGTTGAGCGACTTGCCAGATGCGGCTGAGCCGCCGGATGAGGACGATGCGCTGGTTCGCTTCTGCGCGGAGCAGATCTCGAACCTCAACCGGAAGTACGCCGGGCAGGGAGGCGGCTCATTCTTCCTGTTTCATCGCCACCGCATCTACAACCCGCGGGAAAAGGTATGGATGGGTTGGGAGCGCAAGCGGGGAAAGCTGCTGGATCTGAATAAATTTCTGCGGCAGCACTATGACAGCTTTCCCGTCAAAGTTGGGGATTTGTCGATCCTGGTGAGTGTGCGGTTTGTCATTACTCTTGACTCGGACACCGAACTGCCGCGCGGTTCCGCTCACCGGATGGTCGGAGCGATGGCGCATCCGCTGAATCAAGCGATCATCGATCCGCAGAAGAACATCGTCGTTGCGGGTTACGGCATTCTGCAGCCTCGGGTCGGCATCAGCGTGCAAAGCGCCGCGCGCTCCCGCCTGGCCAAGATTTATTCCGGACAGACCGGCATCGATATTTATACCCGCGCGGTCTCGGATGTTTACCAGGACCTCTACGGCGAAGGCAGCTTTACCGGCAAGGGGATTTACGAGGTCGATACCCTGCACAAGGTGCTCGACCGGCGTTTCCCCGACAACGCACTGCTCAGCCATGATCTGATCGAAGGCGCCTATGCCCGCGCGGGCCTGGCCACCGATATCGAGATCATCGAGGACTATCCCTCGCACTACAGCGCCTACAACCGGCGTAAGCATCGCTGGCTGCGAGGCGACTGGCAGATTGTGGAGTGGCTGACCAGCCGCGTACCGGGAGAATCGGGCAATCGCGTCGCGAATCCGATTTCTTTGGTCTCGCAGTGGAAGATTCTCGATAACCTGCGCCGCAGCCTGGTCGAACCCTCGACGTTCCTGCTCTTCTTATTGGGCTGGCTGGTGCTTCCCGGCAATCCTGTCTATTGGACAATTGCGACCATCGCTATTCTTTTCGTCCCCGCGTGGTGCTGGTGCGGTTTCCAGTTGGTGCGGGCGGTGGCGGATCGAAGTTGGGCAACCGCTCGCGGCGCGATCGAGGGATTGTTCTCGGCGAATTTCGGCGTCTTACTGAACCTGATCTTTCTGGCCCACCAGATGTTGCTGTCGCTGGACGCCATGATCCGTGCGCTTGTGCGACGCATGGTGACGGGCCAGCGCCTGCTCGAGTGGGAGACGGCGGCGCAGGCAGAACTGGGGAAAAAGCGCACTCCGCTCGATGTGTACCTGGACTGGCAACCGGCGCTGGCGCTGGGGATTGGCCTGCTGCTCTGGTTCGTTCGTCCGACGGCTTTGGTTGCGGCGACGCCCGTACTGCTTCTATGGGCGAGCAGCAAACTGGTGTCGGTTTGGCTGAACCGGTCGCCCCTGGCGCCGCGCTCGGAAGCGAGCGAGAAAGATCAGATTTTCCTGCGTAAGATCGGGTTACGCACCTGGCGCTATTTTGCGGAATTCAGCAACGAAGAACATCACTGGCTGATTCCTGACAACGTGCAGGAGGAGCCACCGGCGTTGGCTGCGAAGTTATCCCCCACCAATCTGGGGTTGCTTTTGAACTCCAGCCAGGTGGCATGTGAATTCGGTTACCTCACCGTGCCTGAGTTTGCGGAAAGAGTTTCGCGAACCCTGGCCACCTATGCAGCGCTGCCAAAATATCGCGGCCATCTCTTCAACTGGTATGACACGCGGACTCTCAAACCCATGCCGCCTCTGTTCGTCTCGGCAGTCGACAACGGAAATCTTGTCGCGTCATTTTGGACGTTGAAAGAGGGCTGCCTCAATCAACTGAAGAAGCCGCTATTCCCACCGGGACTCGCCGATGGCTTGTGGGACCACCTTCGGGTTCTCTCCGATTTGCGCGCCTTCCCCAAAAAGCAGATCACCTTTCTCGAAGACGAAGTGTCGGGGGACGATTGGCTGCAATCGCTGCTTGCGCTGCCTGGTGCTGCCATCGCTGGCGTGCACAAGAAGAGTGTGCCGGCAAAATCGGAAGTGGATGTTCAATGGTTTGAAGAGCAGGCGCGGTTGCGGCTGGAGAATCTGTGCGGGAACGTGCGGCAATATGCCCCGTGGCTGCTGCCGGAATTCACCTCCCTGCGCAACGATTCCGCAGTCAATCTTCCGACTGCGTGGAACGATCCGGCACTGGAACGAATTCCCCAGATTATCGACGATCTAGAAGCCAGGCTCGATGCGGTGCAGGAGTGCGGCATTCAGACCGCGGTTTATCAGAAGTTGCATGCCCTGCTCGCACCAGCGCGCGTGCGGGTGGAATGCCTGATCGAAGAACTGGGCAATATCGCGGCCAACGCGGAGAAGTTTGCGCAGGAGATGGACTTCTCGTTCCTGTTGAACCGACGGCGCAAACTTCTCTCGATCGGCTACGATGCCTCCGCCGGCCAACTCAGCGCCTCCTGCTATGACCTGCTGGCTTCGGAGGCGCGGATCGGTGTTTTCGCGGCCATCGCGAAGGACGACATCCCCCAGGAAAGCTGGTTCCAGTTGGGACGCGCTCACATTCTGGACCATGGCCGCCCGGTGCTGCTCTCCTGGACCGGAACCATGTTCGAATATCTGATGCCGGTATTATGGATGCGTTCGTACCCGGGGACGCTGCTCGACCGCTCGCGGATTGCCGCCGTCCGCGCGCAGCAGGCGTATGCCAAGGCCAAGCGCGTGCCGTGGGGAATATCTGAGTCGTCTTACTTTAAGCGGGACGACTCCGGCAACTACGGCTATCGTGCATTTGGGGTGCCGGGGCTGGCCGTGCACGTGGATGAAGACGAAAAAGATGCGCTGGTGGTTGCTCCCTACGCCACATTCCTCGCCCTTCATGTCGATGGCGGCGGCGCGGTACGTAACCTTCACCGGATGGCCGATAAGAATTGGGTTGGACGATACGGCTTTTATGAATCGGTGGATTTCACCTCGTCGCACCAGAGTTCCTGGCGCCGCCGTTACGAGGTGGTGCACTGTTGGATGGCGCATCACCAGGGAATGAGCCTGCTTTCCATCGCGAATTTTCTGGGAGATGGCACGGTTCAGAACTGGTTCCATGCCTCTGCCCGGGTGCAAGCCACCGAGCTGTTGCTGCAGGAAAAACCCGTTGACCATGTTCTGATCTCAAAAGGGAGTGCTCGTTCATCGGTCGCATGAAAGTCCCGCGAAGATTGCTTGCGCTGTCCAGCCTGCTGCTGATCGGTGCTTCTTTGTGTGCCGAAAACCAACCCTCGGTAATCGTTGCCGATGCCAGCGCGCCGGCTCATCCTTTCCCGCATTTCTGGGAAGAGATGTTTGGCTCGGGCCGCGCGATTCTGACTCTGCGCGACAGTTATCGCCGCGACCTGCGCGAGGTCAAGCAGATCACGGATTTCAGGTATGTCCGGTTTCACGCCATCTTTCATGACGAAGTTGGTGTCTACGAGGAGGACGCGCAGGGGAATCCGGTCTACAATTTTTCCTATGTGGACCAGATCTACGATGGCTTGCTTGCCAATGGCGTGAAGCCGTTCGTCGAGCTGAGCTTTATGCCCAGGCAATTGGCGGCGAAGGACCTGACTCATCCCTTCTGGTATAAGCAAAACATCTCGCCTCCGAAAGATTGGAACAAGTGGGATGATCTCATCACCGCTTTCACGAAACACCTGGTTGAGCGTTACGGGATCGGCGAGGTTTCGCGGTGGTATTTCGAGGTATGGAATGAACCGAACCTCGATTTCTGGGGCGGCGATCCCAAGCAGGCAACCTACTGGGAACTCTACGATCACACCGCGCGGGCGATTAAAGGTATAAGCCCGCGGCTGCGTGTGGGTGGTCCCGCGACGGCACAGGCGGCATGGGTTGACGCTTTCATCCAACATTGCACCGAGAAGAGCGTTCCGGTGGATTTTATTTCAAGCCATGTCTACGGCAACGATCCGCCAGAGAACATTTTTGGCACGTCCGAAGAGGTAGCTCGCAACAAGATGGTTTGTCGCGCAGTGGAAAAGGTCCATCGCCAGATCAAAGCCTCCTCCAAACCCGATCTGCGGCTGATCTGGAGCGAGTTCAATGCCAGCTACAAGAATGAACCTGATGTCACCGATTCGACCTACATGGGCCCTTGGATGGCCGACACCATCCGCCAATGCGACGGGTTAGTAGACATGATGTCGTATTGGACGTTCTCGGATGTGTTTGAGGAGCAGGGTGTCGTGAAAACACCCTTGTATGGCGGCTTTGGTCTGATCGCCGAGGACGGCATCCCGAAGCCGGCATTCAATGCATTCGAGATTCTGCACGAGCTCGGCGAGCAGCGACTGGCACTGACCTCAGACTCGGCAATTCTCACTAAACGTGCCGACGGCACTCTCGTTCTCGCTGTTTGGAACTATGCTCCGCCGGGAGATGGCGGTGCACCGCGAACTTTCGAGGTGCAGTTGAAGAATACGAAGGCCACTCGCGCGCTGATCTCGGTTGTGGATAAGGGTCATGGAGATGTCCGTCGGGCTTACGAGAAGATGGGATCTCCCCAGTACCCCACGCAAACGGAGATCGAAGCATTACGGAGGGCTGCGAAGCTCCCTCCGCCTGCGGAGCGACGGCTGAAGAATGGCCGACTCACTCTCACGCTGCCGGCCCAAGGCCTCGCCGTGGTGGAACTGAAATAAAAACAAAACCCGCCGGGATCGCCGGCGGGAGACAAAATGGCAAGCTTCATTCTTGGGGAAGGCTCTATGAGCCGCCGGGTGCTCAGGCCGCAGCGGCTGCTCGTTCCAAGAGCGGTAGGACTATAGCACGAATCATGACCAACCGGGCTACGGAATCTCGGTTGGACTCGCCATCTCGGGTGGTTCAATCAGCGCCGGCTGGTTCCACCTGGAATATTCGATGAGCAATCCGCCGACCTGCAGGCGACGCGGCAAGTGCGTCTCTTCTTCGACGCAGATGGAGTGAAAGGGGAGATTGGAAGCGCCTAAGAGATCCCACAGCCGGCAAGTTCCATTGTTCAGCTTGATGAGCGGTCCTTCGTGCAGGCGAACAGATCGCTTCATCGGCTCGATCAAAGTCAGCAGTTTCTGTGCGCCCGCGGAAGGCCCCGCCTGACAATGATCGGGCGAGGGATCGGTTTCCGAACGCCAGGGCTGACCCGCTTCCCGCGCGTAAAGCAGGTTTGCCGTGGTGATAAATTCCTCGGTCATTTCTCCCGGTCCATCCGGCGTCAGCGAGCGGGTGAGCGTGTGCGTATCAGAGGGACAAACGACATCCTCTTCGGTTTGAAAAGGCTCTGCGCCAAGACGCCCGATCGAAACCACGTGCCAGGCACGGGCCAGACGTACCGCATGCTCGACGCGGTCGAGTTCATTTGGGCCGGAGAGTTCCATCGCGGGCTCAGGGTGCCGGTTCACCCGCTCCGCTGAATCGGACGATGACACCGCCCAGAATACGATGGCGAGAAAGAATCCGAGACCGAGTGCGATGAGATTTTTAGAAGACCTCAGCGGGCCGGGAAGCGGCATCAGGATCAGCGCCGGGGCGACAGCATTGTCAGAATTTCGTTTAAGCCCTGGCGGATATAGCGCAGATCGGCGCTGGCAGGAGCAGGGAACGGCAGCGGCGTCTGTTTTTTATCGGTCTTGCCATCGCCGCGCAAATGTTGCCGCGCCCCCGCGATGGTGAATCCTTCTTCATAAAGAAGCTTCTTGATGCGTAACACGTTCTCGACATCTTTGCGGCGATACATGCGCTGACCGGTGTTGCTCTTGACCGGCTTCAGTTGCGGAAACTCCGTCTCCCAGAACCGCAGCACGTAAGCCGGAAGATGGCAGAGTTCGGCCACTTCCCCGATGCGAAAGTAGAGCTTCTCGGGAATGATGATCTCCGCGCTCTTGGGCGCCGGTTTGGCCTTGGTGCTCATGGTTGAAATCGGAAGCTCCCCACGCCGTTCTAGCACGATCGGGGGCCGGTCTACAACTTGGATTTTACAGGAGATCAGCGGAGAAGGGCACGAGGATAGAGATGGAAAAGCCTCTCGTGAGGTGCTTCTCTCGAGAGGCCGTGATGTTTCGGTCCGAGCGAGAATCGTCTCGCTAGCGGTTAGTGTTTCTTTTTCTTCTTCGCAGCCTTCTTCTTTGCTGGCATGAAGTTTCCTCCGTGAACGATTTTCCCTTGCAAGGACATTGGAACCAGGGCCCTAGTTGCAACTTGCTGCCCAATTCGTAGCATGGGCAATCTTTCTACCCCAAGATATTGCGGATGATTACCTCGAATGTCAACATAAATCTGCTTGACTCAGGTTTGGTTTCGAGGCTACCCGGGAATATAGATTCGCGTACACTCGGCAGATATGCGACGCCGTGATCCGATCGAACTGGAAGTTTTCAAGAACATCTATCACTCCATTGCCGAAGAGATGGGCGCGGCGCTGCGCCGGACGGCCTTTTCGCCCAATATTAAAGAGCGGCGCGACTACTCCTGCGCAGTGTTTCAGGAAGATAGCGAAGTGATCGCGATGGGCGATCACATGCCGGTGCATCTGGGGTCGATGCCGATGTCGGTGCGCGCCGCGATCGAAGAATTTGAACTGAAGCCAGGAGACATGGTGATGTTGAACGATCCCTTTCGCGGCGGCACCCATCTGCCGGACATCACGCTGGTCTCGCCCTTTTATTTTTCCCGCAAGAGCCGGAGGCCGGATTTCTTTGTGGCCTCGCGCGCGCACCACGCCGATGTGGGCGGCGCTTATCCGGGATCCATGGGCTTGTGCCGCGAGATTTATCAGGAGGGTCTGCGCATTCCGCCGGTACGCATCATGCGCGATGGAAAGATGGAACGAGATGTGCTCGCTTTGCTGCTGAACAATGTGCGAACCCCGCAGGAGCGAGAGGGCGACTTGGGAGCGCAGATTGCTGCCTGTCACACCGGAGCGGAACGATTGCGCGAAGTGTGCGAGCGGTATGGCCTGGCGAAAGCCAAGCAGGCGGCACGCAATCTTCTGGAGTATTCCGATGAAATGATGCGGGCGCTGCTCTCCGGGATGAAGCCGGGAGTTTACCGGGCGGAAGATTTCCTGGACAACGACGGCATCAGCGACAGACCTGTGAAGATTGCGGTGAACGTGGAAGTGGCGAGACCGCACGGACGAGGGCGTCCGCGCCACACGGGCGAGCCGATGGCGATCGTGGACTTCCATGGAACGGATCCGCAGGTGGAAGGTGCGGTGAATGCCGTGGAGGCGATTACCTATTCTGCCTGCTTTTACGTGTTTCGCTGTCTGCTCGCCGAGGACGTCCCTGCGACCGCTGGATTGATGCGGGCGATCCGCGTCATTGCACCTGAGGGTACGGTGGTCAATGCGCGGCCTCCCGCGGCCGTAGCGGGTGGGAACGTGGAGACCTCGCAGCGCATTGTGGACGTGTTGCTGCGCGCGCTGGCCGAGGCGTTGCCGGAACAGATTCCAGCGGCGGCTTCGGGAACCATGAATAACCTGACGATCGGCGGGATGGATCCGCGCACCGGCGAGCCGTTCGCATATTACGAGACGATTGCCGGGGGCATGGGCGCGCGGCCGACCAAAGACGGCGTCTCCGGAGTACATACCCACATGACCAATTCGCTAAACACACCCGCGGAGGCGCTGGAGTATGCCTACCCTTTGCGGGTGCGAAAGTATTCCTTGCGGCCCGGCAGTGGAGGCGGAGGCAGGCATCGCGGCGGCGATGGAGTGGTCCGCGAGATTGAAGTGCTCACCGATGCAGAAGTTACGCTGCTAGTGGACCGGCGGGAGCGCGGCCCCTACGGTTTGCAGGGCGGAGAAGCAGGCGCAGTCGGGAAGGCGGAAATTTTTCGCCACGACGGCACGATCGAAAAGCTGCCCGGTAAATTCAACGTTCGCCTAAAGAAGGGCGAGAGAATCCGCATTGAGTCGCCGGGCGCGGGAGGCTGGGGAAAAAGCTAAATGAACGCGATTGCGGAGCATTACCTCGACGAAGTCCGCCGGTTGTTTCGCGGACACAAGCGCCTTGGCGAAGGCGCTATGGCGCAATTGAAAAACGAAGAGTTCTTCGTCACCCTGGATGCCGAATCGAATTCGATTGCGGTGATCGTTAAGCATTTAGCGGGGAACATGCGCTCGCGGTTCGTCGATTTTCTGACCAGCGACGGGGAGAAACCCGACCGCCATCGCGATCAGGAGTTCGAAATGGATCCGGCTCCCACTCGCGAAGACGTGATGCGATGGTGGGAGACGGGATGGGGCCATGTCTTCACTGCGCTGGAAGGGCTTACAGCGGACGATGTGATGAAAACCGTAACCATCCGCGGTGAGCCCCACACGGTGTTGCAGGCATTGAACCGGCAGGTGGCGCACTACGCGTACCACGTGGGACAGATGGTCTTTCTGGCCAAGCATCTGCGCTCTGCTGAATGGAATACGCTCAGCGTGCCGCGGGGGAAGTCAGAAGCATTCAACGCCGAGATGACGAAGAAGCATAGGAGTCCTTAACCGCAAGAGGTTAGAGAACCTGTCATGACGAAATGGTTGTTGCTGATACTCATATTCGCGCTGCCCGCCTCAGCCCAGGATCCCAGCCATGCTGAAACTAACCCGGCTGCGGAACAGGAAATCACCAAGCTCGAAACCGATCTGGCGCAGATGATAGTAAAGGGCAATTGGGACGGGTATGCCTCGCATTTGATGGATGACTACACCGCCAGCGATCGCCATGGTGCCGTGCTGGAGCGCGCTACGGTGCTGGAACAGTTACGGGAAGGTCAAGAGAAAGTTCTGGACCTCACACCTGAGGAATTGAAGATTCGCATCTACGGCGACACGGCGGTCGTCACCGGACACTACTCACTCGTGCAGCGGCGCAATGGACGTGTAGACACCTTCTTTTCGCGCGAAACCCACGTATTCCTGAAACGTGGAGGTCACTGGTTTCTGGCTGCGTCGCAAGCGACAAGCGTACCCGAGTAAGTCGGTGCTAGAATCGTACGTTTGCCCGAGAGGTGGCCGCCTTTGCCGACCGCCGCATCAGAGAGGAATCCATACATGCCGAATACGATGATGGCCGTGGTAAAGCCGGAGGCCGCCCCAGGCGCGGAATTGCGCGAGGTCAAGATTCCGGCATTTGGGCGAACAGATGTCCTGGTCAAAGTGAAAGTGGCTTCGATCTGCGGAACCGATCTTCACATCTATGACTGGGACCGCTGGGCTCAAGGACGCATTCATCCGCCATTAATCCCGGGTCACGAGTTTTGCGGAGAAGTTGTCGCATTTGGCGATGAGGTCACCAGCGTGAAGGAAGGCGACTTCGTTTCGGCCGAAATGCACGTGGCCTGTGGCAAATGTCTGCTCTGCCGCACCGGCGAGGCTCACATCTGTCAAAACGTGAAGATCATTGGGGTGGACGCGGACGGGGCATTTGCTGAGTACGTCGTCATCCCCGAGTCGAACATCTGGAAGCTCGATCCCGCGATACCGCTGGAGTATGCCTCCATTCTCGATCCGCTGGGGAACGCGGTTCACACCGTGCTGGCGGGAGAGATTGCCGCCAAGACCGTGGCCATCACGGGTTGTGGGCCGATCGGACTCTTTTCCATTGCCGTGGCGCGAGCCGTCGGTGCCACCACCGTTTTCGCCATCGAAGTGAACGAGCATCGCCGCCGCCTGGCGAGGGAGATGAAGGCGGACTACGTTCTCGATCCATCGAAAGAAGATGTCAAATCTATCGTGATGGAAAAAACCGGGGGCCTGGGGGTCGACGTGGTGCTGGAGATGGCCGGCCATCCCGACGCGATTCGAACAGCCTTTGATATTGTGCGCCGTGGTGGGCGCATGTCACTGCTGGGATTGACCTCAAAGCCCATCTCCCTGAACTTTTCCGAAGACATTATTTTTAAGGGCATCACGATTCAAGGCATCAATGGCCGGAGGATGTATCAGACCTGGTTCCAGATGACCGCGCTGTTGAAAGCCGGGAAGCTCGACCTGCATCCCGTGATTACAGACCGTATCGCGATGAAAGATTTCCCCAAGGCGATGGAGCGATTGAAGACGGGAGAAGCCAGCAAGATTCTGGTGTATCCCAACGGAACGAAATAGGCGCTTTTACCGCTTACTGCAGGTCGGAGGCATCGGGGTTGTAGAAGAAGTTGAAGCGCAACTCAAGGTAAGAACCGCGGAACTCGCTGGGCAGAGGCGGGAAGGGATTGGAAGCGGTAATTCCGCCGTAGGCCGCGCGGTCCAGCGCCACGTCTCCCGAACTCGAAACGTATCTCAGGCCAGCGACCTTCCCATCCTTGGTAATCGCAAATTCCAGCGAAACTCTTCCTTTTTTCATCAAGGGCGCACGAGCCACTTCCGGGATCAGGTTGTACCAGTTGAGGCGAACGTCGTGCAGTACTCGTTGCAAGTAGGGCCCGAAGTCGACGCCCATGGTGTCGCTGAGCACTTCCAGATTGCCTACTTGCTTGGGACCGCTGCCGCCCCCAATGCCGTAATTTCCTCCTTCGCCATCGCCACCGCCGTAAGCGCCGCGGTTCTGCGCCGCGGCTCTCGCAGCCTGAGCGATCGCGGATCCCGCCGACATCCCAGTGTTGAAGCTGGGAGTAGGACGCGGTGGCAAATTGAGTTTCGCAACCTGGCCTTCGTTGGGTGGGGCTGAGGGGGGCGCTTGCTGTTGCGGCTCCGGCTGCGGTTGCATTTGGGGCGGCATGTTCTGCGCTACCGTCGGCGGCGGAGCCGGCGGAGTAGAAGGCGAGGGCCGTGGCGCGGTGAGTCCCGGCGCGCCCGGGCGGCCGTTATCGAGAAGCTTCTTTAGCTCTTTCGCATCGAGTTGCGGTTTGCGTGTGGTGGCGATGCGATCCTTGTCGGAAATATTGTTGGTATCGGGGCGCTTCGCGACTTTTTGCTCATCCGGCGGGAGCTCCAGATACGTCAGGTCCTTCTGCTTCATCATGTCTGGGCTCATGACGATGACAGAGCGGTGCGGGAACAGGTTCGTCAACCGGTCCGAGTTCACGATCAGGATGACGAGCGTGAGGTGGACGATGACCGACATCCACAGCGCTTCGCGGCGGCGGGCGCGCGAGAGGTCATCTTGCAGTTGGATCAGCAGCGCCGGAACATCGTGCATCTGCCGATAGGCGGTTTCCCACCCGCTGGCATCGTAAAGGTCAGTGCCGCCGGCGCGGGGCGGCGGAGCGGCTGGAGCTCCAGGCGGAATTTGGGTCGTCGACATCGAACCGGTTGTCAGTTTCGACACGAGCGGAAAGCCTCACGTGAGACCGGCTCATACCCCATTTCGGCCAAAACTGGCTTTCGGGAAAGTCCGCTGGCGTCCCAGTAGCTCTATTCTCGCATCTTTTTGCGGCAATTACGAAGCGCTAATGGTGTAGGGCCCCTGAGGTTGGATGCAATCCGTTAACGGGCACCTGGCTTTCCCCTAAAGCGCCGCAACCCCTGTAATGACAAAACTTTACGATTGATGCGAGTTGAGATGGTCGAGCCGGATCTCCCGGCCGTGTTGGGCGATGGCAGCCACAATTTCCAGAGCGACGGCCAGGGCACGGCGTCCCTCGGAAAGGGAAACCAGGGGTTGGGTGCGTTGTCGAATGCAGTCGAGAAACGACTTAAGCTCGGCGTGCAGGGGTTCCTCGGAGGTCACCGTAGGCTTGCCCATGCTGATCTGCGGGTTTACCGATGGTGCTGACGCCAGGCTGCTTTTATCGCCGACGCTGAAGACGATGACGTCTTGCCGGCCATAGTCGATCGAGATGTATTGGCCGGGTTGAAAGAAGCGCAGCTTGCGCACGCGCTCGGTGGAGACACGGCTCGCGGTCAGGTTTGCCACGCATCCCGATTCAAACTCCATCCGTACATTCGCGATATCAACTTTGCCTGAAAGGATGGGAAGGCCGACCGCGCGAATTTCTTTCACTGGAGAATTCACAAATGCCAGCACAACATCGAGATCATGAATCATCAAGTCGAGGATGACGTCGACGTCGAGAGATCGTGGCGTGAAGACACTGAGCCGATGTACCTCGAAAAACATGGGGCGGGTGATCAGCGGCAAAGTAGCGCGCACGGCAGGATTGAAACGCTCGAGGTGACCGACCTGGCCGATGCGGCCAGTCTTTTGAGCGATGGCGATGAGTTGATCGGCCTCGGCGAGCGAAGTGGCAAGGGGTTTTTCGATGAGGACGTCCACGCCCGCCTCCATCAAGCGGGAAGCAACTTCCAGGTGATGAACGGTCGGCACCGCAACCGAAGCTGCGGTGATCTTTTCCTGGCGCAGCAGATCGTCAAGCGAGGAGTAAGCATGC
>Ga0335085_10007365_pt1 | contig 17114 bp, 16 predicted proteins | sample Lox_Sample_45_FD_206712 | JGI IMG/M metagenome (GOLD analysis project Ga0335085, IMG submission 206712) | Soil microbial communities from Loxahatchee National Wildlife Refuge, Florida, United States - Lox_Sample_4.5 | ecosystem: Environmental > Terrestrial > Soil > Wetlands | place: USA...
AATGCGTCCTCAGAGCGCGTTGCCTTTCAGTGCGACGGACGCAAGTGGGCCACCAGGTTTCGCACACTGTTTGCGAGCTGCACCATCTCTCCTTCTCCTTGAATGTCGAATTCGACCTCATAGTTTCCTGAAGCGGCCCGGTCCACCGCCTCTCTCAGGCTCACCAGGGGTTTCACCACCTGCCGCGGGAGAATAAAACTGATCCACACGCTGAGCACAAACGTCAGCGCGGAGACGCTGCCCAGCGCCCACTCCGCTTCCCGAAGCAGGCCGCGGGCCTGCTGATGGTCCGCTTCCACCAGCTGCCAATTGCGCGCTTCCAGCTCCGCGGTCAATCGCAAAATTTCCTGGCTCGAGTTCTGCAGGTCTACAGTGATCTGGCGCAGGGCGGGATTGCCTTGTCGCACCGTCTCGGAGATCTGCGCATCAAAGGAGCCCACGCGGCTGCGCAGTTCCTCGATGAGCTCGGAGCGCTTCTTCGTTCCCGCGGTTTTCAGCAGGTCATTCAGCTCCCGCTCATAGGAGCGCACCACCTGCTGCACGCGTTCGGTGGGCTCCTGCCCTGGCTGTTCCAGCGCGGAGACGGCCGCCGCAAACTGCTTCTGGTACTGATGCAAGGCGTCCAGCGCCTCGCGGCCCGATGCACGGTCTTCGGGCTTGAGATGGAGCATGCTGTCCAGGTTCTGTTCAACCTTGGCAATGGACTCGCGATTGGCTTTCAGATACGCCGGATCGCGGAGCAGCAGATAATTGCGCTCACTCCGCCGGGCCTGCAGCATTTCGATGGACGCGTGCCCCGCCAGGGTCGCCGCCGGCGCGTCCACATTGACGATGCGGTCCACGATCCAGCCCATTCGGAAGAGGTAAAGCACTGCCAGGAAGATTACCGGGACGAGGATCAGGCGCACGATGGCCAGGCTGTACGCCACCCTGCGCCGCAACGAACTGCCTCGTGCAAATACCCGGAAGTGATGTCCGCGTTGCCGGTCCATGTTACGCCCCTTGAAAAACCCGTGCCTGCGCCAAGGCGGGACGATGATAGACCGGGGCACTCGAACCACCAAAGTGAGGTTGTGCTCGGGCCTCTCTGTTTGCCTACGCCTGGAGATTACTGGGATAGTTGTAGCGTGCCCCCGCCGGACACCTCATCTGGATTGCCGGCTCCGCCGGCGGCCGGGGCATCCCGGCCATCAAAGCAATGAGCGCCTTACTGTTCATCTGTTTGCTGCGATTGCCGCTGGCCGCGGCGCTCGCTCAATCCGGGCAGATGGATGTGCACACCATCATCCAGCGTTCCGTCGAGGCCAACGAACGCGATTGGGAAGCTGCTCCGCTGTACGAATGTGTCGAGCGGGACCTCGCCCCCGGCGGCTCGCGTACCTACGAGGAGATGATGATCGAAGGCTCGCCCTACGAGCGCCTGCTTGCCGTGAACGATGTTCCCCTGACCGACGGCCGGCAAGCTGAGGAGGCCCGGAAACTGGAATTGGTAATGGCGGAGCGCCGGGCAGAAACGGAGCACCAGCGAATGCAGCGGATCGCCAAGTACGAGCGAGAGCGAAAGCGAGATCATCTGCTCCTCGACCAACTGGCCGTTGCCTTTGATTTTAGGCTTCTCGGTACAACGAGACTGGCCAATGACGAAGTGTACGAGCTGAAAGCGACGCCGCGGGCGGACTACCAGCCGCCGGGTGTGGATGCGGAAGTACTGACCGGCATGCAAGGGAAGCTGTGGATTGACACCAAGACGTTCCAGTGGGTGAAGGTGACCGCCCGGGTTATTCGCCCCGTCTCCATTGGCGGATTTCTTGCGCGGGTGGAGCCGGGAACGCAGTTCGAACTGGAAAAAGTTCCTGTGGAGGATGACATCTGGCTGCCCAAACATTTCACCATGAAGGCACGCGCCAGGATTCTGCTCCTCTTTTCACACCGGGCAGCGAAGGACGAAAGCTATTCCGACTATCGCCTCGCCTCCCCCCCTCAGGCCAGATAGCTCTCCTGCCTCCTGGACTGCCCTGTGGGTGGCGGCGCCACCCTCCCGCTAGACGGTCGGGCCCGGCGCGATTCCGGCTATGGTTTCGTCAAGCGCGCTGATCAATTCGCTGGGTTGAAGCGCGGACGATCCAAAGCAATTTTTGCCACATCGAATCGCCGGCAGCCACCAGCACCCGTCTTCCACGGCATAGGAATAGAACAGTGTGGTTCCGCACTGGTCGAGTTGCGTCCTCAGGGCGAGCATCCCGTGGCCGCGCAGCCGCGCCGGGCTCAGCACCACGTCGAAATTGCGCGCCTGAAGCCGGGACTCAGCCTCCTGCCAGGTGGTCGCAAACTCGCAGTCGCATCCCCGTTCCTGCAGGCGCTTAGCCAGGTGGGAGTAGCCCTGGGGGCTTTCTCCAATGAGCAGCGCCGTTGGTCTGTTTCCTTCCATGGGTCACTTTGGCGCCTGCTTTTGAGCGCCGTTTCCATCCCACCGGCCGCGGCAGCGAATGAACCGCGCATTCGCCGGCCTTTGTTCATTCCTCGCGGGCCCGCAGCGGCCCTGGGGATCCGGCCCGCAAGGGCTTCGTCACTTTCTCTGCCCGTGATGGTTGACCACGGCCACCGCTTGCGAGCCCGGATTGCTCAATGCCGTCCGGTCACAATCGTTTTCACCGGCTAAACAACTCTGCAAATTGTGTTCGTGGACGGCGCGTGCAACCGCCTGGCGCTCCTGCGGGCTGAGGCTGGCCATCTCGCAGTCGCCAACGGCATCGATGCACGTCTGCAAATTCTGGTCGCGCGTGGCGTCCGCAACCGCGGCCTTTTCCCACGGCGTCAATGCCCTTGGGTCGCACAGGGCTTCGGTTTCACCCTCCAGGCAACTATTCAGATTTCTTACCTGCCTGGCTTGCTCCACCACCCTCCGCTGCTCCGCCGTGAACCGGCGCATGTCGCAATCGCTATACCCGCCGAGACAATCCTCCAGGTTCTGGTCGCGGGCCACTCGGGCCACAATGGGCCTTTCCGCGGCGGGCAGCTGCCCGGGCGTGCAGCCCGTGATCCCCGAGATGCAGTCGCGGAAAGCGCGAACCTGCGCGGCGTTCTTCACTTCCCGCAGTTCCGCGGCGCTCAGCCCTCGTTTATCACACGAATAGGAACCATCCAGGCACTCACGGAAGTTTTGTGAGCCGGAGTCTCCGCTGGCTTGGGCACTAAGGCCCAGGGGAATAAGGCCAACCAACAACAAGAATCCGGATAGCACGGCAATTCTCATCAGGACCTCCGATCTGGCATCAAACGGCGCACGACTCGTATACGACCGAGTCCTCTCCTGTCTTATTGGACGCGCCCCGGCGGCGAAGGGTTGGGAAATCCGGAGTGTTCTCTCGCGGCTGGACTTCGCTGCGCGAGCAACGGAGTCCCCTCATTGGGCATCTTCTTCCTCAGGGGCTGCCGCTCCCGTCAAGCCCCCGCAGTGGGGGAGTTTCGCTCCACCGCCGGCCCGGGCACCCTTCGAGGTGTGTGCGGCGCGCGCGCATGCTGCCGTACGTCGCCATCCGCGGAGACCCGCTGTCCTTACAGAGGAGCCCCCGGAATGTTCCGCCACACCATCCCCATCGGCCGCTTCTTCGGCATCGTTGTTGATCTCGATTATTCCTGGTTCCTTATCATTGGCTTGCTTACCTGGATCCTGGCGGTCAGCTATTACCCCACGGAATTTCCGGGCTGGAGCGGCGCGGAGTATTGGCTGATTGGCGGGATTACGGCGGTCCTGCTTTTCGTGAGCGTGCTGCTGCACGAATTCGGCCATTCGCTTGTCGCCATGAGTTACGGCATTCGCGTGCCGCGCATCACGCTGTTCCTCTTCGGCGGCGTCTCGCAGATCGCGGCGGAGCCGGAAAGCGCGGCGGCTGAATTCTGGATTGCCATCGCCGGCCCCGCGGTCAGTTTCCTCCTGGCCTTGATTTTCTGGGAGCTGCGCCCGCTGGTGGCCGGCCTCCCGGCGCTGCTGGCCATGACGAAATACATGGCCCTGCTGAACTTTGTGCTGGGCTTGTTCAATCTGATTCCAGGATTTCCGCTGGATGGAGGACGGGTATTCCAGGCCATCGTGTGGGGGATTACGCGCAGCTTCCAGCGCGCCACTCTGGTGGCCGCCACCACGGGCCGTTTCTTCGGCTTCGCCTTCATTTTCCTGGGTGTCTGGCAGGCGTTGGGCGGCAACTTCTTCAACGGACTGTGGATCGCCTTCATCGGATGGTTTATCGAGAGCGCGGCGGGCAGTCAGCTCCAGCAACAGTTGCTCAAAGGCATTTTGAGCGGTCATAAAGTCGCCGAAGTGATGAACCGCGACTTCGAGCCGGTGGCCAGCGGCCTCACGCTCCAGGACCTGGTGGATACTCACGTCCTGGCACACGGGCGCCGTTACTTCATCGTCCAGGATGGAGACGGGTCCGCGGGCATGGTCACTCTTTCCGATATCAAGCGCGTGCCTCGCTCCGCGTGGCCCACATCCCATCTTGACGAGATCATGGTCCCACCCGCGAAGCTGATCTCGATCCCCGCGGATGCCGAGGTGTGGACCGCGCTGGAGAAGATGGGCCGCGACGGTGTGAACCAGCTTCCCGTCGTGAGCAACGGGAAAATCGCCGGCGTGCTCACCCGCGAGGACCTCCTGCACTATCTGGGTGTCCTGCAGATGATTCGCTCCTAGACGCTGCGCCCTCTTCTGTCCCGGAAAGAGAGGAAGCATGAGAGAAGCAACTGGCAGCAGGTACGGATGGAAGTGGTATTTTGCGCTGCTCCTGGCCTTGGCCTTCGGCGCCATTGTCAGCGCGCGCATCCTCGAATGGGAGGGCCACGTTGTGCTGGGCGCCGAAAGAGTTGTCCTAAAGACGGACGCGAACCCCGCCCCCGTCAGCCTGGCGGACTTCAAAAACGGGTTCACCTCCGTGCTCGAGCCCGCGCTGGCCAAGGTGGTCAACATTTCGTCCACCAAGCTCGTCAAGCGCCAATCCCAGATGCCCGACATGTTCAATGATCCGTTTTTCCGTCAGTTCTTCGGTGATCAACTCGGGCCGCAATCCTCCGGGCCGCAGTCCTCTCCGCCGCAGACGGAACGCGAATACAGTCTGGGCTCCGGGGTGATTCTCAACCCCGACGGCTATCTGCTTACCAACAACCACGTGGTGGCCGGCGCCAGCGACGTGGAAGTCTTCACTCGCGACCGCCGGGAGTACAAGGCCCGAATCGTCGGCACCGATCCGCGCACCGACGTTGCGGTGCTGAAAATCGATGCCACCGGCCTGCCGGTATTCAGCTTGAGTGATTCCTCCGCGCTGAAGGTGGGCGACATCGTGTTTGCCATTGGCAATCCATTTGGAGTCGGTGAGACCGCAACCATGGGCATCGTCAGCGCCACGGGCCGCGGCTTGGGCGGCGCCATCGAGCACTACGAAGACTTTATTCAGACCGATGCGGCCATCAACCCCGGAAATTCCGGCGGGGCCCTGGTGGATATTCACGGCGATCTGATTGGCATCAACACCGCTATCGTCTCCGGAGGGAGCGGAGGCAATCAGGGCGTCGGATTCGCCATCCCCATCAACATGGCGCGCAATGTCATGGACCAGATTCTGGAGCATGGCAAGGTGATCCGCGGCCAACTGGGTGTTTCCATCCAGGGCGTGGATCCGGACCTGGCCAAGGCCTTTGGCCTCACCCATGGAGGTGGGGCTCTGGTGGGAGATGTTACGCCCGGCAGCCCGGCCGCAAAGGCCGGCATCGAGCGCGGCGACATTATCCTGGGAATGAACGGCCAGGCGGTCAACGGCCCGGACGATCTCAGCCTGCGCGTCGCTCAAACGGCTCCGGGGACCGCTGTGCATCTGAAAATCTTCCGCAATGGAGCGGCGAAGGATGTCGTCGTCACCCTGGGCGAGTTGTCCGAAGAGGCCAAAGCCACCCCGGGCGAGCACGGCCCCACAGGGCTCGATGGCGTTCAAGTGGAGGATCTCACTCCCGCAATTGCCGGTCAGCTGGGAATCCCGGCCAAGACCACCGGCGTCGTAGTGACATCGGTGGATTCTTCCAGCCCCGCGGCGGCCGTGGATTTGGAGCAAGGCGACGTCATCCAAGAAATCAACCGCAAGCCGGTCCACAACGTGACCGAATACCAAAGCGCGCTCGCCGGCACCGCGGGGAAGCCGGTGCTGCTCCTGGTCAATCGTGGCGGTACCACGCGCTACATTGTGGTCCAGTCTCATTGATCCCGCCGATGGCCGGGTCCGCGGGTTCTGAGTGAGACTGCCGGTAGCGGAAACCTTCACTGTGCCTCTCGCCTCGCCACCCGAGCGGCTCCAGGGGGGCGCGATAGAGGAGGAGATAAGGCCATGCTGCTTGCCAGACGTGGAGTCATCGCCGCGGCCGTCCTGCTGGCGTCTTTTCTTGCGGCCTCCAGGGGTGCGTCCCAAACCCCCGCGGTTCCGGGGATCCCTACCGGGGAGATCGAGCGCGGCCGCTATCTAGTGGAAGAAGTGGCCAAATGCGCGGAGTGCCACACCCCGCGGGATTCCCACGGCAACCTGCTGCGGAACAGGTGGATGCAAGGGGCAACCATCTGGATCATGCCCGTTCATCATGTGCGCAACTGGGCTGAGCGCGTCCCGCCTTTGGCCGGGTTCCCCGGCATGACGGAAGAACAAGGAGAACGCGTGTTGGAAACGGGGACGGGACCGAACGGCGAAACCTTGCGTCCTCCCATGCACGTCTACCACCTAAGCCACGAAGATGCCCGGGCCATCATTGGGTATCTCAGGTCGCTGCCACCGGCAATGCCCTAACTGTTCGGAGGGAAAGGAAGGGAACGAGGTGAAATCTCCGGCATGGCCCCGGAGCAGCTCTTGATGGTTTTGCCCGCCATGAACGATTCCAAATTCTAGCGGGCCGCCTCGGGGCGGAGATCGGACGCATTCGCCCCGCAAACGCTGGAGTGCAGGCCTTGGCCGGACCAGCGAAAATTAACTATTTCACCAGTGAGGATGCGGCTCAAGCCTGCCTTCCACAGATTGGGGAAGTCCTCAACGCGTGCTTAAATCATGCCGAAGAGCTCATCGCACGGGCAGTCAGCCAGCTCCGCGCCGCGGGCTTCAAATCCGACGGCGGCATTTCTGGAGGCCGGATTCCAATCGTCACGACCGCGATGAATTCGCGCTCTCGTAACCCATTTGGCAGGCGCATCGCACTGGGCGCGGCAATCCAAGCCCACGATACTGGAAGACGGATTGCGCTCCGCCAGAGGGCATGCCCGTCCGTACCGGTGCGGCCACAACGAAATTGCGGAAAACAAGGAAAATCCATTCCTCAATTCGAGATTCATCCTCCAAATTCCCCGCTGGATGAGCGAAAATTCCCGTCGGCGGTCATGAGGACCCTCTTGGAACAGGAATGGTGTCTTCGAAAGGCCCACCGGCGGATATTCACTCGCCGGCGGCAGTTCGCCCTCGCGGCGCTGCTCCTTCCTGCCTTGATGGCCTTTGATAATTCCGCGCTGGCGCACAGGTCTGTGATGCGGGGAGCCTCCGGCCCCCAGGCACAGCAGGCCGCCTACGATCTGGTGATTCGCAATGCTCGGGTCATGGACCCGGAGACGCGGCTGGACCAGCCTGGCACCAACATCGGTATCCGCGCTGGACGCATCGCCGTGGTGACTCGGGACGACATCCACGGACGCGAAGAAATTGACGTGGCCGGCCGGGTGGCCGCCCCAGGATTTATCGACCTGGTTTCCTATGATCCAAACCCCGCGGGAGTATGGAACAAGATCGCCGATGGCGTGACCACGAATCTGGCGCTGCACGGAGGAACCACGGATCCTCGCGCGTGGTACGCGTATTACGCGGGGCATCCCCCCCCGGTAAACTATGGCGCGTCCTTTTTCTATTCCCAGGCGCGCAACGAGCTGAAGATCCCGCTGACCGCGCCGGCCACGGACCAGCAAATTGCGGAACTGAGCGCGCGCTGCGAGCGCGCGCTGCGGGCGGGCGCGCTGGCCGTTTCTTTTTCCCTGGAATACGTTCCAGGCATTCGGCGCGAGGAAATTATTCCGCTGATGCGTCTGGCCCGCCGCTATCAGGCTCCGGTCTTTTTTCACGCACGGTATTCCACCATGGAGGGGCCGGGGACCAACCTGGACGCGCTGAAGGAGATCATCGAAGACGCGCGGGAGACGGGCGCAGCGGTGGAGATTGAGCATCTGAGCAGCACTGGGGGAACCTTTTCAATGGGGCAGTCGCTAGCCATGCTCGAGGCGGCGCGCGGCTCCGGCCTGGACATCTCCGCGGACTCTTATCCCTACACCTACTGGGCCACCTATCTGGATTCGGAACGATTCGCGCCCGGCTGGCAGCAGCGATTTCGCATCAGCTTCCGCGATCTGCAAATCGCCGGTAGCACAGAACGGCTGAACGCGGAGAGCTTTGCCCGCTATCGCCACGAGCATCGCATCGCCGCGGCCTATGCCATCCCGGAAGCTGACGTGGAGGCGGCGCTGCGGTGGCCGTGGATGATGATTGCCAGCGATGGAATTCTGGACGCGAGCCACAACAATCACCCGCGGGCTTCGGGCACATTCACGCGAACCCTGGCCGTGTACGTGCGCGAGAAAAAGCTGCTGACGCTGATGGACGCGCTCGCGCGCATGTCCCTGATGCCGGCGCGGCGGATGCAGCAGAGCGATCCGGCGTTTCAACAGAAGGGCCGGCTCGCCCCCGGCGCGGACGCGGACCTGGTCGTGTTCGACCCGGAGCGCGTCCAGGATCGCGCCACGGTGGAGCATCCCGAGGTGCCAGCGGAGGGGATGGACTGGGTCCTGGTGGGCGGTGTGGTGGTGAAAAGCCCGCAGGGACTCCGCCGCGGCGCCCATCCCGGCAGGCCCCTTCGCGGCGCTGCGTCGGCGCGGGGCGGATCGGGCTCCGCGCCTTGAAGTTCCGCGGCCCTCCCGGGAATTGATAGAATCGGACGGGCGGCCAGGAGGACTCCGGTGGCAGAGAAAATCAAGAAAACCGAAGAGGAGTGGAAGAAGCAGCTGGATCCCAATGAATATGCGGTGGCACGGTGTTCCGCCACGGAGCCGGCGTTCACCGGCAAGTACTGGGATCACCACGAAGCCGGGGTCTATCATTGTGTCTGCTGCGGCGCCCCGCTGTTTGATTCGGAAACCAAATTCGAATCCGGGACGGGCTGGCCCAGTTTCTACCAGCCGGCGGCAAAAGAAAACGTGGCCAGCGAAGAGGACTCCTCCTACGGCATGCGCCGGGTGGAAGTGAAGTGCAGCCGGTGCGACGCCCACCTGGGGCACGTGTTTCCGGATGGCCCCAAGCCCACCGGACTCCGCTATTGCATCAACTCCGCGGCCCTGGACTTCGAAAAGAAGAAATAGCGCCCGGCAGACCGCGGCAACAAAAGGCGGAATTGACATCGTCCCGGGCGCTTCTTAGAATCGCGCCAGTCCGGCAGCCCGGCCGCACGGTGCGGCCCTCTCGCTGCGTGGAGTAACCCGTACCGTTCATGGCCCCGACTCCCACACGTCCCCCGCTGGTCATCATGACAAACGACGTCACCGGGCTGCAGCCGGTGGTGAGCAAACTGCGCACGGACTTCGAGATTTATCAGACCACGGAAGATGAATCGGAGTGGCCGCTGATCGAGGAAGCGCGCCCGGACCTGATTCTCTACAACCTGGAGCCCGGGGCGGCGAGTTTTCGCCGGTTTGAGGCGCTGGTCGAACGCCTGCGGTCCCGCGACCTGGACACCATGGTGGTGGTGCTTTGCCGCGATTTTCGCAAGCCCGTGGCCGTGCGCGCCATGGAGGCAGGTGCCTACGATTTCTTCGGCTACCCGATTGATCCGGATGTTTTCAAGCCGATTGTGGACCGCGCCGTCGAAAAGCTGCGCGTGGAGCGAGAAAACCGCATCCTGCGGGAGCAGTTCGGCCGCAAGGATTCGGTGGGAAACCTGATCGGCGCGAGCGACGCGATGCGCGCGGTGTTCGACCTCGTGCGGCGGGTGGCGGCGGCCAGCACCACGGTGTGCATTCGGGGAGAGAGCGGGACGGGCAAGGAACTGGTGGCCCATGCCATCCACGACCTGAGCGAGCGCCGCGGCCGGCCGTTTATCAGTGTGAACTGCGCGGCGCTGCCGGAAACGCTGATGGAGGCCGAGCTGTTCGGTTATGAGCGGGGCGCGTTCACCGGGGCCACGGAGACAAAGGAAGGCAGGGTGGAGCTGGCCAACCGCGGCACTTTGTTTCTGGACGAGATCGGCACGCTCACACCGGCCCTGCAGAGCAAACTGCTCCGCGTGCTCGAGGACCATGCCGTGGTGCACCTCGGCGGCAAACGGTCAATCCCCGTGGATTTCCGGCTGGTCTCGGCCACCAACGAGGACTTGGAGGAAGCGGTGCGCCAGGGGCGATTCCGCGAAGACCTCTACTATCGCATCCACGTGGTGCCCGTTTTTCTGCCCCCCTTGCGCGAGCGGGCGGATGACATTCCCATGTTGCTCGAGCATTTTCTGCGCATCTATTGCGCGGCAAATCGTGTCTCGGTGAAGGCCATCAGCGATGAGGCGTTACAGGCGCTGCAAAGCTACCGCTGGCCGGGGAATGTGCGCGAGTTGGAAAATGCCGTGCAGCGTATCGTGCTGATGGTGGACGGCGACACCATCCATCCGGAGAATCTGCCGCGGGATATCGTGCAGGCGGCGAGCCGGGACTCCCGGGGGCGCTACCGTGTGCCGGCTTCCGGTTTTGACTTGGAGGCCGAGCTTGCCGCCCATGAGAAGAAATGGATTGAGGCCGCCCTGGCCCAGTCCGATGGCGTGAAAACGCAGGCCGCCAAACTGCTCGGCGTGAACAAAGACCGCATGAAATACCTTTGCCGGAAGCACAGCCTGTAGCCGGGCTCTGGCCGATGAAGCGGCGCAAGTCAGATTCCCGGCCGGCCATTGACCCACGCTTCGCGCGTTTCCGACTGCGCGTCCGCCGGTCCTCCATTGACCGGTACGGAGTGTATGCCTGCGAGCGCATCCCCCGGGGCAGCCGGGTGATTGAGTACACGGGGAAGCTTTTACCCTACCCGAAAGTGCGAAAAACCGTTCGTAACCGGACACCCGGCCGCACCTACAGAATCTACTTCAACCGCCGGGTTTACCTCGAAGGTGCCATCGGCGGCAGCGGAGCGGAGATCATCAATCATAGTTGTGAACCGAACCTGCGGCCGCGTATGGTGAAGGGCCATATCCTCATGTTCAGCCGGAGAGAGATTCGAAAAGGCGAGGAGTTGACCTGGGATTATCGATTTTCCAAATCCGATGCGCGCGTGCCGTGCCATTGCGGCTCGAAGCATTGCCGCGGGACCATCAATCGGAAGTAAGAGGGGCCAGGACCGTGGTTCCTCCGCGACAGCCGGTCGAGTGGAAATTTCTCCCCGCCAGGGGAGAGTTCGCCCTCTCCGGGCGCAACTCTTCGCCGGTGGAAATCCTCCCCAGTGTTTGCCAAGCGCTGCAATTCCAGCACGCTGTGGGCAGGGCTTGCGCGCCGGCAATTCGGAAGCCAAAATGCTCCCAGTTGGACTGACCCTGGCTTCCAGGGCACCTCAGCCTAAGGAGTGAACCGAGATGGCGAAGAAAACTTTGAAAAAGGGCAAGAGCTTGAAGGGAACGAAGAACCTGGGCATGAAGAAATTGGCCTAGTGTCTGGAAGCGGGCCGGGCGGCCCGGCCCGCGAAGCGCCTCAAGTGTTGACGGGGTTGCCGGATTCCGGCAGCCCCGTTTTTTTCGCCGGCTTCAGGCTCACTGAGGCTGGCGGTCCGGCATTTAGTCCTTCGTGGCGGCTCCCCCTCCTCCGAAATTTGCCATCCGCCGGCCGCCTTCGTCCAGGCGGGATACGATCTCAATTGCTCTACGCGATGCATGCCAGCCTCACCATCGGCTCCGTGCTCCCGCCGACCCCGCCGGAGAGGTTTGCCGCAATGGGGGGAACTGGCTCCCCTAGGGTGGGAATTTCTCCCCCCAAAGCTCTGAATTCCTCGGTCTGCGCACGGATGTCACGGCTAAGTCCTTTATTTTCTGCGCCGAACCTGTGGATTTCCGGGAGAGGGTTTGGCTCGCGAACTGCAATGGCCTATGCATGCCCAACGGGGCGAACCCAAATTCTTGGAGGGACTCAAAATGGCGAAGAAAGCGTTGAAGAAGGGCAAGAAGCTGTCCGGCGCGAAGACCCTTGGCCACGTTCCGACACTCGGCGGGCGCGGCCCGGTCGCTTAACTCAGCGAGTTCGAGAATTTTCGAGGGCCATCCCCGGTGGGGATGGCCCTTTGTTTTTGTCGCGAGGCTCAGACCAGCGCACAGCCCAGCTTCCCTTGGAGCAACCCCCGGGATCCCCCGACTTCCCTGGTCTTTTTCCGGCATTTCTCCAGCAGGATCCAGTTTCAACTGCACGCGACGTAGTGATTTGTGACGCCGGCGGGGGAAACGGTGCCCCGCAGGGGTAATTTCTCTCCCCCGCAGAGCGAGCGAGCTCGGGCACTGGGGCCTCGGGTCGCGGAAGTCCTTTGTTTCTTGCGCGAGTGCTGCAACAGACGAAGGAGGAGATTGGCCTTTCAGTTGCAACTACATACCGCGCAAGCTACACAAACCACGGAGGGATGCAAAATGGCCAAGATGGGGAAAGCACTGAGAAAAGCAAAGAAACTGGATGGCGCGAAGTCTCTGGCCTCCCGGAAGATGCTCGGCGCGGGTTCGGCCCTGCGGGGTTCCGCCACGCTGCGTGGCCAGGCCCTGATGCGCAACACCACCCTGCGCGCCTGCGAGTAACGCGCCAGGCCCAGGCGAAAGCTCCTGGTACTGAAGTTGTCCCTGTACCCCCAAAGGCTGCCGTTTCTTACCCCCCACGGCAGCCTTTCTCCTTTTCCGCGCAGCTCCACAGGCGGCCGAACAGTTCCTGATCCACGGCCCCTACCACGTTTGGCGTTTCTGAATGCGGGTAAGCCTCTAACGTCCCTTGATCCATCGAAATGGCAATTCGCAACCTGTCCGTAGCCCCCAGCGGCTGCGTGACTGGGAACCATTCTTCGAGGGGGATTTTCACCCTGCCTGGAACGGCCTGCGCCGCGCGAACCGGTTGGTTTCGGAGGCGAAGTCGCGCGTTTCAGGCACGTTGCGCCAAATTGGCGCCGGGTGTACGGTTGGCGCTCAGTGTGCAGGTTCCTTTGCACCCTGAAGGCTGGGGAGACGACCTAAAGGAGTGGAGACAAATGCCCAAAAAGGCCGGTTTGAAAAAAGGCAAAAAGCTGAGTGGTAGCAAGAGCCTCATGCAACTGAAAACTCTGGGTGGAGTACATCGCCACAAGTAAGCGTTCCGTCCAGGCAGCCAGCCTGGTTCTACCCACCGAGGGGCCGCTTCAAAAGCGGCCCCTTTTTTTTTGCCATCCCTGCTGGACCGCGCAATCACCAGGCCACGGAGTGTGCCCACCGCCACGCGCCCTGCGCCCATTGCCAGATCAAGGGACTGCGCTCGCCAGAGATTTTGGCTGTACCGGTCATGCCCTCGCGCAGCGAGCCATCAGGGTTTTGGAACTCCAGTACAATCGCAAAGTAATTGCTGAGGCGCAGCCCGGCCTGTTCGGGACTTCTGGAGAGGGCCACCGGCTCATCCTGCGCCGCGGCCGGCAAGATTTCTCTGACCACGCCCGCGTAGGTGCGGTAGGGGTAAGCCCTGACGTTAAGCTTCACCGGAGCGCCGGCGCTGACGTCGCGAAGTTCCCAGTCGCGCACCAAAATGCGGGCGCGCATCACACGGCGATCCGAGATCGTGGCAAAAAGGCCGCCCTGGGGGAGGAATTCTCCGGCGCGCTGCTCCAGGCCCAGGGTGGTGATTTCGCCGGGCGCGGATGCCCGGACCAATTGATTTCCCTGAAGGACCCGGGCCTCGCGAACCTCCGTATCCAGCCGCTCAAAATTCCGGTAGGCCACGTCTGCGGCGTCCCTATCGCGTTTGCGGCGGGCTTCAAAGAGGGATTGCTCAGCCAGTGAACGCTGGGCGGTGCATTGGACCAGCTTTGCGTCCAGATCCGGGTTGCGGAGCACGGCCAGGATTTGTCCGGGTAGAACGTGATCTCCGCTGCGGACCAGCACGCGCTCGATCCAGCCCTCGCTCTGCGCCCGCACCTCGGAGCGCACCGCGGGCTCGAGCTGAAATTCGCTGGTGTTCTTGCGAGCCAGGGGGGGCAGAAGAAGCAGCAGGCAGGCGGCCACGATGCCGGCCTGCTGCGCCCGGGAGATTCTCCAAGCCATGAAATTCTCCTTCCAGATCGGCCAGCGGTTGCGCATTGCGGCCACGGCGGGTTGGAAACGCTTTCGCAACATGAAATAAAGCGCGGTGGCGGTGGCCACATAGCCCCAGCCCTCGCCAAGACGATGGACCATGAAATTTCTAAGCCATCCTGCCACCAATAGGATGATGAATCCGCTGTACAGTCCGGCCAGAATCCCGTAGCTCAGGTAAATTCTCCGCCGGCGCCGGCCCACCGAGGGCACTTCCACGTTCTGGCGGAGCAGATTCCGCCGCAGCCAGACTTTGGTGTAGTCAAACGAGTCCTCGCGCATGTTATCCACTTCCAGGAACTGCATCAGCGCGTAGTAGCCGTCGTACTTCATCAACGGGTTGAGATTGAACACCAGGCCGGAGACGCCGGTGAGCAGCAGCGTCTTGTAGCACAGTTCGCCGAACCACGAACCGGGCGGGGCCAGCGACCAGGCGATGGTGGCCAGGGCACAGATCACCATCTCGATCCACAGCCCGGCAAAAATCACCCACAGCCGCTTGGAGGATTTGTCGAAGACGTGCGTATCGGAGGTATCGGTGAAAAATGCGGGGCCGAAATAGATGAGCATGAAACCCATCTTGGGCACCTGGCCCCCGAAATATTTGCAGGTGAGGCCGTGGCCGAATTCATGGATCCCGATCACCACAAACAGGATGGCCCAGAATTCCCAGATGTCGTACAGGGTCTTGCTGGAAAAGGTGTAGAAGGCCACGGTATCCGTGCGGACGCGTACCCAGTTTTCAGCCAGAATCACGGACATGATGAGGTACAACAACGCGGAAGCGGCCACGAAACCCGGCGTGAACATCCACTTCAGGTACGGCATCATGCGTTCGAGCGTGCGGTCCGGATTCCAGGCGGAGAAGTGGATGTACAGGATGCTGGCGGTGTTCACGCGCTCGCGGCGCTCCTCGCGGATCTTCTCCAGCAACGCCAGGTTTTTCTTCCCCGCGCCTTCTTCCCAGATGTCCGGGTCGGTGGTCTCCAGGAAATCGTTGACGTCCCCTTCCTCCAGGGTCTCTTCGCCCAGTTCGGCGTTTACGGCCGCGGCGATCTGCTCCGTGGTGCGTGTGCCATCCGCGTTTTTCAGGACGCTGAACTCCAGTGGACCGTAGCGGGCGTACTTGAAGAGCTGCGGAACCTTGATGACGTAGCTGGTCTCGCCATGCACCACCTGTTCGCTGATTTGTAAATCGGCGCGCAGTTTGGGGCGGCGCAGGGCGCGCCCCACGGCGCCCTGGGCCTTCAGACTGGTGGGGCCAAGCCGCATGGTTCAGGGCCGCGGAGCTGCATCTGACCAGGAAATGCGAACGGCCATGCCCGGTTTCAGCTCTGCGGGGGGAGAAATCAGTTCCGCGGTGACTTCGTAACTGCCGCTGGCGGCATCCACCACCGGGCTGACCCGGGTGACGCGCGCCTGAAAACCACGGTTCGGGTCGCTGGCCAGGGTTCCGCGCACCTCCAGCTCCGCCACCGGTTTGCGCGGGTCGGTCTCCGGGATCTGGAACTCGAGCAGGAGCGGGCCGAGCTGGCTCAGGCGGTAACACGGCGCGCCCTTGGCAAGCATCTCGCCCTGGCGGATGTAGCGCCGGGAAATCACGCCGGCAAACGGCGCGCGGATGCGTGTCTTATCCAGTTGCAGCTCGAGAGAGCGGACTTCCGCGCGGCGCTTTTCCACATTGGCTTTCCAGCTTTCCAGGTCGTACGTGGAACCTTTGGCCTTGAATTCCGCCTCATCCAGGTCCGCCTTGCTGCCCAGGCCTTCCTTGAACATCAGTTGGGCGCGCTCCAGCCGGGCCTGGTTGGCGTGCAATTCCGCCTCGTTGTATTTCACGTTGTATTCGGAGACTTTCAGGTCTGCGCGCGCCTCTTCGAGCTGGGTTTCCACCTGGCGGCTGTCCAGCCGGGCCAGCACCGCGCCGGACTCGACTTTCGATCCTTCGTCCGCGGACATTTCCGTGACCACACCGTCCAGTTCCGCCTGAAGATCCACCTCGTGTTCCACAGTGAGCACGGCAGGAATCTCCCGGGGAACGACGGCCGCTGCGGATGCCGGCGGCGCGGTGCGCGCCGGCGGCGCTGCCGCCACACGCTCTGACCCGGAGTCGGCGGTGCATCCGGTTGCCGCGGCCGCCAGGGCAATGGCAGCGAACCACGTTCCACGCGGTCTCATAGTAGTTTCTCCGATCCTTCCCTCGTTCATTCCGGCCTGCAAACTTCGGTCACCGGCTCCGCGGAACTCACGGCAACCAGGTCCACAGCTTTCGCCAGAGCCAGCGTGCGGGCGGCCGCAGCAGGACGTAGCCCACCGGGTACCAGCGGCTGCCGCCCCATCCCCCTTTGGAATCCACTTTGGCGCGTCCGGCCATGTCTTCTTTCAGCCGCCCGCGGGTGTTCGGGAAAATCGCGCGCGCCAAGAAATAAAGATCTCCTTCGGAGGCGGTGGTCTGCGTCCCCAGCCGCTCGATGGTGCCGTGAAAGGTCTCGGTCGGAAATGCGTTGACCTTGAGAGCCACCTTGGCCCGGGCGCTGATCAGCGGGGCGTCGGTTTCCGCGTAGGAAATGTCCGCGGCCATCTGCGCCGGGTCCACCAGCTCGCAGAAACTCTCTCCGCGGGCCAGCAAGCGGCCGGTCTTCTCCTCGACCTTCGGGGTCACCACGATTCCGGCGATCGGCGCAGTGAGCCGGGCGCGCCCCAGCCTGCTGCTCTCCAGATCCGCTTCCGCCTGGGCGGCCACCATGCGCAGCCGG
>Ga0335085_10007366_pt1 | contig 17113 bp, 15 predicted proteins | sample Lox_Sample_45_FD_206712 | JGI IMG/M metagenome (GOLD analysis project Ga0335085, IMG submission 206712) | Soil microbial communities from Loxahatchee National Wildlife Refuge, Florida, United States - Lox_Sample_4.5 | ecosystem: Environmental > Terrestrial > Soil > Wetlands | place: USA...
ATGCGGCGCATGGAGGGTGGGCGGGCGGGCCGCCATGCCTCTCGGTGCTGATTTCCGTGCCGGGTGGACGCAGCCGGAGCTTTGACGCGATCGGGGGAAACCTGACCAACGGTTGATCATGCCGTTGGGGCGTGTCCGTCAGGAATAAGCCGTGTCGGGCTCCTGCTCCGGGTTGAGTGTGCGGCACCGGCAGGTGCCGCCGGAGAAAGACTGTGCCCGGAGGGCGCGATGTGGGTTCGCCGGGCAAGGCACGGGCGCGGCGTACGGCGGGAATCTGGCGCGGGACTGGGCCGGCCGGGCGGGCCGCCATTCCTTGCCGTCGCTGTCTTCCGTGGCCAGTGCGCGGCCGGGGACGAGTGCGGGGGGGTGTCCTCCCCGGCCTGGCGGTGCTTTCCTCAGGCTGCGGTTGTGGTCACACTGCCTGCGGTTGCTGGCCGGTTGCCGTCACAGCTGAGCCGTCCACTCAATGACCAGGCGTCGGGCCCGGTTGAGGTTTTGCCATTTGGCATCGCACACCCCGCTACACGCAAAGGCGCCAACGCGTACAGGGCACCTCCCGCGAACCTGTCGCGCAATGGACGAACGGGAACCGTGTGGCGAGCCGCCCCGAAATGGGCGGGCCGCCCGGGAACAGGCGGTCCGCCCGGGAATAACTGTGACGGGCCCAGCGCTGCCTGCAGGTGTCTGCACGATCTGTATTCGGCTGCTCGGACTATGGGCATTTGCTTTTGGCCCGCGCGATTCACCGCGGGGCGGCGGAACGGTTGTGCGCGATAGGTAGGCTATTCCAATGCCAGTAGAGTCGGTTTACCAGCGCCTTGAGCCACTGCTCCCGCGCGTCCGGAAGCCGATCGCCTACGTCGGCGGCGAGGTGAACTCGGTCGTCAAGGACTGGGACGCCACCGACGTGCGCTGGGCGCTGCTCTACCCGGACGCCTACGAGGTGGGACTGCCCAACCAGGGCGTGCAGATCCTGTACGAGATCCTCAACGAGCAGGACGGCGTCCTGGCCGAACGCACCTACAGCGTCTGGCCCGACCTCGAAGCCCTGATGCGTGAGCACGGCCTGCCCCAGTTCACCGTGGATGCCCACCGGCCCGTGGGCGCCTTCGACGTGCTGGGAGTGAGCTTTTCCACCGAGCTCGGCTACACGAACCTGCTCACCGCGCTGGACCTGGCCGGGATTCCGCTGCACAGTGCTGACCGGGATGGGGCTGACCGGGATGGGGCTGACCGGGATGGGGCTGACCGGGATGGGGCTGACCGGGATGGGGCTGACGGCATCTGGTACCCGCTGGTCATCGCCGGCGGTCACGCGGCCTTCAATCCCGAGCCGATCGCGGACTTCCTGGACGGCGCCGTCCTGGGGGACGGCGAGCAGGCCGTGCTGGCCATCACCGGGAAGGTCCGGGACTGGAAGCGCGCGGGCCGGCCCGGCGGCCGGGATGGCCTGCTGGCGACGCTGGCCGCCGAATGCAATCTGTACGTCCCGCGCTTCTATGACGTGGACTACCTCCCGGACGGGCGGATCGCCCGGGTCGCGCCCAACCGGCGCGGTGTCCCGCCGGTCGTGGCCAAGCACACCGTGATGGACCTCGACAACTGGCAGTACCCGGCCAAGCCGATCGTTCCGGTCGCCGAGACCGTGCACGAGCGGTACAGCGTCGAGATCTTCCGCGGCTGCACCCGGGGCTGCCGGTTCTGCCAGGCGGGGATGATCACCAGGCCGGTCCGGGAGCGGAGCATCACCACGATCGGCGCCATGGTCGAAAAGGGGGTAGCCGCGACCGGCTTCCAGGAGGTGGGGCTCCTCTCGCTGTCCAGTGCGGACCACAGCGAGATCAATGAGATCGCCAAGGACCTCGCCGACGCCTACGAGGGCACCAACACCGGCCTGTCACTCCCGTCCACCCGGGTAGACGCGTTCAACGTGACGCTCGCCGACGAGCTCAGCCGGGGTGGCCGCCGGTCCGGCCTGACGTTTGCGCCCGAGGGCGGCTCGGAGCGGATGCGCAAGGTGATCAACAAGATGGTCACCGAGGAAGACCTGATCAGGACCGTGACCACCGCGTACTCAAGCGGCTGGCGGCAGGTGAAGCTGTACTTCATGTGTGGCCTGCCGACCGAGACCGACGAGGACGTGCTTGCCATCGCCGCCCTGGCCCGCAAGGTGATCCAGGCCGGCCGCGAGGCGACCGGGCGGCGCGACATCCGCTGCACCGTGTCCATCGGCGGGTTCGTGCCCAAGCCGCACACGCCGTTCCAGTGGGCCGCCCAGTGCGACCGCGAGGTCGTCGACGCGCGGCTGCGCCAGCTCGGCGCCGCGCTGCGTGCCGACCCGGCCTACGGGCGCGCGATCGGTTACCGCTATCACGACGGTGAGCCGTCGGTGATCGAGGGGCTGCTGTCCCGCGGGGACCGCCGGGTCGGCCGGGTCATCCTGGCGGCGTGGCACGACGGCGCGCGCTTCGACGGGTGGAGCGAGTACTTCTCTTATCCCCGGTGGGCCGCGTGCGCCGACTACGCCCTGGACGGCGAGCCGGTCGACCTGGCCTGGTACACGACCCGCGAGCGGGACCGCGATGAGGCGCTGCCGTGGGACCACCTCGACGCCGGCCTTGACCACGACTGGCTGTGGCAGGACTGGCAGGACGCGCTCACCGGCGCGGCCGAGGTCGAGGACTGCCGGTGGACCCCCTGCTACGACTGCGGGGTCTGCCCCTCGATGGGTACCGAGATCCAGACCGGCCCGACCGGCGAGCGCCTGCCGGCCGGTACCCGGCTGCTCCCGGTGCTGAGCGTGAGCTGACATGGCCGCACCCAGCGCCCGTTCCGCACCCAGCGCCCGTTCCGCGGCCGGGGCGCGTCCCGCCCGGGGGGCGCGTCCCGCGTCCGAGGCCCGCCCCGTCCCCGGTGGCCAGCCGCCCGCGCCCGCGGTGCAGCATCTTCTGGTCACCTACGCCAAACGGGGGCGGATGCGCTTCGCCAGCCATCGCGACGTGGGCCGCGCCTTCGAGCGGGCCGTGCGCCAGGCCGGGGTCCCGATGGCCCGGTCGGCCGGATTCAACCCGCACCCCAAGATCTCCTATGCCAGCGGGCCGCAGACGGGGGTAGCGAGCGAGGCCGAGTACCTGACCCTCGCGCTTACGGTGGCGCAGGACCCGGCCCGGCTGCGTTCGGCACTGGACACGGCGCTGCCGGACGGGATAGACGTTATCGAAGTCAGGGAGGATCCGGGCGGCGCGCTGAACGGCCGCCTGATGGCGTCGGAGTGGCTGGTGGAACTGCCCGGGATCGCACCGGAAGCCGGGGTGGCGGCGGCCCGGGAGTTCCTGGCGGCCGGGGACGCCTACGTGGAGCGGCTGACGAACAAGGGTGTCCGCCGTCTGGACGCCCGCGGCGCCGTGCTGTCGATGGACGTCGGCTCGCGCGCCTCGGACGACCACTCATTCGCTTGTGCGATAATCCGAATGGTTGTTCGCCACACGGAGCCTGCCGTGCGGCCCGAGGATGTCCTGGCCGCGTTGCGGCAGATCGCCGGCCTGGCGCCCGCCTCGCCGCCGACTGTGACAAGGATGGCCCAGGGCGTGCTCGGAGACGACGGATTGGCGGGACCGGCGCAGCCGCATGCGATGGGACACGCTGGTGCGCCAGCGCAGGCGTCGCAGGCCCGGGCGTCGCACCGGGACGCGCCGGGGACACCGCAGGACGGAGCGCCGAGGGCACCGCACCACGACGCCCCGGGGGCAACGGACGACGGGGCGCCGGGACGGGCACCCGAACAGATGGACGTGCCATGAGGGCGCCAGTGCGCCCCATGGGCTGCGGACCCGTGCTGCATGGCACGCTGGTCCGCTTTTCCGCGAGGCGGCCCGGCCGCTCTGCGGCTGCGCGGCACGCGGGATGGTTTTCGCGACCCCACGCAGAACTGAGACAGGTAACGAACCTGGGCGCCGTAGCCGCCGTTGTGGCCGGCTCCGTCCAGGGATGTGGAAACGATATGTTCCCGCGCGGCGCGCAGGACCCTGCACGGGTTCGCGCGCCCGGGAGCTTGACGGGAGATTGCCCGGATGCTCGAGAACGAGCCGAACGACAGAGAATTCGATGAAGGGGCAGGTGGATCAGACGGTGGCGCGATAAGCGCCGGGACCGGCCGCGGTGGCATCTCGAGCCGCCCGGTCGGGCCGCCCGATCCGGTGACACCGGCCCGTCAGGCGCCGGGTGCGCCCACGCTGCCCGTGACAGCCGGGCCCGGTGCCTCCGGGCCCGGTGCCTCCGGGCCCGGTGCCTCCGGGCCCGGTGCCTCCGGGCCCGGTGCGTCGGCGGCGCCCGGTGCGCCCGCGCCGACGGTGTCCTTCCAGCCGCCGCAGGTCCTCTTCCAGCCGCCGGCGGCCACCTCACCGGCCCCGGCATCCCCGCCGCCGGGCCAGGCCGCACCGGCTTCGGGGCCGGGACCGGACCAGGATGCGGACGACGAGGCCGGCGGCCGGCGCCCCGGTACGCGGCGCCGTACCAGCGGGCGGGCCAGGACCGCCGCGGACGGCGGCACCCCGGCCTCCCGGCCGGGCGGTAACGGCGGCCGGCGCGGCGGCAGCGACGCGGCCGGCGGCGGCGCCGATGATCAGGCGGACACGGTCAGTTCCGGGTCGGCCGCCCAGGCGGCGGGGGCCGCGGCGGGTGCCACCGGCCCGGGCGGCCAGGGCGGCGGTCCCGGGCCGGACGGACCGGACGACGAGGCCGACGACGGTGCCGAGGACGGTGCCCAGCCGGGGCGCCGCCGCCGCAGGCGGGGCGGCCGGAGCCGCACCCGGGCCCGGGGCGGCGACGGCGCGGACGACTCCGCCGAGGCAGGCGACGGGGAGTCCGCCGATACCGGCGCGAGCCCGGACGGGCGGTCCCGCGGCGCGAACGCCGCGGGCGAGGCCGCGTCCGCGGACGCCGACGCGGACGACCGGGACAACGGCGAGGGCGACGACGAGAACGGCGGCGCTCAGGGCCGTCGGCGCCGCCGGAAGCGCCGTCGCGGTTCCACGGGCGACACCGAGCGCGCGGGCTCCGAGGACGACCCGCCGGACACCGTGGTGCATGTCCGCGAACCCCGGCCGGCCGCGAGCCGCGCCACCGACGACGTCCGCGCGGTCAAGGGATCGACCCGGCTCGAGGCCAAGCGGCAGCGGCGGCGCGAAGGGCGTGAGTCCGGCCGCCGCCGGCCCCCGGTTGTCACCGAAGCGGAGTTCCTGGCCCGGCGCGAGGCCGTGGAGCGGACCATGGTCGTGCGCCAGCGCGGCGACCGGACCCAGATCGCCGTGCTCGAAGACGACATCCTGGTCGAGCACTACGTGAACCGCTCCAGCCACCAGTCCTACGTCGGCAACGTCTACCTCGGCAAGGTGCAGAACGTGCTGCCCTCGATGGAGGCGGCGTTCGTCGACATCGGCAAGGGCCGCAACGCCGTGCTGTACGCCGGCGAGGTGAACTTCGACGCGAGCGGGCTCGAAGGGCAGGCCAAGCGGATCGAATCCGCGCTGAAGTCCGGGCAGTCCATCCTCGTCCAGGTGACCAAGGACCCGGTGGGCCACAAGGGTGCCCGGCTGACCAGCCAGGTGAGCCTGCCCGGCCGTTACCTGGTGTACGTGCCGGGCGCGTCGATGACCGGCATCAGCCGCAAGCTTCCCGACACCGAGCGCACCCGGCTGAAAAAGATCCTCAAGAAGGTCATGCCGGAAGAGGCCGGTGTCATCGTCCGCACGGCCGCCGAGGGCGCGACCGAAGACGAGCTGGATCGTGACGTGGCCCGGCTGGCCGCCCAGTGGGAGAACATCGAGCGCAAGGCCCGGACGGCCAGCGCGCCGGAGCTGCTCTACGGCGAGCCGGACCTGACCGTCAGGGTCATCCGGGACGTGTTCAACGAGGACTTCAGCCAGCTCGTCGTGTCCGGTGACGACGCCTGGAGCGAGGTCGACGATTATGTCCGATACGTCGCGCCGCACCTGGCCGACCGGCTCAGCCGCTGGGAGGGCGAGGGCGGCCGGGATGCCTTCGCCGAGTACCGCATCGACGAGCAGCTGACCAAGGCCCTGGAGCGCAAGGTGTGGCTGCCGAGCGGCGGCTCGCTGGTGATCGACCGCACCGAGGCGATGACCGTGGTCGACGTGAACACCGGCAAGTTCACCGGCCAGGGCGGGAACCTGGAGGAGACGGTCACGCGCAACAACCTGGAGGCGGCCGAGGAGATCGTCCGGCAGCTCCGGCTGCGGGACGTCGGCGGCATCGTGGTCATCGACTTCATCGACATGGTGCTGGAGAGCAACCGGGAGCTCGTGCTGCGTCGGCTGCTGGAATGCCTGGCCCGGGACCGCACCAAGCACCAGGTCGCCGAGGTGACGTCGCTGGGCCTGGTTCAGATGACCCGGAAGCGGGTTGGGGCCGGCCTGCTGGAGGCATTCTCCGCGCCGTGCGAATGCTGCAACGGACGCGGCGTGCACGTGTCGCTGGACCTCACCGACCTCGGCCAGCCCGGGCAGGGCTGCCAGCAGGGTAGTCCGGCGGGCAGCCACACCCACAGCCGGGGCGGCGGGAGCGGCCGCGGCGGTGACGGCAAACCGAGCGACAACGCAGGCAGCGGCAACGGAGGCGGCAGCGGCAACGGAGGCGGTGGCCGGAAGGGCCGCAGCGGTGACAGTCGGCGGCGTTCCGGCCAGGCCGCCGCCCCGGCCGATGAGGCGGCCGCCCCGGCCGTCACCCCGGCGGACGTGAGTGTCGCCCCGGCGGAGGTCGGCGCGGACGCGGCGGACGTGAGCGTGGCCCCGGCGGAGGTCAGTGTCGCCCCGGCGGAGGTCAGTGTCGCCCCGGCGGAGGTCGGCGCGGACGCGGCGGACGTGAGCGTGGCCCCGGCGGAGGTCAGTGTCGCCCCGGCGGAGGTCGGCGCGGACGCGGCGGTTGTGAGCCAGAACGGCGCGCATGCGGACGCCGGCCCGGGTGAGGCGGAGATCCGCCCGGGTGTCCCGGAGCCGCCCGCGCCCGCGAGCGAGCCGGCCCCGGGGGAGGAACAGGCCCAGCCGCAGTGACGGCCCGGTTCCGGTGCCGCGTTTCTGCGTAACGTAGAACGAGTTCCTTCGCACCGTAGAAGCTCTGGTACCCTTGGCAGTCGGCGCATGGGACGTGCCCGCCACGGGCCCCCGGAGCGTCAGTTGGACATTCAGGCGAGCCCGTCGTTGCGACACCGGTCCCCGGGGCAATAACCGGGTGACTCGCGAGGGCACGCACGAGGGAGAGAGAGTTCTCGGGTGTACGCGATTGTGCGCTGCGGCGGTCGACAGGAAAAAGTGTCGGTGGATGACGTCCTGAACGTCGACAAGCTTCCGGGCGACGTCGGCTCGAGCGTCGCGCTGCCGGCGGTCCTGGTGGTGGACGACGACACCGTGATCAGCGATCCCGCCAAGGTCGGCGGGTACCAGATCACCGCGGAGATCGTCGGCGACGCCGCCGGGCCCAAGATCAACATGATTCATTACCGGAACAAGACCGGCTACCGGCGCCGTATGGGGCATCGCCAGCGGTACACCCAGGTCCGGATCACCGGTATCGACGCGCCACAGAAGGCGAACACTGTGAAGGCGAAGAGCTGAGATGGCACACAAGAAGGGCGCCTCGTCCAGCCGGAACGGCCGCGACTCCAACGCTCAGCGGCTTGGCGTCAAGCGTTTCGGCGGGCAGCGCGTGAACGCGGGCGAGATCCTCGTCCGCCAGCGGGGCACGCACTTCCACCCCGGCATCGGCGTCGGCCGCGGCGGTGACGACACGCTGTTCGCTTTGACCGCCGGGACCGTCCAGTTCGGCTCGCACCGGGGCCGCCGCGCCGTGAGCATCGTGCCGGAGAGCGGCGAGCACCCGTCCGCGGATTAAGGTCCGCGCCCCCAGCTGTACCAGACTCGAGGAAGGCGGACCGGCTCCCCGGTCCGCCTTCGTTCATGTACGCACCAGCCCCACCGGGCTCTCAGGGCTCACCGGGCCGCGGGTCACCGGGTCCCAGTGCCACGTTGGCGCCATCGTGGTCGCCAGGGCGACAGCGTTGGCGCGTCACCGCGGCCAGCGCCGCGCCGTACCGCGCTCATCGCCGTACCGCGGCCAGCGCGGTACCGCGGCAGAAGGGGACAAGGAGGGGACGTTGTGGCGGAGTTTGCCGATGAGGCACTGATCAAGGTGACCGGCGGGAACGGCGGCCACGGCTGCGCGTCGATCAGGCGTGAGAAGTTCAAGCCGCTCGGCGGCCCCGACGGCGGGAACGGCGGCAGGGGCGGCGACGTCATCCTGGCGGTCGACCCCGGCGTGGCCACCCTGCTGGACTTCCATCGCCGCCCGGTCAGGCGGGGCGGCAACGGGCGGTCCGGCGAAGGCTCCAACCGAAACGGCGCCGAAGGCAGCGACCTGCTCATCGGGGTCCCCGACGGCACGGTGGTCAAGACGGCCGCCGGCGAGGTGCTCGCCGACCTGGTCGGCGCGGGTACCCGCTTCGTCGCGGCCGCGGGCGGCAAGGGCGGTCTCGGGAACGCCGCGCTGGCCTCACCGCGGCGCAAGGCCCCGGGCTTCGCGCTCAAGGGCGAGCCGGGGGAGGAGCACGCGCTCGTCCTGGAGCTGAAGAGCATCGCCGATGTCGGGCTGGTCGGCTTCCCCAGCGCGGGCAAGAGCTCGCTGATCGCGGCCATGTCCGCCGCCCGGCCGAAGATCGCCGACTACCCGTTCACGACGCTGGTGCCGAACCTGGGCGTTGCCGAGGCCGGGGATGTTCAGTTCGTCATCGCCGACGTGCCCGGCCTGATCCCCGGCGCGAGCCTGGGCAAGGGCCTCGGGCTGGAGTTCCTCCGGCACATCGAACGCTGCGCGGCGCTGGTGCACGTCATCGACTGCGCCACCGAAGAGCCCGGCCGGGACCCCATCGCCGACCTCGACGTGATCGAGGCGGAACTGGCCGCCTACGTCGGCGTGACCGGCACGGACCTGGCCAGCTGGCCCCGGCTGGTCGCGCTGAACAAGATCGACGTTCCTGCCGCCCGCGAGCTCGCCGAGCTGGTCAGGGACACCCTCACCGCCCGCGGCCTGCAGGTATTCGAGGTCTCCGCCGCCACCCACGAGGGGCTGCGGGAGCTCGGCTTCGCCATGGCCGGGCTGGTCGCCGCCGCCCGGGCCGCCGCGCCGCCGCCGCAGCCCACCCGCCGGGTCATCCGACCCGAGCCGGCCGCCGGGCCCGACTTCGAGATCGTCCGCACCCCGGAGGGGTCGTACCTGATCAAGGGTGAGAAGACACGCCGATGGGTGCGGCAGACCGACTTCACCAACGATGAGGCCGTCGGCTTCCTCGCCGACCGGCTGGCGCGGCTGGGCGTGGAGGAGGCGCTGGGCGAGGCGGGCGCCGAACCGGGCGACGAGATCCTCATCGGCGACCCGGACGACCCGGTCGTATTCGACTGGGACCCCACGGTGACGACGGGCGCCGGCCGCGGCCCGCGCGGTACCGACCGCAGGCTGCCCGGATGACCCGGCCTGCGCGCGCCGACGTCGCGGCGGCGCGCAGGATCGTGGTCAAGGTCGGATCGTCCTCGCTGACGACCGCCGATGGCAGCATCGATGATGACCGCATCGTCGCGCTGGCTGATTCTCTAGCCGAACGGGCCGCCGCCGGGGCCCACCTCGTCCTGGTCTCCTCCGGCGCGATCGCCGCCGGGCTCGCCCCGCTGGGGCTGCCGCGCCGGCCGCGGGACCTGGCCACCCAGCAGGCGGCCGCGAGCGTGGGGCAGGGACTGCTCATCGCACGGTACGCCGCGGCGTTCGCCCGGCACGGGATGCGCACCGGGCAGGTGCTGCTGTCCGCCGACGACCTGATGCGCCGGGCGCACTACCGCAATGCGCAGCGGACACTGGACCGGCTGCTCGACCTCGGCGTACTGCCGGTCGTCAACGAGAACGACACCGTCGCGACCGACGAGATCCGGTTCGGCGACAACGACCGGCTCGCCGCGCTGGTCGCGCACGTGACCCGGGCCGGGGCCCTCATCCTGCTGTCCGACGTGGACGGCCTCTACGATGAGGACCCGCGCCGCCCCGGCGCCCGGCGGATCACCGAGGTCCGCGGCCGCGCCGACCTGGACGGCATCCGCATCGGCCGCAGCCACGGGACCGGCCCCGGCACCGGGGGGATGGCCACAAAGGTGGACTCGGCCATAATCGCCACCGGCGCGGGCATCCCGACGGTGGTGGCCAGCGCGGCCGAGGCCGCCGCCGCGCTGGCCGGTGAGCCGGCCGGCACCTACTTCGCGGCCACCGGCCGCCGCCCGCGGGCCCGGCTGCTATGGCTCGCGCACGCCGCCGTAGCCCGGGGCCGGCTGCGGCTGGACAGCGGCGCCGTGGAGGCCATCGTGGCGCGGCGCGCGTCCCTGCTGCCCGCGGGGATCACCGGCGTCGAGGGCACGTTCGACGCGGGCGACCCGGTCGACCTGTGTGACGGTGACGGCCGCGTCGTCGCGCGCGGCCTGGTCAACTACGATGCCGGCGAGATCCCCGGGCTGATGGGCCGCTCCACCAGATGGCTGGCCCGCGAACGCGGCCAGGAGTACGAGCGCGAGGTCGTGCACCGCGACGACCTGGTCATCCTCGCCCCGGCCCGGCCAGCCCCGGGCCAGCGGGCCCGAGCCGGCGGGCGCTGAGCCGCTAGTCGTCTCCGTTGCTGTCGCGGCGGACGCCGCCGAACCGGCCGAACAGGCCCTCGCCCGCCCGCATGGCACCCTCGGCGGCCCCGCGGAACATGCCCACCAGCGGGTCCTCAGTCCGGTTCCACGACTCCTGGTAGGACCGGGCCGCGGCGCGGATCTCCTCGCCGATCGTGGCGGTCGAGTCAGTGTCCCGGCGCGGGTAATCCCCGGCCAGGATCCGCTCGTATTCGCCGCTGGCCGCCCACCGGTTCAGCTCGGCGAACCGGACCACCGCGAACGGGTGCGTGTTGCCCTGCAGCTGGAGGATCTTCAGCAGGCCGTCGCGCACGTCGGGGACCGCGTCGTACTCGTGCGCCTGCTCCATGAAGGCGTCCGGGTTCAGCTCCGACATCCGGGCCCCGCCGGCCAGCTTCATCAGCACCCGCCGGGCCGCGTCCACGTCCTGGCTGGCCAGCAGGCCGGCCCGGTCGCAGGACAGCTCGGACTTGCGGTACCACTCCTCCAGCGCCCAGATGATCCCGCGCAGGCCGATGTAGCCGATCGGCATCCAGGCGATCCGGGCGGCCAGGTTGATCAGGTGGAAGAGCATCGTCCGGTAGACGGCGTGGCCAGACAGAACGTGCCCGAGCTCGTGCCCGATCACCGTGCGGAGCTCCTCGGCATCGAGCAGGTCCACCAGGCCGGTGTGAATCACGATGAACGGCCGGTCGGAGCCGAGCGTCATCGCGTTGACGATGGGGCTCTGGGTGACGAACACCTCGGGGATCTGCGGCAGGTCCAGGATGTAGGCGCCGTCCCGGACCATGTCGTTGATCTGCGGGAACTGCCGCTCGGAGACGCGCACGCCGCCGGCCAGGAAGCTCAGCCGCAGCGCGCGCTCGTTGAACAGCCCGGACAGCTTGCGCAGCAGCACGTCGAACCCGGTGAGCTTGCGCATCGCCACCAGGGCGGAACGATCGGCGGGGTGCTCATACGCCCGGGAACTGATGTTTGGCAGGCGTACACGCGCCCGGTCCGGCACTGGAGTCATATCTCGTATGTTAGCCCCGTCCACGGGGGAAGGCGCCCGGGAAAATGCGAGTGCCGCGCGACGGCTATACCATCCCGTTATGAACGCTGGCGGGGATGGTCGGCGGATCGGGGTGATGGGCGGCACATTCGACCCGGTCCATCATGGGCACCTCGTCGCCGCGAGCGAGGTCGGCCACATCTTCGAGCTCGACGAGGTCATCTTCGTGCCGACCGGCCAGCCCTGGCAGAAAGAAGGGCGCGACGTCTCGGCGGCCGAGGACCGCTACCTGATGACGGTGATCGCGACCGCGTCCAACCCGCGGTTCAGCGTGAGCCGGGTCGACATCGACCGCCCGGGGGCGACCTACACGATCGACACCCTCCGGGAGCTGCGTGCGGCCGCGGCGCCCGAGGACGAGTTCTTCTTCATCACCGGCGCCGACGCGCTGGCCGCCATGCTGTCCTGGCACGACGTGGAGGAACTGTTCGCGCTGGCCCATTTCGTCGGGTGTACCCGGCCCGGGCACCAGCTCAGCGAGGCCGGGCTGCCGGCCGGCAAGGTCAGCCTGGTGGAGATTCCCGCCCTCGCGATCTCCTCCAGCGAGTGCCGCGTCCGCGTCGCCGACGGCGAGCCCGTCTGGTACCTGGTCCCCGACGGGGTCGTCCAGTACATCGCGAAACGCCGTCTCTATCAGTACCGCGGGGATCATGGGCTCAACGGAGCGCGGGTAAAGCCGTAACGTGGAGGGGTAAGTGAAGGGGTAAGAGGAACCGCGGGCCCGGCAGCGGGCCAGCCAGAGCCCGGGACGCAGAATCCCGGGGCACAGAAAGCCCGGACACGGGAAACCCGGACGAGGAGGGCGAACAGCACACGTGACCGCGACCCCCAGGGCCGTCGAGCTGATCGAGACCGCCGCGCTGGCCGCGGCCGACAAGCTCGCCACCGACATCATCGCCTACGACGTGAGCGACCAGCTTGTCATCACCGACGCGTTCCTGCTCTGCTCGGCCGCCAACGACCGGCAGGTCCGGTCGATCGTCGATGAGATCGAGCTGAAGCTGAGCCAGGCCGGAGCCAAGCCCATCCGCCGCGAGGGGGAGCGGGACGGACGCTGGGTGCTGCTCGACTACATCGACGTCGTCATTCACGTGCAGCACGCGGATGAGCGGGCCTTCTACGCGCTGGAGCGCCTCTGGAAGGATTGCCCCGTCATCCGGCTTCCCGAACCGGTCACCGCAGGCCTGGCGCGCCGCGCCGGTGAGCGGGGTCCCGCGGGCCCGCTGAACGGGGACGTTCGCTGAGCGCCCCGGCGGCCCCGGCCGCGCCTGCCGGGCAATCACCCGGCGCCGCCCACACGACCCGCCTGGTGCTGTGGCGGCACGGGCAGACGGTATGGAACTTCGAGGACCGCTTCCAGGGCCAGACCGACATCGCGCTCAATGAGATCGGGATGGCCCAGGCCGAACGGGCCGCCCGGCTGCTCGCCGCGCTGCAGCCGGACCTCATCTTCTCCTCCGACCTGAGCCGCGCCGCGACCACGGCGGCGCCGCTGTCCCGGATCACCCGCCTGCCGGTCATCCTGGACAAGGACCTGCGTGAGCGGCACGGCGGGGAGTGGGAGGGACTGACCGGGCCGGAGATCCGGGCGCGCTACCCGGCCGAGTTCCTGACCTGGTCACCGCCCGGCGGGGAGACGGCGGCGGCCGTCGCCGACCGGGTGTCCGGGGCGCTGGAGCGGATCGCGGACAGCCTGCGGGGACGGTCGCTGGCCGTGGTCGTCAGCCACGGCGCGGCGATCCGCCTCGGCATGTCGAACTTCCTGGGCATGCCCGAGGACCTGTGGAACATCCTGGGCCCGCTGTCAAACTGCTCCTGGTCGGTCCTGGGGCAGCGCCGCGGCGAGTGGCGGCTGGTCGAGCACAACGCCGGCACCCTCCCCGAGCCCGTCCTGTCCGACGACCGTTGACGGTGCCGGCCCGGGGGACGACCCAGCGGGCGGTTACCGCGTGCCGGAAGAAAACGAGAAAACGCGGATACGGGGCCGTTGATGGCCCGGTCTGCTGCTATCCATGTCTCGCCTCCCTCCGGCCGTGACACACGGGGCTGTCGCTGTCGGCGCCGCGTCGGTTCGTTACGGCTGGCGGTGCGCCGGCTGGCTGCTGGCCAGCGCCGCGCCAACCTGATCGGCCAATCCGATAGCGACGAGCCTTTGCTCAAGGGTGGAACGCGTATCCGCGGCCGGGGTCAGCAGGAACCGCCCCTGGAGCAGGCCGCCGGTCTCGACGAGCAGTTCAGTATCGGTACCGTACGGCAGGTCCTCGAGCTGGAAACCCCCGGGCCGGCTTCCTGCCGTGACCCGGCCATCGCGCTGCAGCCGGGCCGGCCGGCCGATCCCGGCGATGCCGTACTGGAAGCGGCACGAGCGCAGCGACAGCAGCTCGGTAAGCTGCCCGGACACCTGCGCTATCAGGGCCGCCGGTGAGTCCCCCGTCGCCACGGCCCTGGCGGCGGCATTGATCCCGTCGAGGTAGCCCGCGCGCCTGCTCGCGGTCACATGCTGGCGGCGTCCCCAGACGGCGATCTCCGTGACCGCCACGCCGATGACGAGCAGCAGGACAGTGGTCTGGATGTCCGTCCGCCGCGTGATGGCGAACCGCTCGTACGGCTGGGTGAGGAAGAAGTCGAACCACACCGCCACCGACACCGACGCAAGGAGGCCGGCCAGCCGGTGCCCGTTCGCGGCGACGGCCACCACCACCAGCAGGAGCGCCAGCGCAGCGTCAGTGTTGGGAAAACTTGCCCGGAACGGCACGAGAATGGCAGCCAGGGCCAGCGGGGCCACCAGCCCAGCAAGATCCGCCAGGCCGTCCCGGCCCAGCCGCCCACGAACCTGAGCGTTCATCTCCCGCCGTCCGGTAGTTACCAACGCGGGCCGTCCCTGTCTCGCGGCTCACCTCTCACCAGGTTAGATTCAGCCGGCGTGCCTGCCAAGGCAGGGCTGCTGCTGCCGCCTGGGTCGCGCTCACCGTCCGGCCGGCCCGCAGAGAAGGCGTTAAGTCCTTACTCCTAAGTCCTTACTCCTATCCTCACCGCTAGGGCATCGCTTCTACGGTGTCCCAGGCGGAGAGCACCGGCAACCCGGGCGGAAGCATGGAGGGAAAGGAGACGAGGTTCGGTCCCGAGGCCTCCGCGCTCATGACCGTCGGGACCATGGGAACGACGGCCGGCGCCACCGATTCCGCCCTCGACAGCTACACCCCGGTGGGCGGCGCGAGGCGTTCGTCGGCATTCTGCTCGGCGAGATCAGCCCGGACGCCCTCGATGGCGCCGGACAGCACCGCCGGGCCGGCCGAGTGCGGGATCACGACGGTGCTGCCCCGCCCGATCAGCAGGGACGAGCCGTCTGCGGTGGCCAGGTGGCCGCCTCCGGCGGTGACCACGAGCACGCTGTAGCTCTGCGACAGATGCCGGCTCACCTGGGTGTCGACCCGCTCGGCGAGGAAGAACGGGTCGGCCTCATCCGGCAGCAGCGAGCCGACGGCGGTGTTCAGCGACCGGCCGTGCAGCTCCGCCAGCCGCCCCGGCGGGCACGCGCGCCGGTCGATGCACGCCAGCGCCTCCTCCAGCGGCAGGCCGAGCGTCGCCTCACCGGCCGGCAGGCAGAAGGTGCTCCACTCCAGCATGATCGACAGGTCGGCGGGTTCCTGCAGCTCGACGACGAGGATCCCGGCGCTGATGGCGTGCGGCGTCCCGGCCGGGCACAGCACGGTGTCGCCCGCGGCCACCGGCACCCGGTTGGTCACGGCCACCATAACCGGGGGCGCGGCCCGGCGGCGAGGGCGGCACCGGGACGATCCGGCAGATGCATGGATGGCGTCCCGGAGGTACACCTAGATACACCCTCGTTTGGGGGTTTCGGGTCACTGCGGGGCCGCCCGCCGCCGGGGCAGACTGGCGTCAGGCGAGCCCGTGAAGGAGACCAGTCATGAGCCAGACAGCGATGATCCCGGACAGCCAGGGGCAGCGGGGCGCCCGGCCGTGGGGCTTCGGCGGGGGCATCATCGCCGTTTTCCGGGGGCTCGCGCTGCCCGGGCTGATGCTGTCCGCGCTGGGCCTGCTGCTGGTCCCGCTGGTGTCGGTCTTCCTCACCGCGCTCGGCGCCGGTGTCCTGATCGTCGGCAACGGGCCGTCCGGGGACCACCGGTTCCTGCTCGGCCTGGCGCTGCTGGCGGGCGGGCTGGCCATCGGCCGGGTCTTCGTCCCGGCCGCGCTGCTGGCCCTGCGCCGGCTGGCCAGCGTGATCCGGCGGCTGGCCGGGGAATGGTCCGGCGTTCCCATCGCCGTGCCGTACCAGCCGCCGCCCGGTCCGGGCCAGCAGAAGCTGCCGTTCCGGTCCCGGCTGCTCTGGCTGGCCAGCGACCCGGCCACCTGGCGGGACCTGCTGTGGGTGGCGGTCAACGTGTGCGTGGGCTGGGTGATCGCCGCGCTGCCCGCCATCCTGGCTGGGATCGGGCTGGTCGGGTTCATCTATCCGGCGGCGCGACCCGGGATGGGGATCCCGCCGCCCGCCTTCCCGGGTAACAGCCGCGGCACACTGCTCGCCATCGGGATCGCGTTCGTGCTGCTCGGGGTGGTGTCGGCGCAGTGGCTGCTGCGGGCCTACTTCTGGCTGGCCCGCTCGATGCTGGCACCGACCGGGCAGGCCGAGCTGGCGCTGCGGGTCAGCCACCTCGCCCAGACCCGGTCCGAGACGCTCGACAGCGGCGCGACCGAGATCCGCCGGATCGAGCGGGACCTGCACGACGGGGCCCAGGCCCGGCTGGTGGCCATGGGCATGACGCTCAGCGCGGCCGAGGAGCTGCTCGATTCCAGCCCGGCGGCGGCCCGGGCCCTGCTGATCGAGGCGCGGGAGTCCTCCGCCAAGGCCCTGGCCGAGCTGCGCGCCCTGATCCGCGGCATCCACCCGCCGGTGCTGGCCGACCGCGGGCTGGCCGACGCGGTCCGCGCGCTCGCCCTGGACAGCGGCCTGAACGTGGACGTCGTGGCCGGCCTGCCCGGCCGCCCGCAGGCGCCGGTGGAGTCGGCGGCGTACTTCGCCGTGTCCGAACTGCTGGCCAACGTGTCCAAGCACGCGCACGCGCGGCGGACGTGGATCGACATGCGGCACGAACGGGGCATGCTGCGGGTCGACGTCACCGACGACGGGCAGGGCGGCGCGGATCCCTCCCGGGGCAGCGGCCTGCACGGCATCGAGCGCCGGCTCGCGGCCTTTGACGGGATACTGGCCCTGAACAGTCCGCCCGGCGGCCCGACCGTGGTGACCATGGAGATCCCGTGCGCGTTGTCATCGCCGAAGACCTCTTCCTGCTGAGAGACGGCCTCACCCGGCTGCTCG
>Ga0335085_10007367_pt1 | contig 17113 bp, 13 predicted proteins | sample Lox_Sample_45_FD_206712 | JGI IMG/M metagenome (GOLD analysis project Ga0335085, IMG submission 206712) | Soil microbial communities from Loxahatchee National Wildlife Refuge, Florida, United States - Lox_Sample_4.5 | ecosystem: Environmental > Terrestrial > Soil > Wetlands | place: USA...
ACGTCTCGACCGACCAGGCGGCGTTGGGGTCCCAGCGAAGCTTCGCGTCGGGGAACTCCTTCCGCAGCAGCCGGAGGCACTCGAACTCCTCTTCCGGCGCCAACACGCCGCCCTTGTACTTGATGACGCGAAAGCCGTAATCGCGAACCAGCTGCCGGGTTCGTTCCAGCATGGACTCGTGGCTCAGCTCGCCCCCGATCGTTCCGGTGGGGTCATGATAGCGATAGAAGAGGTAGGCACTGACCTCGATGCGCTCGCGCGTCCCGCCCCCGAGCAACTTGTAGACGGGGAGACCGAGCGCCTTACCCGCCGCGTCCAGGCACGCCATCTCGATCCCGGCGCGCACCACCGCCGGCACCGAGGTCTCGTAGCTGGTGTTGAAGACGCTGAGCCGGTGCTGCAGCACACCCGTCTCCAGCGGATCGATCCCGAGGACGAACGGGCGCGCGACGGCAATGGCATGCTCGGTTGCCGGGCCGCCATAGGTCTCGCCGATGCCGGAGATGCCATCGTCGGTCCGGACCTCGATGAGGCACCGGGTGGTCCCGGTCTCGACCCCCAGGCTCCAGCGGAGGGGGGCCTCCATCGGGACCGTGACCGTCGTGACCTTCACCTCGACGATCTTCATGGGAGAGCTCCTGCGTCTCGGTCGTGGGAAAGCGTCAGGGGTGGAGAATGGCCTGGAGGAAGACGCGTGTCCGCTCGTTCTTTGGGTTGTCAAACACCCGCTCCGGTGGACCCTCCTCGACGATCTTGCCGTCCGCCATCAGCACCAGGCGATTGGCGACGTAGCGCGCGAACCCCATCTCGTGCGTGACCACGACCATGGTCATGCCCTCATTGGCGAGCGCGCGGATGACATCCAGGACCTCGGCCGTCATCTCGGGATCCAGGGCGGAGGTCACCTCGTCGAAGAGCATGAGATCCGGGTTCATCGCCAGCGCCCGCGCGATGGCCACCCGTTGCTGTTGCCCGCCGGAGAGCTGGATGGGAAGATACTCGGCCTTGTCCGCCAGGCCGACCTTGGCCAGCAGCGCCTGGGCCTTGACCTCGGCTTCTGCCTTGGCGACCTTGCGCACGTTGATCGGCGCCAGGGTGATGTTGTCCAGCACGGTGAGATGGGGGAAGAGATTGAACTGCTGAAAGACAATCCCGATGTCCATCCGGAGCCGTCGCAATAGCTCGCCGCTGAGCTGGAAGACCGGCTGTCCCGGCACCCGTCGCTCCAACAGTTGACCCTTGAAGGTGATCTCGCCGGCGCTGATCGGCTCCAGGCGGTTCAGGCACCGCAGGAAGGTGGTCTTGCCGGAGCCGCTCGGCCCGATGATCGCGACCACCTCGCCACGGGCGATATCCATGCTCACGCCCGTCAAGACCTCCAGGCGGCCGAAGGACTTGTGAATATCACGGATTTGAACGATCGGAGTGTCTGGAGTCATGTCTCACGCGGGGGCCAGCGGGCCAGAGGACCAGCCCAAGGGTTTGCTCTTCTTCAGGTGGACGGGTTCCGGCACGGCTTTCATCCTGCGCTCCACCCACGTCGCCAGCAGCGCCCACGGATAGCAGATGATGAAATACAGAACCGCCACCTCGGTGAAGATCGTCAGGTACTTGTAGGTGGTCGCGCCCAGGAGGATCCCGGTGAACATCAGCTCCTGGATGGTGATCACCGACAGCAGAGACGTGTCTTTGAAGAGTCCGAGCAGGTAGTTGACCGTCGGCGGGAGAACCACACGCGCGGCCTGCGGCAGGATGACCAGGCGCATGGCCTGCCAGTAGGACATGCCGAGCGACTCCGCCGCCTCCATCTGAGTTTTCGGCACGGACGTGATCCCTGCCCGATAGACCTCGGACAGATAGGCCGTGTAGTTGATGCTCATCCCGATGATGCCGGCGGCTATGGCCGGCAGGGTCAGCCCGAAGAAGGGGAAGACGTAGAAGATGTAGTACAGTTGCATCAACCCGGGCGTGCCGCGGATGAACTCCACGTAGGCGATCATGGGCAGGCGCAAGAGCCGAAAGCGCGACATCCGCGCCAGCGCCACAAAGATCGCCGCCACGATGGAGATCGCCATGATGACGAAGGTCAGCACGATGGTGTACCGGGCCCCCTTCAGGAGGGCCGGCAGAAACTGCATCAGGTCAGCCCAGCGAATGACCGGCACGGTCCATCTCCCCTGTCCGCCCGACAGTGGATCGTCAGCCGCGGCGGCGCCTGAGGCCGGGCGCACCCGGCCTCAGGCAGTGTAGCTTCCTTACTTGGTGAGATTCACCTCCGACAAGCCGTACTTCTTGAGAATGGCCAGGAGGGTCCCGTCCGCCTTCATCTGGGCGAGCTCGGCGTCGAAGGCGGCCTTGAGCGCGACATCCTCTTTGCGGAATCCGATCCCGGAGGGCCGGGGGGACTTCCCGGTCCAGACCTGGATGATCTCGAGGTCGGGCTCGGGATTGACGATGAAGGCGTAGCCGGTCGTCGTTTCATCGGCGAGGGCCGCATCGATCCGACCCGCCTTCACGTCCGTGAACATGTCGCCATGCTGCTTGTAGGGAACGGCCTCGGCACCCGCCACCGCCTTGATCTCGTCAATGTTGGTGGCACCCAGGATACCCCCGATCTTCTTGCCGACCCAGTCGGCCTTCCCCTTGATATTCTTGGGATTGCCCTTGCGGACGACGATCGCATCGCCGTACTGGTAGATCGGCTCGGAGAAGTTGATCTCCTGCTTGCGCTTGTCGGTGATGCTCATCCCCACCGACATCAGGTCCCACCGGCCGGCCTGCAGCCCGGGAATCAGAGCTGACCAGTCCGCCACGATGAAATCCCACTTCTCGACGCCGAGTTTCTTCAGGATGTACTCGACGACGTCATTGTCGATCCCCTTCCACTTGCCATCGGCGGGATCGAACCAGTCGTGGGGCGGCTCGTTGTAAGATGCGAGCAGGGCGTACTTCGTGCTCTTGAGCTTGGCGAGGGTGTCCGCCGCCGCGGCAGGCCCGGATTGCACGGCGACGAACAGCGCAACGAGCACGAAAACCAGCAGCCCGAACAGGAGCGTCGGTTGTGCCTGGATCTCTGGCCGCTTCATTGTGCTCCTCCTCCTTGGCAGTATCCCAGCTGTTTGCACTGTCCTACCCGAGCGTTACGACTCGCGGGTCCCTTGACACCTCCTTTCCATGCGTCTCGCGAAAGCCCGATTGCCATGTGTCCTATGGTCGCGCCGAATCTTGGCGCCGGGCTTGCGTCAACTTTCTCCGGCGCTTGGTCAGAGCCATGCAGGGGTGTGGAGGCTCGGTATCAGGCCGCACCGATGCCGGCAGAACGGAGACCGAGCGCCCGGAGGCAGGTCCATGCCATGGAATCGGCGATCGCTTCTAGCGGATCGGAGCGTCTCCTTGGTGTGCAGGGGAGTGATGGGTACGGCTCGGTCGATCCACGACCGGTGGGCAGGCTGTTCCCGTCCGTCGCTGGCGTGTCCTATAAGGTTCATCTGGTAACAAAGGATGAAGTCGTTTGTCAATGAAAAAGTCCGGCCCGGGGACAGAACGGCGGCGACAACCGGGGCCCGCGGCAGACCGAGCCGAAGACTGGGTTCATCGCGAGGACATGACGTTGCCAGTGGAAGTCGACGATGTCCTCGGGGGTCTGGATCGCGAGGGTGCGCGCTGTGGGGGTGGGAAGCGTATTTTCGGATCGGTGTTGAATTGACTTTCTGGCCAGGCCTTGATATTCAAGCGGCACCGTTCGGCAGTCGGGCAGGGCCGGAACCGGCGAGGTGTCCGCCGGGGTCTGCGCGGGAAGTCGTGGGCGAGAGGAAAGGAGCCTTCCATGGAGTTCGCGGGACAGACAGCGATCGTGACCGGGTCCGCCAGGGGGTTCGGCCGGGCCATCTGCCGGCGCCTGGCGCGCGGGGGTGCCCGGGTCGTTGCGGCGGACATCAACCTACCGGGGGCCGAGGAGACCGTGAAGCTGATCGCCCAGGACGGCGGGCGGGGTCTGGCGGTCAAGGTGGACGTCTCTTCCGCTGCCAGCGTTGAATCCCTGGTCAAGACCGTGCTGGCCACCTTCGACGATCGGATCGACGTCCTCGTCAACAATGCCGCCATCTGGACCAACGTGCCCACCGAGGAGCTGGCCGAGGCGGAGTGGGACCGGATGGTCAACGTGAACATGAAGGGGGTGTTCCTCTGCGCCAAGTACATCATCCCCATCATGAAGCGACAGAAGAAGGGCCATATCGTCAATATCGCCTCGATCGCCGTCCGGACTGGCGGGACCTACGCCGGGATCCACTATGTCGCCTCCAAGGGCGGGGTCTTGGCCATGACCAAGAAGCTGGCCAAGGAGCTGGGCCCGTTCGGGATCGTGGTGAACGGGGTGAATCCCGGCTCCAGTCCGACCGAGATGATGCAGGGCTGGCCCGAGGAGATCCTGGATGGCATCATCAGGAACACCCCGCTCGGACGGATGTGCGCGCCCGAGGACATCGCGGATACCGTGGCGTTTCTCGCGTCGGACGCCGCGCGCTTCGTCAGCGGCGTGACCATGGATGTGAACGGCGGCCTGGTGTGCGACTAGCCCGGAGTATTCACGAAGGAGCCCGTGAATACTCCGGGCTAACAGGAACAGCCGAACGGGGGTTTGACTATGGCCTGGACGCTGATACGGGGCGGGCACCTCTTCGACCCCGAGGATCGGGGGACGGCGGATCTGCTCCTGATCGACGACCGCATCGCGGTGGTCGGGCCCGCGCTCGATGCACCCACCGGGATCGGCGACGGGCAGGTGGTCGGCGCCAAGGATCGGATCCTGCTGCCCGGTCTCATTGACGCCCATATTCACGTGATGGGAGCGAGCGGTCCCGGGGGGCCCACCACCCGGACCACGGACTTGCAGATCGAGCGCATCGTGGCGGCCGGTGTGACCACGGTGGTCTCGCCCCTCGGGGCGGACAGTCTCAGCCGGAGCATCCCCGCGCTGCTCGCCAGGGCCGCCGCCTTGGACGCCGAGGGCATCACCGCCCTCTGCTACACCGGGGGCTGGACGAATCCGGTGCCGACGCTCACCGGCGATCCTCAGGCCGACGTGGCCTATCTCGAGCGGGTGGTCGGGCTGAAGGTCGCACTCGCCGAGCCGATGGCCCCGGCATACACGGCGGAGGAGCTCTGCCGCCTCGCCCACGCCGCCTTCATGGGCGGACGCCTCGCCGGGAAGGCTGCCGTGCTCCACGCCCACATCGGCGATCAGCCCGAGGGCCTCAGCCCGCTCCTCGAGGTGCATCGGCGCACCGGGATCCCCCTCGATCGCCTGGTTGCCACCCATGTCAACCGCAACGCGAGGCTCTGGCCCGATGCCATGGAATATGCGCGGACCGGCGGAAGCATTGACCTCACCGGCACGCAGCGTGCCGAGACCGGCCACCCCCAGGCGATCGCCCCCGCGAAGGCGATCGCGCAGGCCCTGGCCGGCGGCGTGCCGCCCGCTCGGATCACCCTCAGCACCGACAGCGGAGCCGCGTCCCGGCGGATGGACGAGACGGGACGCCTGACGCATCAATACATGTCCGCCCCGGACTCCCTCCTGCAGACCCTGCGAGAACTGACCGCCCTGAATCTCTCTTGGGGACAGGCGGTGCGCTTCTGCAGCGCCTACGCGGCGGACCTGTTGGGTCTCGACCGCAAGGGCTATCTGCACCCGGGCAGGGATGCGGATATCCTCATCCTGACGCCATCAGGCGAGGTGGATCGGGTGTACGCGCGGGGCCGATTGATGGTGGACCGCGGCGCCCCGCTGGTCCGCGGCCCGTTCGGGACAGCGCCCTTCGCCTGACACACTGCCCAACCCACTGACCAGGGAGCATGAGCATGGGAACCTATCGAATCGCAGTACTGCCGGGGGACGGGATCGGGCACGAGGTGATGGCAGAGGCCCTCAAGGTGCTGCGCGCGGTCGAGACAAGGATGCCTGGCCTGGGCTTCCAGTGCACGGAGTATCCGGTCGGGGCCAAGTGCTTCCAGGACACCGGGACAGACCTGCCTCCCGCGACGCTGGACGCCTGTCGGGCTGCCGACGCCATCCTGTTCGGGGCAGCTGGGTTGCCCGAAATCCGTTGGCCCGATGGGACCGAGATCCGGCCCCAGGTCACCTTGCGGTTCCTGCTGGATCTGTACGCAGGGATCCGGCCGATCAAACACTATCCGGCCGTTCCGCCGGTGCTGGCGGGGGATCCGGCCATCGACTACTTGATCCTGCGCGAGAACACGGAAGGACTCTTCGCCGGCGGGGCGCGGGTGGGTGACGCGGTGGCCCTGGACAACATGGTCATCACCCGTCCCGGGGCGGAACGCATCGTCCGCTACGCGTTCCGGCTGGCTCAGGGGAGGCGCGGTGCGTCTTCGGACGGGAAGCACCGCGTCACCTGCGTGGACAAGGCCAATGTCCTGAAGAGCATGGCCTTCTTCCGCCAGGTGTTCGACGAGGTGGCCCGGGAGTTTCCCGAGATCCAGAGCGAGCACGCTTACGTCGACGCCATGACCCTGTACATGGTCAAGCGGCCGCTCAGCTTCGACGTGGTCGTCACGGAGAACATGTTCGGGGACATCATCTCCGACCTCGGCGCGGGGACGATCGGCGGCATGGGGCTCGCGCCGTCGGCCGACGTCGGGGACATCTGGGGCGTCTTCCAGCCGTCCCACGGCACGGCCCCTGACATCGCCGGCAAGGGCATCGCCAACCCCATCGCCCAGATCCTGTCCGCGGGCATGATGCTGGAGTGGCTGGGCGAGCGGAAACAGGATGACGCCGCCCGGAAGGGAGCGCAGGCGATCGAGGCGGCCGTCGCAGCGACGCTCGCGGAGCGCCGCTTCCACACCGCCGATCTCGGGGGCGGCGCCTCCACCGGGGTCGTCGGCGACGCCGTGGCTTCCCGGATCGGGAAGCCGTAGCAGGTTTTCCCCGGCCCGTTGAATTCCTTGGGACGCGAGGGTTCTTGGGTGACCCGTCCGATGCAGGTGAGTGTGCTGGCCAGCACGCCGGACATTTCGACAACCGGCTACATGGTGAACCTGCTCCTCGGCACCCCCCTCGAGGTCGCCGAGGAGGCCCGCGCACTCGGGTTCGACGGGATCGAGTTTCTCCCCGGCCCCCCGGGGACCGTTGGCGTCACCGAGATGGTGTGGGCGCTCAGGGCCGCCGACGTCAGCCTGACCGCCGTGAACAGCGGGCGGATCGTGGCCCAGGGGCTCACCCTGCTCCACCCCGAGCCGCGCATCCGCAAGCGTGCCAGCCTGCGGTTCCGGGACCTGCTGGACTTCGCCGGATCCTTCGGGGTCCCGGTCACACTCGCCGGGGCGAAGGGGATCGTCCCCGAAGGGGCGCCGGCCGAGGAAGTAGAAGCCATGGCCGAGGAGGCGTTTCACGGCCTGGCGGAATTCGCGACTGCGGCCGGGTCGCTCCTCCTGCTGACCCCCACCCACGAGCGCGACAGCAACGTCATTTGCACGGTGTCCAACGCCCTCCACTGGGTCCAACGCATCAATCACCCCGGCTTCGGCATGATGCTGGACACCTACCAGCTCGCCCTGAAAGAGCCCTCCATCCCCGACGCCTTGCGCGCCGCTGCAGGCCGGCTGAGGCACTTGCATTTGTACGATCCGGGCCGGATGCCGCCGGGTACGGGCGCCAAGACACCGCTGGATTGGCCCGCCATTTTCGAAACGCTGCTCGAGATCGGCTACGAGGGTGCGGCCTCGATCTGCCTCGCCCCGGAAGGCGATCGTCCCGCCCAGGCAGCCAGGACCGTTGCGTATCTCAAGGGCCTCATGGGCGACGCGCCGGAGGAAGAGTCCGGGCTGCAGCTGGGTCGGCCCTGACCCCAGCCAGGAGAATTCACGAAGAGACTCGTGAATTCTCCTGGCTACATCATCTCGCGAAGGAAATCGAAAATAATTCGGCCTGGATCCTTGGTAACCTCTAGCAGCCTGCGTCAGCAGGCTGCTATCGTCTTGAATGTCTGTACCCGGGTCGGGATCGGGTGACGGTCCGGGGCTGGTGTGTTATAAAGCCTGCATCCGTGATCCGGCGCGTCGCGCTCCGGGTGAGGGGCCGCAGGGCACCGGACGACCGCTGAACGCCGAGCGCGTTCGACAGGAGGGCTCTCAGTATGGACCGACCCATTCTCGGCATCACCATGGGGGACCCCGCCAGCATCGGCCCGGAGATCGCCGCCAAGGCGCTGGCAGAGGCCGCCGTCTACCAGAAGGCACGCCCGTTCGTGATCGGCGACCGGAGCTGCATGGGGGACGCCCTGCGCATCACGAAGCTGCCCCTGGCCCTCCACCCCATCACCAAGGTCGCCGAGGCGCGCTTCACCGTCGGCACCATTGACGTGCTGGATCTGGCCAACGTGGACATGGCCAAGCTCGAGTACGGGAAGGTGAGCGCCATGTGCGGCAAGGCCTCCGTCGAGTACATCGAGCGGGGGATCGACATGGCCCTGGCCAGAGAGATCGACGCCGTGGTCACCGGCCCGATCCACAAGGAGTCGATCAACCAGGCCGGCTGCCCGCACCCCGGCCACACCGAGATCTTCGGCGTCCGCACCGGCACCAAGGACTACGCCATGATGCTCATTGGCGAAGACCTTCGGGTGGTTCATGTCTCGACCCACGTCTCGCTGCAGCAGGCCATCAACCGGACCAAGAAGCCCCGAATCCTGGCCGTGATCCGCCTGGCCAACCGTGCCCTGAAGGCCCTGGGGATCGCCGAGCCCAAGATCGCCGTGGCCGGCCTCAACCCCCACGCCGGAGAGCACGGTCTATTCGGCGACGAGGAGATCAAGGAGATCATCCCCGCCATCGAGGAGGCCAAGGCCGAGGGCATCCGGGCGGATGGCCCCATCGCCCCGGACACCGTCTTCGGCCGGACCCGCGGGGGTCTCTACGACATCGTGGTCTGCATGTACCACGACCAGGGACACATCCCCCTCAAGACCCTCGGCTTCACCTTCGACAAGGCCACTCAGAAATGGACCTCGGTGGCTGGAGTCAATGTCACTCTGGGCCTGCCCATCATCCGGACCTCGGTGGACCACGGGACGGCCTTCGGCAAGGCGGGTAAAGGCACCGCCGCGCATCAAAGCATGCTGGATGCCATCGACGTGGCGGTAAAGCTGGCCCAGGGCCGGAAGGCCGGCCACTTCGCTTAGCCCGGAGAATTCACCAAGAGCTCGTGAATTCTCCGGGCTTACCTGTCCAGGATGGATTCCCGCCTGCAGCGGGAGGATACGTGGTGGTGGGCGGAGACCGCGCACGGTCACGGTCCACCGGCGACGCGTGATCCGTCGCGGACCGCCGACCACAGGCTTTCTCGTAAGCCCGCATTGTTCGCGTGCAGTTTCGCGAATAATGCGGCCTCAGGGTTTCATCCTGCGCACATCCCGGCCGCGTTCTGGCCGACCCTTGACACCGCCCACCGCTGCGATATAGCGTCCGGCCCGTCCCCTGATCGATCTGTCCCGGAAGTACGACACTCCACACAAGGGGGTAGGCCATGCGGACCAATGCCTTGAAGCGGAAGCTGGCGGCCGGCCAAAAGGTCTGCGGGGTGCTGATCGAGTTCAGCAACCCGGAGATGGTGGAGATGCTTGGCTATCTGGGCTTCGATTTCGTCTTCCTGGACGGGCAGCATTGCGGCCTGACGGTGGAGACGGCGCGGGCCCTCATGCGCGCGGCCGACCTGAATGGCCTGCCCAGCATCGTCCGGGTGCCGAAGAACGATCCCGCCGTCATCCTGGAGTACCTGGATGCCGGGGCCGGCGGCATCATCGTCCCCAACATCACCTCCCGCGAGGAGGCGGCGGCCGCAGCGGCCGCCATGCGCTACCCCCCGGTGGGCATCCGCGGGGCCTTCGGCCGGTCCCGCGCGGCCGGCTACGGCCTCGCCCAGACCCAGGTCGAGTGGCTGACCAAAGCCAGCGACGAGGTCCTGTGCGTGGCCCTGGTCGAGGACCAGTCCGCCCTCTCGCACCTGCCGGAGATCTGCTCCACCCCTGGTGTGGACATCATCCTGATCGGGCCGGGGGACCTCGCCATGTCCATGAACATCCCGGGCGGGTGGAAGGACGCGCGGGTTCAGGCCGAGGTCGAGCGGATCCGCGCCGCTGCTGCCGCCGCCGAGAAGCCCACCATGCTCATCGCCCTGGACGCCGCCGACGGCCGGGCCCTGTACGCCCAGGGATTCCAAGCGGTGATGGTCAGTGCACTCAACCTGGCCGCCACCGCGGCCAAGGGCTTCCTGAAGGAGCTGGGCCGCGCATAACAGGCTGCCGGACCTTTTTGAGCAGCCTGGGCGAAAACGGGTTTCCCTGCATCCTGCTGACGGCGGCGCAACCGTGGCGGAGGACCGGGGCCGGTCCTCCCCCCCGGGACCGGCCCTGCCCGGCGGTCCGCTCTCCCGCCCGAATACTGAGGATGGGCTTGACAAGGGCTGGCGTCCTTGGATAGGTTCCCCGTGCTCCTGTCGAAAGGCATTTTCACATTGCGAAAATGCCGATGTCCCGAGGGTGACCCGATGTCTACCCCTGCTGCCCGACCGTCGCCAGGCCCCACCCGGCGAACACCCTCCCGGATGGCACGCCCAATCCCTGCGACCCTGCCCCGCTCCCTGCCCAAACCGGCAGCCCGCCAGCGCACCGTCCAGTCCATCGCCCGTGCGCTGACGGTGCTGGACACGCTGGCGGACAGCCAGGGGGAAGTCGGGATCGTCGAGCTCAGCCAGCGGGTGGCTCTGCACACCAGCACCGTACATCGTCTGCTGGCGACCCTGGCCGGCCAGGGGTACGTCCGCCAGAGCCCCGACACCGGGCGCTACGCCTTGGGACCCAAGGCCATCAATCTGGCCGAGGCGTATCTGGGCCAGCTGGACCTGCGCCGGGTGGCGCATCCCTTTTTGGAGCGTCTGACTCAGGACACCGGAGAGACGGCGAACCTGGTCATCCAGGACGGCCACGAGGCCCTGTATCTGGACAAAGCGGAAAGCCCCCAGAGCCTGCGAATCTTCTCCCGCATCGGGCGGCGGGCCCCCCTGCACTGTACCGCCGTCGGCAAGGTGCTGCTGGCGAATGCCCCCCCGGCGCAAGTGGACGGGCTCCTCGGGGAGGGGCCGCTCGAGCGCCTGACCAGGCGGACCATCACCTCGGTCGCTCAGCTGCGGCGAGAGCTGGCGGCGGTCCGCGCACAAGGCTATGCCCTGGATCGCGAGGAATGCGAGGAGGGCGGCTACTGCATCGCCGTGCCGGTGCGGAACGCGACCGGGGCGACGGTGGCAGCCGTGGGCGTTTCTAGCCCCTCTGTCCGCATGTCAGGCCGCCGGATCCAGGAATTGGTCCCGGCGGTCGTGCGGACCGGACGCGAGATCTCCGAGCGACTCGGGTTCCACAGCCCTTCCGCAGACTTCCGCGCGGCCGCACGCGTCGCGCGGGGCCAGAGAGGGAGGTGAGGGACACCAATCAAGCGACACGTGCCCTGGATCCAGGGAGGGGACTCAGCGGACCATGGAATGGCAAGTGGATCCCGGGTAGAACCCGGGAGAACAGGAGGCAGCCATGAGTCCAGAACCTGTCCTGGCCAAAGTCGACCCAGGTAAGGGGCCCAAGTACGAAGTGGCGGACTTTCCCGACCCGCCGCGAGACCTTAACTTCCGCAAGCTGATGGCCGTCCTCGGGCCGGCCGTCATCGCGCTGGGCGGAACCATCGGAGGCGGCGAGTGGCTCGTGGGCCCGTCCCTCTTCGTGAAATGGGGGCTGGCACTGCTATGGGTCACCACCGTCTCGTCCCTCCTCCAGGTCTTCCTGAATCTGGAGATGTGCCGGTATACCCTCTACACCGGCGAGCCCATCACCGTGGGCTTCATGCGGCTCGCCCCGGGCAAGGCCTTCTGGGGCTGGCTCTTCACCATCGTGGGATTCCTGGAGCGGGCCATGCCGGGGTGGGCCCTGGGGACGGCCACCGCGCTGGCCGCTCTGCAACTCGGCAAGATCCCCGGAGGGCCGGATCGGGGCACGGTGGTTATCTGGGGCTACGTCGTTTTCGCCTCCTGCTGCATCATCATCTCCCTGGGCAAGACCATCGAGCGGACGCTGGAGTGGGCCAACTGGATCATGATGATCGTGGTCCTGGGCGGCCTGTTCCTGCTGGATATCTACATCGTCCCGGCGTCGGTCTGGTTCGAGGGCATCACGGGCTTCTTCACCTTCGGCTACATACCGAAGGGGGTTGACCTCCTCCTGCTCGGCGCCCTGGTCGGCTACTCGGCCTACGGGGGCTTCGGCAACAACGCCATCAGCAACTGGTACCGGGACAAGGGCTACGGGATGGGGGGCAAGGTGGGCTACATCCCGGCCGCCATCGGCGGGAAGGAAGTCCACGTCTCCCATGTGGGGAAAATCGCGCCCCTGACCCCCGAGAATCTGAACCGCTACAAGGGCTGGTGGAAGCTCCTGAACATCGACCAGTGGTTCGTCTTCTACGGCGGGGCCATGATCGGCATGTTCCTGCCGGGGATTCTGTACGTCGGGACGCTGCCGCGCGGGCAGGACCTGCCGAGCTGGGGCATCGCGGCGTCCGCCGCCAGCGGCTTGATCCAGCAGATGGGGAACTTCGGCTGGTTCCTGGCGCTCTTCTTCGGCTTCTGGATCCTGTACAGCACGGCCATCAGCAACGTGGACCTGGTCGTCAGACAGGCCACCGACATGCTGTGGTTCAGCGTGGAGGGTGTGCGGCGCTGGGCCAAGGCCGACATCCGGAAGGTGTACTACACGCTGCTGATCATCTTCTTCGCGTGGGGCGTGACCTTCATGAACATCACGCTGCCCCTGATCATCTTCGCCATCAGCGCCAACATCGCCAACTTCACCATGGCCCTGTCGTCCATCCTGACGATCCGGGTCAATCGCAAGTTCCTGCCCAAGGAGTATCGGGGCAGCACGTTCCGGGAGGTGGTACTGATCCTCAGCATGTTGTTCTTCGGGTTCTTCTTCCTGGTGTTCCTCGGCAACCGATTCTTTGGTCTGAAGTGACTGGACGCGACCGGGGCTTCCGGCGAACCGCCGGAAGCCCCTACCCCGAGGAGAGGTAGCAATGCCTAAGATGCCCGTGATGGAAGCCGCCGTGAAGATCCTGGAGAGCGAGGGGGTGGAGGTCTGCTTCGGCATCCCCGGGGCCGCGATCCTGCCCCTCTATAAAGCGCTCTCCAAGTCCACCAAGATCCGCCACCTCACCGTGCGCCACGAGGAGGGCGCGACCCACGCGGCCGATGGCTGGGCCCGCATCACGGGCAAGGTCGGTGTGGCCATCGGAACCTCCGGGCCCGCCGGCACCAACATGGTGACGGGGCTCTACACCTGCATGGGGGACTCCATCCCTATCGTCTGCATCACGGGCCAGGCCTTGAAGGGTATCCTCCACAAGGAGGCCTTCCAGGCGGTCAACATCGCCGACATCGTGAAGCCCGTGGTCAAGAAGAGCTACCTGGTTCTGGAGACCGCCCAGATCCCCCAGATCTTCCGCGAGGCGTTCCGGATCGCGCGCGTGGGGCGGCCCGGCCCCGTCCTGATCGACCTGCCGCTGGACGTCCAGCGGGGCGACATCGAGTACGATCCCGACATCGACGCCCCGCTCGAAATTTTCAAGCCCTCCCCCGACATCCGCAAGATCCGGCGGGCCGTGGAGATGCTGCTCAAGGCGGAGCGGCCCATCCTGATGATGGGCGGCGGCGTCATGCTCGCCCGGGCCGCGGCCGAGTTCGTCCAGCTCGCCGAGCATCTGCAGATCCCGGTCATCCCCACCTACATGGCCGAGGGGGGGATCGGCTTCAACCATCCGCTGTACGGGGGCCGGGTGGGCCTGCAGACCAACACCCGGGGGGGCAACAAACTGTTCCTCGAGTCGGACCTCGTTCTCAGCATCGGCAACCGCTTCGCCGACCGGCACACGGGGGACCTCACCGTGTATCGCGGTCAGCGGAAGTTCATCCACGTCGATATCGAGCCCACCCAGCTCGGCAAGGTGTTCCCGCCCGATCTCGGCATCGTGGCGGACGCCAAGCTGGCCGTGGAGGCCCTGCTGCGCGTGGCCAAGGAGGCGACGCCCAGGCGCTCGCCGAGCGAGTGGTCCGGGAAGGCCGCGGACTACAAGCGTCGCTTCCGGCGCAAGATGGACTTTGACCAGGTGCCGATCAAGCCCCAGCGAATCTTCAAGGAGCTGAACGAGTTCTTCGACCCCGACACCATCTTCGTCACCGCCATCGGCCTGTACCAGATCTGGTCCGGGCAGTTCCAGGAGATCCAGAAGCCCTACACGTACTTCTGCTGCGGCCAGGCGGGACCCCTGGGCTGGGAAGTGCCGGCCTGCATGGGGGTGAAGCTGGGCAAGCCCGAGGCGCAGGTGGTGGGCGTGGTCGGGGACTACTCCTTCCAGTTCCTGCTGGGGGATCTCGCCACGGCCGTCCAGAACAGCGTACCCTACGTGATGGTCATGCTGAACAACGGCTACCTGTCCCTGATCCGCCAACCATCCAAGTACCTCTACGACATGAACTACGGCGTGAACATCGGCTACGGCGACGGCTATGGGCCCGACTTCGTGAAGATCGTGGAGGGCTTCGGGGGCCTCGGCAAGCGGGTCCTGAAGCCAGAGGAGATCAAGCCCGCCCTCGCCTGGGCGGTGCAGGAGTCGAACGCGCGCAAGGTCCCGGTCCTGGTCGAGATCCGCGAGGATCGCGAGACCGACGCCGCCATGGGCATCTCGATCGACAAAATCGTGGAGCGGGACCCGGTGATCGATCTACCCGAGGCGGTGCCGGCCGCGGTCGGCGTGGCCCGCTAGCCGCTGGCGAGTGGTCCTCCCGCCGCGGGGAGAGGACAGGGCGACTCAGGAAAGGAGCCCCCATGCTGTGGGTGACCGTCCATGCCTTCCAGCGCCTTCGGATCGCGCCCCACGCCCGGGCGCCCGCCGGTCGCTGAGCGCGGCGTCTCTCCCGTGAGGTGACATGGCGGGCCGCGGCCGTTCTGGGAAGCGCCGGGGCCTGCAAGCAGTGGGGATCACCGTGAAAGGGGGCCTTATGTATCACCAGAATTACAACCCTTTGGGGAATGTCTTCCTGTCCACCATCGTGGCGGCCATTCCCATCCTGACTCTGTTGTACTTCATCGCCTTGCACCCACACCGGGACAAGAAGGGCGCGAGACACCTCGGCATCGCCGCACCCTATGCGGCATTCTATGGCGTGCTCGCCGCCTTCCTCGTCTCCTGCGTGGCCTTCGGAATGCCATTCGCCTCGGCGTTCTCGGCCTTCGGGCTCGGCGCCATGTCGGGTTTCCTGGCGATCATTTGGATCATCATCGGGGCCATATTCCTCTACAATATGACCCTGATAGCCGGCAAGTTTGAGATCGTGAAAGAATCCATCATTCACATCTCGTTCGACCGGCGCCTCCAGGTGCTCCTGATCGCCTTCTCCTTTGGGGCCATCATCGAGGGGACCTCGGGCTTCGGGACGCCGGTGGCCATCGCCGGGGCCGTGATGGTGGGTCTCGGGTTCCCGCCCTTCCAGTCGGCCGTCCTGAACCTCCTGGCCAACACCGCCCCCGTCGCGTGGGGGGCCATCGGCACCCCCATCGTGACGCTCGCGGCCGTGACCGGCCTCGACCAGCTCACACTTTCCCACATGGCCGGTCGCCAGCTCCCCTTCTGCTCCATCCTCGTCCCATTCTGGCTGGTCACCGCCTTCGTCCTGATGGAGGGGGGCACCTGGAAAGAGGCCTGGGAAGTCTGGCCAGGGACCTTGTGCTCGGGTCTCTCCTTTGCCCTCATGCAGTGGTTCGCCTCCGCGACGAATGAGTTCCACCTGATGACGGACGTGGTCTCGGGCGTCTTCTCCGTCATCTGCACGGCCCTGTTCTTGCGCTTCGTCTGGCACCCCAAGACGCGTTTCCTGTTGCGGTCCGAACGCCAGGCCCTGGCGAAAGCAGGAAAGAAGACCGCGACGGCTACTGAAGACGCTCATGAATGGAAGTATCCGTACACGGTCGGCCAGACGGCTTACGCCTGGGTGCCGTGGGCCATCCTCATCGTCTGCTGCGCCATCTGGGGCATGCCCCAGTGGAAGGCGTACCTGAACAACCTCTTCTCCGGGATCACGTTCAAGACCACCTTGCTGGGCTCCGCGTTCGCCGGCTCGCTCTCGCTCCCGACGTGGCAGATGCCGGCGCTCCACAACATGGTGCAGCGCATGCCGCCGGTCGTCCTGCCCAATGCCAAGCCTGAGGCGGCCGTCTTCGCCATCAACTGGCTGTCCGCAGCCGGAACCGGCGTGTTCGTGGCCGCACTCTTGTCCGGCCTGGCCCTCAAGCTGAACATCGCCCAGTGGGGCGATGCCGTCCGCCGGACCGCCCGTCGCCTGGCGATCCCGATCCTGGTCATCGCGCAGGTGCTCGGGCTCGGGTTCCTCACCCGCTATTCCGGCACAGACGCGGTCCTCGGCCTGGCGTTCACCGCCGCAGGCCCCCTGTACCCATTCTTCGCGGCGTACCTGGGCTGGCTGGGGGTCTTCCTCACCGGCTCCGACACCGCTTCCAATGCATTGTTCGGCAGCCTGCAGCGGATCACTGCCCAGCAACTGCATTTGAACGAGATTCTGATCTCCGCGACGAACTCCACCGGCGGCGTCATGGGCAAGATGATCGACCCCCAGTCCATCATGGTAGCCTGCGCCGCTTGCTACGACGATCCCTACGAGCGAACGCACGCCCTGGGGCCGATCTTCCGCACAGTGTTCTGGCATTCGGTCGCCGGAGCCGCGGTGATCGGGCTGATCGCCTTCCTGCAGGCGTATGTGTTCACAGGCTTGATTCCGATCCCACCACTCAAGTAAGGTAAGATGGTGTTTGAGCCGGGGGGCGGATGCCCCGCCCCCCGGCTCGCTCTGGGAGTCCGGCAAGACCCGCCCAAGAATCATCGCGGTTGTCACCACACGGAAGGGATCGGGTATGGCGATCAAGGCTCAGCTCTTCATCACCTGCCTCGCCGACCAGTTCTTCCCCGGCGTCCTACAGCGAAT
>Ga0335085_10007368_pt1 | contig 17112 bp, 15 predicted proteins | sample Lox_Sample_45_FD_206712 | JGI IMG/M metagenome (GOLD analysis project Ga0335085, IMG submission 206712) | Soil microbial communities from Loxahatchee National Wildlife Refuge, Florida, United States - Lox_Sample_4.5 | ecosystem: Environmental > Terrestrial > Soil > Wetlands | place: USA...
CCGACTGGCACACGAGGCGCCCGCCGGTCTAGCCGGTCAGCCCTTCGGGAAATTCATCCGGCGGCGGAACTCCTGCCACCGCGGGTCGGTCCTCCACGGAAAGTCCACGTCCATCAGCTGCATGCCCCAGGGCAGGAAGACGTGGCGGTACTCGAACGCCGCCGCGAGGTCGCGGAACGTCTCCTCCTTGTTTCCGAGGATCATCCGGAGCTGGAAGAGCCAGAAGGAGTACCGGGGGTAGTCCTCGCGCTCCATCTCGGCGATGAGCTTCAGCGCCTCGTCCCTCCGCCCCGCCACGGCGTACGACCCGGCGAGGTTGAACTTCCAGTCGGGGCTGACGGCCACGAGGCGCTTCCCGGTCTCGATGGCCTCGTCGAACATCTTCTTTCCTTCGTAAGCGCCCTCGAGGACGTTGAGCGCGCTCACCGAGTTCGGTTCGAGCTCGAGCGCCTTCCGGGCCCACACCATGGCCTCGTCGAGCTGTCCGAGGTTCCAGCACAGCCAGCCGACGTTGGCGGTGTACTCGGCCGTGAGGGGATCCAGCTCCACCGCCTTCTTCAGCTCCGCCATCGCCTCTTCGTTCCGGCCGAAGAGATGGTGGACCCAGCCGTAGTGAAAATGGGCCTCGACGAAATTCGGATTCAGCTCGAGCGCCCGCCTGAACTCCCGGTCCCCGCCGGCCCAGTCCCAGTCGAAATATGTCTTGACGGCCGCAAGGGCCAGGTGGGCGTGGGGCGAGCTTTCGTCCAGTTCGAGGGCCTTGAGCGCAGCCGCCCGCGCGCGGGGAAAGCCCTCCTTCGGAGTAACGAAGCCGCTGACGGCCACGCCGTGGTAGACGATCGGGTAGGCGAGCGCGAGGCCCGCGTACGGGAGCGGGTCCGTCGGGTCGAGGTAGGCCGCCTGCTGGAGGATCGCCATCCCCTTCTCGAACCCCTCGGGCGTCTTTCTCCAGAGCTGGGCCATCCCCTTCAGGTAGGCGTCGTAGCTGTCGGGATTCACCGTCCGGGCCCGGGCGAGGCGGGTCTTCTCCTCGGGCGTCAGGCGCAGCTTCACCTCGCGGGTGATGGCCGTGACGATCTCGTTCTCGAGCGAAAGGATGTCCTTGAGAGGACGCTCGTAGCTCGAGGCCCAGACCTGGGCTTCCGTCTTCGGGTTGACGAGCTGGGCGGTGACCCTCACCCGGTCCCCCGACCGCAGGACGGCTCCCGTGATGAGACCGGCCACCTTCAGCTCCGCTGCAATCGTCCCGAGCGCCGCGGTCGTCCCCTTGAAGCGCAGGACGGAGCCGCGTGCCACCACGCGCTTCAGCCCCGTGAGCCGGGAGAGATCGGTGATCAGCGCGTCGTGGATTCCGTCCGCCAGGTACCCCTGCTCGGCGTCCCCCGAGAGGTTCTCCAGTGGCAGGACGGCCAGCGAGTCGATTCCGGACATTGCCCCGCCGCCGAAGAACCGGCTCCGAAGGCCGAAGGCGTTCAGCCCCGCGAGCAGGGCGACGGCCGCCACCAGCGCCGCCGTGAAGAGAAGCCACAGGCGGCGCCACATCGAGTCCTTCAGCCGGGACCACGGTGAGATCCTCCGGCCCGATTGCACGGTCTCCAGCGCCGCCCGCACCTCGCTCCCCCTCTGGTAGCGAGCCCCCGGCTCCTTGGCCAGACACCGCTCGATCACGCCCTTGAGCTCGCCCGGCACCGACGCCGGCAGCGGCCGAGGTGGCCGGCCGAGAATCTCCGAACTCAGCTCGAAGCCCGTATTTCCCTGGAACGGCCGCTTCCCCGCGGCCATCTCGTAGAGGACGACTCCGAGCGCCCAGACGTCGCTCCGTTCATCGGCCGGAAGTCCGCGGAACTGCTCGGGAGACATGTACGCCGGCGTCCCGGCGATCGTCCCCGCCTCGGTCAGCGTGGCGCGAGATAGCGTCGTGGCGTCCTCGGCGTCCTTCAGGCTGACTTTCCTGGCCAGCCCGAAATCGAGCACCTTGACCCGTCCCTCCGGAGTCAGGATGACGTTGGCGCTCTTGAAGTCCCGGTGGACGACGCCGTGCTCGTGGGCATGCGCCAACGCGTCGGCCAGCTGCTGGCCGAGACGGAGGACCTCCTCGGCCGACAGGGCGTGGCTCGAGAGCCGCTCCCACAGCGTCTGCCCGGTCACGAGCTCCATCGCGACGTAGACCTGCCCGTCCGCCTCGCCCACCTCGTGGATCGTGCAGACGTTCGGATGGTTCAGCTTCGAGGCGAGACGCGCCTCGCGCAGAAGCCGCGCCCGCGCCGTCTCGTCGGCCAGATCGGCGGCTGGGAGGACCTTGAGCGCCACGTCGCGCTCGAGCCGCGTGTCGCGCGCCCGCCAGACTTCGCCCATCCCCCCGGCGCCGATCCGGGCCACGATCTCGTACGGACCCAGGCGGACGCCCGGTTCCATTGGGACGGTCCTTCTGAAGAGAGATTCTAGTCCCGCGCCCTCACCATCCGGTGCCGGTCGAACCAGCCGGCCCAGACGGGGATCAGGAAGCCCGAAAACGCCACGACGTTCAGCGCCGCGACGCTCGGAGGGGGCGGGCCGAAGACGTTGCCGAGGTACAGCACGACGAGAAGGACCGCGAAGGCCGCGAACGACCATCGTCCCGTCGCGTCCTGCGCTCTGGTCACCCGCGCATAGAGAACGACGCCGAAAGCGAAGAGAGACCCCTCGACGGCGAGCGTCGCCGGGACCGAGTTCCAGAGGCCGAGTCCGACCTTCGTTCCCGGCCACGGCGTGAGGGGCATGTCGGGGCGGTGGGAGATCCAGTCCAGGACCCAGTGCGACACGACGAGGGCGCCGACGACGGCCGCTCCCGTCCGGTCGTTTCGCGCGGCGAAATAGAAGCCGGCGGCGAGGAGCCCCCAAACGACCGAAAGGAGAAGACTGTGCGAGATCGGGTAGCGCACGAAGTCGAGGGGCGTGACGGCCGTGATCCCCGGAACGATCCGGACCTCCTCCAGCCCGACCGCGAGGAAGACGGGCCAGAGCAGGTCCAGGAGCCCCGGCGCCGCGACGAGCCAGACGAGCGACGCCTTCGGAGCGACCTTCTTCGCGGCGAGGCCGACGGCGACGTGTCCGAGAAACATGCGGGGATTCTCCTGCAGGAGGCGCAGCCGGCGTCCTCCCCCCAAGCAGGACGCCAGCTGCGACCGAGTCTTATTCTATGCCGTGCGCGCGCACCAAGGTCAAGAGGTCGAGTCAGACCTGTCCCGTCCACCCCTTCGACGCGACGGCCTTCCAGCGGGACCGGATGGCGTCGTACTCCCCCGGCGGGAGCGGGCCGGCCGAAACGAGCGCCGCGTTCTCCTCCCAGCGCCCGGGAGTCTTCGTCCCGACGAGGGCCGTCGCGACGCCGGGGACGGCGAGCGTGAATCGCAGCGCCGTGGCGATCGAGCCGGCGAGCGGCCCCTTCAGGAACGGGTAATCGAGCTTCCCGAGCCGCTCCCAGTAAGGATGGTGATAGGCGTCCGCGGGGCGGCTCCGGCTCCGCCAGGCGGCATTCGCGATGGAGCGCTTGGTGATGATCCCGAGGCCCCTCTCGCGCGCCTCGGGGAGGACGAGATCGATCGCCTCCTGGTCCGCGACCGAGATCGAGATCTGGAGCGCGTCGAACCGCCCCGTCCGGACGGCGGCGAGGGCATCGCTCCCGTCGCCGCTGTAGCCGATGAAGCGCGTCTTTCCGGCGGACCGGAGCCTTTCCAGCGTCTCGATCACGTCCCCTTTCTCCAGGACCTTCTCACGACAGGAATGCAGCTGCAGGAGGTCGACGCGGTCGGTCCGGAGGAGCCGGAGGCTCCGCTCCACGGTCGCCTCGATCAGCCGGGGGGTCCATTCGGGGAGGCCGAAGCCCTGGTCGTGACCGCACTTCGTGAAGAGGAAGAACTCCGCCCGCCGGGGCGAGGCCGCGCGCCCGATCAGCCGCTCGCTTCCGAAATAGCACTCGGCCGTATCGATCACGTTGAGCCCCGCGTCGAGGGCGGCGGCGAGCAGCCTCTCGACGTCCCGAAGGCTCGCGTTCTCGTAGCCGATCTCCGACCCGCCGAAGCCGAGGGCGGAGACCCGCAGCCCGGTTCTCCCCAGCACCCGCCGCTCCATCCGCCGGAATCTACCCCGCTTCAAGCCGGATCCGGAGGCGGGCCCCGCGCCCGGGCGAGCCCGGTACACTTCCCCGCCTGATGAGACAGCTGCTCAAAGCGACCGTCCCGCGCGTCGTCCTCGCCGTCCTCCTGACGCTTCCGGTCCGCCTCCTCGCCGCCCTGCCGGCGGAGGCGATGAACGCCGCCGAGATCAGGCTCGCCCTGAAGAAGCTGAACGTCGTCGGGAGCGTCCTCTACATCGCCGCGCATCCCGATGACGAGAACACGGCTTTCCTCGCCTGGGGCGCGAAGGGGCAGCTCGTCTCGACGGCCTACCTGGCCATCACGCGGGGCGACGGCGGGCAGAACCTGATCGGCCCCGAGGCCGCCGAGCTGCTCGGCCTCCTCCGGACGCAGGAGCTCCTCGCGGCGCGGCGGATCGACGGAGCGCAGCAGTTCTTCACGCGCGCCATCGACTTCGGCTACTCGAAGAGCCCCGAGGAGACACTGGCGGTCTGGGACCGCGAGAAGGTCCTGTCCGACGTCGTCCGCGTCATCCGGACCACCCGCCCCGACGTCGTCGTCAACCGCTTCCCGACGACGGGCGAGGGGGGGCACGGCCACCACACGGCGTCCGCCATCCTTTCGGTCGAGGCGTTCGAGGCCGCAGGCGACCCGGGCCGATTCCCCGAGCAGATCGCCGAAGGCCTGCGGCCCTGGACGCCGCGGCGGCTCTACTTCAACGCCTTCCGCTTCCGCCCCGACCAGCCCCGGACCGCTCCTCCGGGGAGCGTCTCGGCCGACCTCGGCGCCTACAACGCCCTTCTCGGCCGCTCGTACACGGAGATCGCCGCCCAGGCCCGGACGATGCACAAGAGCCAGGGCTTCGGCTCGGCCGAGCGGCGCGGCTCCTGGCCGAACGACTTCTCGCCGCTCAAGGGAGACCGGACCGAGACCGGCCTTTTCGACGGCATCGACCTGACCTGGAAGCGCGTGAGCGGAAGCGAGACGGTCGCTCCGCTCCTCGCCGAGGCCGAGCGGACCTTCCGCGAGGACGACCCGGCGGCGAGCCTCCCGCTCCTTCTCAGGGCCTGGGAGACGCTGAACGCGCTTCCGCCGGGTCCGGAGAAGGACGTGAAGCAGGCCGAGCTCCTCGAGGTGATCCGGTCGTGCGCCGGGATCTGGGTCGAGGCCGTCGCCGCCCAGCCGTCGGCGACGCCGGGAAGCTCCGTGAAGGTGGCCACGATGATCCTCAACCGGTCTTCCTTTCCGATGGCGCTCGCCTCGGTCGAGGTGACCGGCGCCCCGACGGCCGCCGGCGGCGAGCTGAAGTTCAACGAGCCGCTCCGCGCCGACGTGACGATGGCGATCCCGGCCGGCCAGCCGCTGACGAACCCCTTCTGGCTCACGAAGCCGCCCGGCAAGGGGCTCTACGTGGTCGAGACGGCCTCCCTCGTCGGAAAGCCCGAGGCCCCCCCGTCGCTCGTCGCGCGGTTCCGGGTGACGGCGTCCGGACAGACGCTGGACCTCACGACGCCCGTCGTCTTCCGCCGCACCGACCCCGTGCGCGGCGAGGTCTACATGCCGTTCGACATCGTCCCGCCGGTGACGGCGAATTTCGACGAGAAGGTCTACGCCTTCGCCGGCGCCGCGCCGAAGAAGGTCGCCGTCGCGCTCCGGAGCTTCGCCCCGGCGGCCGGGACGCTCCGCGTCTCGCTGGACGGCGGCTGGACCGTGACCCCGGCCGAGATTCCCTTCTCGTTCGCCGCGCGCGACGAGGAACGGGAGATCGACGTCACCGTGACGCCGCCCCCGAAACCCGGCGCCGCCACGCTCCGGGCGACGGCGACCGTGGACGGGATGGAGTGGTCGCGAAGCCTCGTCCGCGTCGACTACCCGCACATCCCGCGCCAGACGCTCTTCCCCCCCGCCGAGGCGAAGGCGCTGCGCCTCGACCTCGTGGCGCCCACGCGGGAGATCGGCTACGTCATGGGCTCGGGTGACACCGTTCCGGACGCTCTCCGGCAGATCGGCTACCGCGTGACGCTCCTTTCCGACGCGGAACTCGAGTCGGGCGATCTCTCCCGCTTCCGGACGATCGTGGCCGGCATCCGCGCCTTCAACACGCGTCCGAGGCTCAGGGCGCTGCACGGGAAGCTGATGGCGTACGTCGAGGCGGGAGGCGTCTTCGTCGCCCAGTACGACACGACGGGCGAGCTGGTCACCGAGGAGATCGGGCCCTACCCGTTCAAGATCTCGCGCGACCGCGTCACGGTGGAGGAGGCGCCCGTCACCTTCGCCGATCGGGGACACCCGCTCCTTTCCGTCCCGAACCGGATCGGCCCCGCCGATTTCGAGGGGTGGATCCAGGAGCGGGGCCTCTATTTCGCGGGGACGTGGGACCCGAAGTACTCAACGCCGCTCTCGATGAGCGACCCGGGGGAGTCGGCGAAGGCGGGATCGCTTCTCTTCGCGCGGTACGGGAAGGGCGCGTTCGTCTACACGGGGCTCGCTTTCTTCCGCCAGCTCCCCGCCGGCGTGCCGGGCGCCTACCGGCTCTTCGTCAACCTGATCGAGGCGGGCTCCCCGGCAAAGTGAGCGATCCGGAGCGCGACGACGAGGCGGCGCCGCCCCCCTTCGGCGGAAGCTGGCGACGGCTCTACGCGGGCGTCCTCCTCGCGCTGGCCCTCCAGATCGCCCTCTACGACCTCCTGTCGAGGCTCTTCCGCTGAGGACGCTCGACTGGGCCGTCCTCCTGGCCGCGCTCGCCTTCATCGTCGGGCTCGGCGTCCTCCGCTCCCGCCGCCCGGGGGACCTCGCGGGCTTCCTCGTGGCCGGACGGACGACCCCCTGGACGACGATCCTCGTCTCGATCATGGCGACGCAGGCGAGCGCCGTCACGTTTCTCTCGGCGCCCGGGCTCGCGTACGCCGAGGGGATGGGATTCGTCCAGTTCTACTTCGGGCTTCCCCTCGCCATGGTCGTGCTCGCCGTGATCGCCGTCCCCATCTATCACCGGCTGCAGGTCTACACGGCCTACGAGTACCTCGAGGCGCGCTTCGACCTGAAGACCCGCTCGCTGGCCACGGCGCTCTTCCTCGCCTCGCGCGGCGTCTCGACCGGGATCTCGATCTACGCGACGTCGATCGTCCTCTCGGTCCTCCTCGGCTGGAACGTCGTCCTGACGAACCTCGTCATCGGGGGGGTCGTCGTCGTCTACACCACGACCGGCGGCTCGCGCGCCGTGAACTGGACGCAGTCATGGCAGTTCCTGGTGGCGACGGGAGGCCTCGCCCTGGCCTTCGTCGTCATCGTCTTCTCGCTGCCGTCCGGCGTCTCTCTCCTCGACGCCCTCCACGTGGCCGGGCGGGCCGGCCGGCTGAAGGCCGTCGACTGGACGTTCGACCTCTCCAGCCGCTACAACGTCTGGTCGGGCCTGATCGGCGGCTTCTTCCTCGCGCTCTCCTACTTCGGGACCGACCAGTCTCAGGTGGGGCGTTACCTCGGCGGGCGCACCGCCGGCGAGAGCCGACTCGGCCTCCTCTTCAACGGGCTCCTCAAGGTGCCGATGCAGGCCTTCATCCTCCTCGTCGGCGTGATGGTCTTCGTCTTCTACCAGTTCTCCCCGCCCCCGCTCTTCTTCAACCCGGTCCCGCTCGAGAAGATCCGGCGCGGCCCTCACGCGGCCGAGCTTTCCGTGATCGGGGCGCGGCACCAGGCGGCCTTCGAGGCCCGCCGGGAGGCGACGAACGCCTTCCTGGAAGCCCGGGCCGGAGGGAGCGCTCCCCGCCTTCAGGCCGCCGCGGACGAGCTCTCCCGCTCCGGCGCGCGCTGCGCCGCCGTCCGCGAGGAGGTTCTCGCCCTCGTCCGGAAGGAGGGCGGCGAAACGAACGACACGAACTACGTCTTCCTGTCGTTCGTCCTGAGCCAGCTGCCCGCCGGGATCGTCGGACTCGTCGTCGCCGTCGTCTTCTCCGCCGCGATGTCGTCGATCGCGGCGGCCCTCCAGTCGCTCGCCTCCACGAGCGTCGTGGACGTCTACGGCCGGCTCGTCCGGAAGGGCCGGACGGATACCCACTACGTCCGGGCCGGGCGCCTGGCGACCGTCTTCTGGGGGCTCGTGGCGATCGCCGTCGCCATGTACGCGAGCCGCCTCGGGACGCTGATCGAGGCCGTGAACATCCTCGGTTCGCTCGTCTACGGGACGATTCTCGGGATCTTCCTCGTCGCGTTCCTGATCCCGTCCGTGCGCGGCACCGCCGTCTTCGTGGCCGCCCTCGTCAGCGAGGCGCTCGTCCTCGTCTGCTGGCGGGCGACGGCGCTCGAGTACCTCTGGTACAACGTCGTCGGGTGCTTCGCGGTCGTCGTGCTCTCCCTCGCGATGCCGCGGGAGAAAGCGCGCCGCTGCTAACATCCCGCGCCGCCGTGCCCCTCTTTCCGGCGTCGTCCGTATTCGACACCGTCCTGTATCTTCGGGCCCTCCCCGCAGTCGCCGCCGGCGCCGGCCTCGTCCTCTGGCTCCTTCACCGATTCTGGCTCGCCCGCCTCTCGCCCAGGCCGCCGACGCTCGCCCTCTCGCCGCTCCAAAAGACCCTCCGGGGCGCCCTCGGCGCTCTCGCCCTCGTGGCCTTCTCCGTCCTGATTCCGGCGGCCGCCGGGGGCTATTCGAAGGCAGCCGCCGGCTGGGCGCCGTTTCTCCAGCCGCCCGGGGCACCGGCCACCCCCGGAGCCGCCCGGGTGCTGGCGGCTTTCCTGGTCCAGACCCTTTCCGAAGAGCTGATCTTCCGCGGCATCCTGATGGGGGGACTCGGAGCGGTCCTCCTGCTCCTCCTGTCGACCGTCACCGTTCACGCGCTGCCGGGCGAACCGTCCGACTCTCCCCGCCTCGGCGCGGCCCGGCGGCGCACCTGGCTGCTCGCCGGACTTCTCGCGAATCTCGCGCAGTCCGCCGTCTTCACCTGGGTCCACGGAGCCAACCCCGGGTTGACGCCCCTCGCCTCGGTGAACATCGGGCTCGCGGGTTTCGTCCTCGGGTGGCTCTACTGGTCGCAGGGAGCCCTCTGGGGGGCGTGGACCTTTCACTTCGTCTGGAACTTCGCCCTGACGGCGGCGGGCCTTCCGGTCTCGGGCGTCCTCGCGTCGCCCGCGCTCCTCCCCCTCGGCATCAGCGGCTCCCGTCCGGGCCCGATGTCGGGTGGGGCGTTCGGCCCGGAGGCCTCCGTGGCCTGCACCGTCGGGCTGTTCGGCGTCCTCGCGGCCCTTCTCGCGCTCTCACGGCGCCGCCGCGCGGAGGCCGGGGGATAATCGCCCCATCATGGTCAAAGGCACCCGGGAATTCCTCACCTGCCCCTCCTGCAAGAAGCGCTTCACCTACTGGCTCCTCGAGTCGAATCCCCACCCGAAGGTGAAGTGCTACTACTGCGCCCAGGAGTCCTTCCCCAAGGGCGAGCCGCCTGCGGCGAGCCCCCCCGCCGCGCCGGCCGCTAAAGCCCCGGCCGCCCCCCCCGCCCCGCCGGAGCCGCCGTCCGCCTGAGCGCCGGTCCGGTCCGGACGGACGGGGGGACCGGAAATTACTTGACATATCAACTAATGATCAGTACTCTATTGTCATGTCACGTGGTCTCCGGCGGCTCGCCGCCGAGCTGAAGCAGACCCGCCCCTTCCGGTCGAGGCGGCAGGAGGGGACGCTCGGGCTCCTCCGGACGGCCGACGTCGTCCGGAGAGCCGTCTCGGCGGTCGTCGAGCCCCACGGGATCACGCTCCAGCAGTACAACGTCCTCCGGATTCTCCGGGGCGCCGGCCCCGAAGGGCTTCCGACCCTCGAAATCGCGGGCCGGATGATCGAGCTCTCCCCCGGCATCACGCGGCTCCTCGACCGCCTCGAGGCGCGGCGGCTCGTCGCCCGCCTCCGGTGCCCGAAGGACCGGCGCCGCGTCCTCTGCACGGTTACGCCCGAGGGGCTCCGGCTCCTCTCGAGGCTCGACGCCCCTGTCCAGAAGGCCGACGACGACGCGCTCCGAATGCTGAGCGACCGCCAGACCGCGGCCCTCGTGGCACTCCTCGACGCCGTCCGCGCCGGCCACCGCTAGCGCCGGGGCAGGAAGCACGGAAACGACACCCCCATTCCCGGGACCGGAACGGAGCCCGGAAACAACTAAGGAGAACCGCCCCATGAAAATGCCCCTCGCCCTCGCCGCCGCAATTCTTCTCGCCTTCTTCGCACTCCCCTCCGCCGCAGCCATCCCGGCCGACGCCACCGGAATCTGGAACGTCGACAAGGTCCACTCCGAGATCGGCTTTCAGGTCCGCCACTTCGTATCGAATGTACGCGGCGGCTTCACCGATTTCTCCGGCACGATCAGAATCGACGCCGGAAAGCCCGAAACCTCGTCCGTCGAGTTCACGATCAAGGTCGCGAGCATCAACACGAACGAGCCGAAGCGGGATGCCCACCTGAAATCCCCCGACTTCTTCGACGCCGAGAAGTTCCCCGAGATCCGGTTCGTCAGCAAGAGGGTCGTTCCGAAGAGCGACACCGCTTACGAGGTCACCGGCGACCTGACGATGCATGGCGTGACGAAGGAAGTCACGCTCCCGGTCAGCTTCAACGGCGTCGCGAAGGACCCCTGGGGCGGCGAGCGGGCCGGCTTCGAGACGGCGATCCGGCTCAACCGGCAGGACTACGGCGTCAAGTGGAACAAGCTGCTGGACCAGGGCGGCACCATGCTGAGCGACGACGCGGCCGTCACGATCAGCCTCGAGACGACCAAGGCCAGGCCGGTCGCCGCGAAGTAAGGGGCTATCGGGCCCGGAAGACCACTTCGCCGCCGACGATCGTCACCACCACCTTCGCCCCCGGAATCTCCGGGGGCGAAAGGGTGTCGGAAACGATGTCCCGGTCGAGAACGGTCAGGTCGGCGTCGAAGCCCGCCTCGATCCGCCCCCGGCGCGACTCGGCGAACTCTGCGTAGGCCGCATCCTCGGTGAAGAGCCGGAGCGCCTCGCGGCGCGTCAGCTTCTGGTCCGGGTACCAGCCACCCGGCGGCTGTCCCTCGAGGTTCTGACGGGTGATCGCCGCGTAGAGGCCGAGCAGGGGCGACTCGCGCTCGACCGGAAAGTCGCTTCCCCCCGCGAGCCGCACTCCGGCCGCGAGGAACCTCCGCCAGGCGTAGGCGCCGCGGATCCGCTCCGGGCCGACCCGGGCTTCGGCCCACGGCATGTCGGACGTGGCGTGCGTCGGCTGGATCGAGGCGATGACACCGAGTCGCGCGAAACGCGGGATGTCGTCCAGCGCCACCACCTGTGCATGCTCGATCCGGAAACGCGGGTCCCGCGGCCTCGCGGCCGCGAACGCCTTCTCGACCGAATCGAGCGCGAGGCGGTTCCCCCGGTCCCCGATCGCGTGGACCCAGAGCTGCCAGCCGGCCCTCGCGCAGGCGAGCGCGACGTCGTCCATCTTCCCGGGCGGCGTCACGAGGAGGCCCCGGTTCCCCGGGTCGTCGCTGTAGTCGGCGAGGAGAGCCGCCCCGCGCGAGCCGAGGGCCCCGTCGGCATAGAGCTTGACGGCGCGGACCGTGAGGCGCCCGTCGGCGATCGGCCCTCCCGAGAGAATCGACGCCAGCTCCTTCGTCTCCGCCCCGACCGTCGCGTAGATCCGGATCGGAAGCGCCTTCTCGCGGGCCATCGCGCGGAGGAGCTCGAGTCCATTCCGGTCGTAGCCCGAGGCGTCGCCGATCCCCGTCAAGCCGGCAGCGGCGCAGGCCTTCGCGCCCGCCGCAATCAGCCGCCGCCGCTCGGCCGGAGAAGGCTGCGGGGTCACCTTGACGATGAGATCCGTCGCCGTGTCGACGAAGACACCGGTGGGGCGGCCCGACTCCTCGCGCAGGATCCTCCCGCCGTCGGGGTCCGCCGTCTCCGGGGTGATCCTCGCGAGGCGGAGGACCGCGTCGTTCACCCAGACCGCATGCCCGTCGAAGCGGGTGAGGACGACCGGGTTCCTCGGCGCCGCCGCGGTCAGTTCAACGGCCGTCGGGAAGCGCTTCCCCGGCCAGAGATTCTGGTCCCAGCTCCATCCGCGGATCCACGCCCCGGTCGCGCTTTTCGCGGCGGCGTCCTGGACGAGCTTCAGAATCTGTTCCTTCGATTTTCCGCGGAGGTCGAGTATCTCGCGCGAGAGACCGAGCTCCTCGAGGTGCCCGTGCGCGTCGACGAAGCCTGGATAGATGACGGCGCCCTTCAGCTCCAGGACGTTCGCATCGGAGGCCATCTTCAGGGCCTCGGCCTCGTCGCCGACGAAGGCGATCTTCCCGTCCACGGCCAGAACGGCGGAGCGGCGGGGCGCGGCGTCCCACGACGTATAGACGGTCGCGCCCGTGAGAAGGAGCGCGGACCCGGTGGCAGGCAGAGGAGCGGACACGAAGGCACCTCCGAGAATTGCGGCGGCCGCGAGGCGATTCATGCCGCGAGACTCTCACAGAGTCCGGCACCCCCGCGACGTGGCGTACTCTTTCTCCGAGGCCCCGCCTGCGCGCCCTTCGGCTCCACCGCCCGGCTCCCGTCCCGGAGAGGCCGCTCCGGCTGGAGGAGATCGCCGTCCCCGAGCCCGGCCCCGGAGAGGTCCTCGTTCGCGTCTCGGCCTGCGGCATCTGCCGGACGGACCTTCACGTGGTCGAGGGGGAGCTTCCCGTCCGGAAGACGCCGGTCACGCCCGGCCACCAGATCGTCGGCACGGTCGAGAGATGCGGGCCGGGAGCCGCCCTCCGGCGGGGACTTCGGGTCGGGATCGCGTGGCTCCACCGGACATGCGGCGTCTGCCGCTTCTGCAAGTCCGGGCGCGAGAACCTCTGCGATGCCCCGGAGTTCACCGGCTGGACGGCCGACGGCGGCTTCGCGGAGTACGCGGTCGCCCCGGCGGACTTCATCTACGAGCTGCCGGCGGGCTCTACGGATCTGGCCGCCGCGCCGCTCCTCTGCGCCGGCATCATCGGCTTCCGAGCCCTCAAGCTGACGGGCCTTTCGGATCCTCCGCGCTCCTGGGCCGGAGCGCGCCTCGGCCTCTACGGCTTCGGCGCCGCGGGGCACGTCGCCATCCAGATCGCCCGCGCGCGCGGCGCCGACGTCTTCGTCATGACGCGCGACCGCGACCGGCACCAGGCCCTCGCCGCCGAGCTGGGGGCCGCCTGGGTCGGCGGCGCCGCCGACCCGCCCCCCGGGAAGCTCGACGCGGCGATCCTCTTCGCCCCCGCAGGCGAGCTCGTGCCCGCCGCGCTCGCCGCCCTCGACAAGGGGGGGACGCTCGTTCTGGGCGGCATCCACATGACCGATACGCCGCCGATTCCCTACGAGCTGCTCTACCGCGAGCGGGTCGTCCGGAGCGTCGCCAACAACACCCGCGAGGACGGCCGCGCGTTTCTCCTCGAGGCGACGCGTGTCGGAATCAGGACCCACGTCCAGAGCTTTCCCCTCGAGGCGGCCGGCGACGCCCTGATCGCCCTCAAGCAGGACGCCATCAAGGGGGCGGGGGTGCTGACGGTCCCGTAGCCCGCTCCGGGCGGTAGACTCCCCTCTCCCGAGACGAGAGGAGAGCCTTCGATGCAGGCTCAGGCTTCCAGTTTCCTTCTTTCCGAGGCCCCCGAGCCGCACCGCGAGCGGGGCCGGAGGCTGTTTCGCGACCATCCCGAAGCCCGGGCGCTGAACGGCCCCAATCCGGCGTCGTTCCTCCTGATCCTCCTCGTCGTCGGCGTGCAGACGGGGATCGCGTTCCTCCTCCGGGAACAGCCGTGGTGGGCCGCCCTTCTCGCGGCGTACGCCGTCGGGGCCTTCGCCAACCACGCGGCCTGGGTCCTGATCCACGAGTGCTCCCACAACCTCGTCTTCCGCTCGGCCCGGGCCAACCTCGCGGCCGGGATCGTGGCCGACCTGCCGAACGTCGTGCCGGCCGCGGTCTCGTTCCGGATCTACCACCTGAAGCACCACGTCTTCCAGGGCGATTACCGACTCGATGCGGACCTGCCGAGCCGCTGGGAAGCCCGGCTCGTGGGGACCGGCTTCTTCCGAAAGGCCGTCTGGCTCTTCCTCTTCCCGATCTTTCAAGTCCTCCGCCCGCTGCGTCTCCCCGAGATCCGTTTCGCGACCCCCTGGACCTTCGCCAACTGGGGCGCGGCCATCGCCTTCGACGCCGCCATCCTCGTCTTCTTCGGACCCGTCGCCCTCCTCTATTTCGCGGCCTCGTTCTTCTTCTCGGTCGGCTTCCATCCCCTCGGCGCGCGCTGGATCCAGGAGCACTACCTCGTCGCCCCCCCGCAGGAGACGTACAGCTACTACGGCCCGGCGAACCTCGTCGCCCTGAACGTCGGGTACCACAACGAGCACCACGACGCGCCGGCCGTCGCCTGGAACCGGCTTCCCGCCGTCCGGCGGACGGCGCCGGAGCTGTACGACTCCCTCGCTTCGCACGCGTCCTGGACACGCCTCCTCTGGCGCTTCCTGACCGACCGGAACTTCAGCCTCTGGTCCCGCGTCGTCCGCGAGAACCGCGGCGGCGTCCCGGTCGCGCGCGAGGCGGCGTAGCGAACCCGCAAGTTCCGGCACCGACCGGCCTTCAGGCGGCGGAGCCGAACCTTCTCCGCAGACCGGCGGCGAAGAGGGAGTCCGGAAGGACGTTTCGCAGAAGCCGCAGGAGATGCGCCTGCCGGCCGACGCGGTATCTGAGGCGGGGGGCCGGGCTCCGAAGGATCCGCCGGACGCACCGGGCCACCGCGGCGGGCGGTGCGCCCCGCTGAACGTCCTCGATCAGCCTCGAGGCCGCCGCGGGGCGCGCCGCCGCGTACTCGGGGAGCCTCGCGGCGGCCTCGCTCGCCCGCGCCGCAAGCCCCGTCCGGACGAACCCCGGCTCGACGAGGGACACCGAAATGCCGAATCGCTCCGTCTCGAAGCGGAGCGTCTCCGTCCAGGCCTCGAGCGCGTGCTTGGAGGCGGCGTAGAAGCCCTCGAACGGCTTGGGGAGGAAGCCGGCGATCGAGCCGATCACGACGACGCGTCCCCGGCTCTCCCGAAGAGCCGGAAGGGCGGCGCGTGTGACGCGATGGACGCCGATGAGATTCGTGTCGAGAAGGCGAAGGGCCTCCGCGGGGCTCGTCTCCTCGAGCGCGCCGACGAGGGTGGTTCCCGCGTTGTTCACGACGGCGTCCAGCCGTCCCGACCGGGACAGGACTTCCTCCACCGCCCGGGCGACGCTCGTGTCGTCCGTTACGTCCAGGGTCAGGGGCGTCCACCGCGCGGCGCCGTTCGACGGGGCCCGGGACGTGCCATAGACCTTCCACCCGGAGACGGCGAGAAGGTCGGCGATCGCGTGCCCGATGCCGCTCGTGGCCCCGGTGACGAGAACGATCCGTTTTGCTTCCATCCGCAGAATATGCGGGAAGCGTTCCGGTCCGTCTTGTCCGAAGGGGCCATTTCCTCTTGCCGATTCCGCCAGATTCGCCCCGCCGCCGGGTCGGGGGCGCGGCCCCCTCCGGAAAATCGGCGCGTCTAGAATCTTCGGGAATGCACGTGCCCGCGGCCACGGCGCGCGCCCTCCTCGCTGGATTCTCCGCGCTCGGGCTCGATGCGGAGCGGATCCGCATCGAAGCCGGGATCGACGCGGGGACGCTGGGAAGGCTGGACGCGGAGCTCGAAGCCGAGGTCTTTACCCGCCTCTGGCAGTCGGCCGGGCGCCGGGCGCCGCGTCCGGAGCTACCCACGGAAGTGGGGCTGGCCATCCCCTTCGGAGCCTTCGGCGCGCTCGACTACCTGGCCGGCAGCGCCCGCGATGTCGAGGCCGGCTTCCTCACCCTGGCCACCCACTTTCGTCAGGTGGCCCCGTTCTTCACCGTCGAGGTGCTCCCCGGCGAGCCGGACGGCGGCGTCGTGCGGCTCGTCTGGATGCAGCCCCAGCCCTCGCGCGATCTGGGCGACGAGTTCACATTGGCGGTCATGGTCGGCCGTTTCCGGGAGACGACGAACGGCCTTTTCCGCGTCAGCGCCGTGCGCCTGCCGGGCGCCCGGCCTGCCGCGCCGACGCGGCACGAACAGCTTCTCGGGGCCCCGGTGACGTTCGGCTGCGCCGTGGCCACGCTGGAGGCTCCGGCGGCTTCCTGGAAGCTCCCGCTCCGGGGAGCCGATCCCGTCCTTCAGCGGACGTTACGCGAGCTGGCCGACCGGCTGCAGCTCGGGGCCTTCGAGAGCGACCTCGAGTCCGCGGTGCGCGCCCGCCTTCGCAGCCTGCTTCCGGACGGGACGCCGGGCGCCGCCGGCGTGGCGCGCCTGCTCGGCCTCTCCGAGCGGACGCTCCAGCGGCGGCTTCACGAGTCTGGCACGAGCTTTCTCCGCGTCCTCGACTCCTTCCGTGAGGCAGAAGCTGAGCGGCTCATTTCCGCCGGCGTTCCCCTCGCCCAGGCCGCTCTCCGGCTCGGCTTCTCCGACCAGAGCGCGTGGAACCGCGCCTTCAGACGCTGGAAGGGGATGGCGCCCACGCGGTGGCTGGCTTCGCGGAGCGGAGCCTCCGGGCCGCGACCGCGGTCTTCCAGAACGTGAGCGGGCCCGCGACGGCTGCCGCGCAGAGGAGCCCCGCGCGGGCGGCCCCCACGACGCCGAGCATCAGCGCGTCGGCGCCGGTCAGGTAGAGCCCCGGCACGGGGGTCTTCACCTGGAGATAGGATTTCGTGAACCGTCCGGGTGTGGCCGGAATTCCGTAGATTTCGCCACGCGGGTGCTTCGTGAAGTGCTCCGTCGAGAGGGGCGTGGACAGCTCGCTCCAAGCCACGAGAGACGAAAAGCCGGGGACGTGCCGCTCGACTCCGGCCAGGAGCGCCGCCTTCATCTTCTCCTTCAATGCCTCGTACTCGGGGCCCCGCTTCCTCCAGCGCGTTCCCGCCCAGCGCTCGAACACGGTGCCGTCCACGGCCGTGATGACCTCCGCCGTGTGCTGCTTCGCTTCCGGATCCTTGAGCGAGGGAAACGACACGTAGAGCTGCGACACGGT
>Ga0335085_10007370_pt1 | contig 17107 bp, 13 predicted proteins | sample Lox_Sample_45_FD_206712 | JGI IMG/M metagenome (GOLD analysis project Ga0335085, IMG submission 206712) | Soil microbial communities from Loxahatchee National Wildlife Refuge, Florida, United States - Lox_Sample_4.5 | ecosystem: Environmental > Terrestrial > Soil > Wetlands | place: USA...
GGGATCCGGGATCGCGGCCAGGTTGCGCTGGTTGTAGAAGATCAGGACGTGGCGGCGCAGACGCATGGCCTCGTCGTAGAGGTGCGGCCGGAGCCGCGGGTGCTCCTCCAGCATCCGCTGCAGCGCCCCGGCCAGCGTGTCCGCCTCGAGGGCGAAGCGCCGCCGCCCGCCGGCGCAGTCGGCGAGCAGGCTGGGGATCGTCACCTGGATCTGCATCGGGTTTGTTTGAACAGGAGGAAACGGAGGGAACCGAGAAATGGGAGGGCTTTGTCGGGGCGCCCCCGTCGCCGACTTACCGGAGCTCCATTTTCTCCGTTGCCTCCTGTGAAGACAGAAATCTACACCAGCCAGGTCTTGACCGTCGTGATGCGCGGGAGCTGGCCGGGCAGCTGCATCCAGGTGTCGCCGTTGTCGGCGGAGGCGAACACCTCGCCCATCGTGGTGCCGAAATAGACGCCCGCCGGATCCAGCGCGTCGACCGCCATGGCGTCGCGCAGGACGCCGACAAAGCGCGGCTGGGTCGGCAGGCCCCGGGCCAGCGCCTTCCAGGTCCGGCCGCGGTCGCGCGAGCGGTAGACCTTCAGCGCGCCCTTGGGCACGAAGCGCTGCTCGTCGCTCTGGAGCGGCACGAGAAACAGGTCCCCGCCGGCGGTGACGACCATGGGAAAGCCGAAATCGCTCGGCAGCCCCTGCGCGATGGGGGTCCACGATTCCGCGCCGTCCTCGGACTTGAAGACGCCGCCGTGAAACTGCTGGTAGAGCACGCCGGGGCGCGCGGGATCGAGCACCATCTTGTGCACGCAGCGGCCGACCTCGGTGTCGGCCGGCCCGCCCGTCGGCACGGTCGGCAGGCCGCGGTTGCAGGTCTTCCACGTCGCGCCGGCGTCGTCGCTGCGAAACACGCCGATGGCGGAGGCCGCCGCCCAGATCCGGCGCGGGTTCGCCGGATCGACCAGGATGGTGTGCAGGCACATGCCGCCGTTGCCGGGCGCCCAATGGGAACGGGTGGGATGGCGGGTGAAGCCGTCGAGCTCGGTCCAGGTCTTCCCGTCGTCGCGGCTGGTGAAAAGCCCGGCCTCCTCCACCCCGGCATACCAGGTGCCGGGCTGCGCCGCCGGGCCCGGCACGATCTGCCAGATGCGGTTGAGCTTGAAGCCCGACGCCGCGGAGTACGCGGGGCTGCGCTCGACCTCCTTCCAGGTCCGGCCGCGGTCGCGCGACACCCGGATGGTCGGCCCGTAGACGTAGCTGCAGGTGCCGGCGAACACGCGCCCGTTGTTCGGGTCGCCGCAGAGGCTGTAAACCTCCCAGCCGGCGAGGTGCGGGCCGGTCAGCTTCCATTGCCGGCGCGCCGGGTCGGCGTGGTAGAAGAAGGCGCCCTTGACGGTGCCCACGAGCACCACGACCTGGCGGGCTTTGCGGGGGGGGGTAGACATGCGCCCGAATATACCCACCGGCCCAGCGCCCGCCATGGGGCCCCGCGGATTTTCCGCCGACGGGCGGCCTTTCCCAGACGGCGGTTGATTTCCGAAACAACCCGGCTGAATGTCCCCGTGATGAGAATCATCCGCCACCTCACCCCGGCGGGCCCGGCCCTCGCCGCGCTGCAGCCGGACGGCACCGCCCGCGAGATCGCGGGCGATCCTTTCGGGGACTTTCGCGTGACCGACCGCGTGATCCGGCCCGGCAAGCTGCTCGCGCCGGTCGCGCCGGCCAGCCTGCTGGCCATCGGCTTGAACTACAAGAAGCACGCCGCGGAGGGCGGGCGCGGCGCGCCGGAGAAGCCGGTGCTGTTCCTCAAGGCCACCAGCTCAGTGCAGCACCCCGGCGACCCGATCGAGCTGCCCCGCCATCTCGCGAGCGCGGAGGTCGATTACGAGTGCGAGCTGGCGGTGGTCATCGGCCGGCGCTGCAAGAATGCCACCCGCGCCACCGCCCTGGATTTCGTGCTCGGCTACACCTGCGCCAACGACGTCAGCGCCCGCGACTGGCAGGGCAAGGCCTGGGGCGGCGGCCAGTGGTGCCAGGCGAAGAGCTTCGACACCTTCTGCCCGCTCGGGCCGGCGCTCGTCACCAAGGACGAGATCCCCGATCCGAACCAGCTCCGCATCCGCACCCTGCTCAACGGCGCCACGATGCAGGACTGGAACACGAACGACATGATCTTCGACGTGCCCGCGCTGATCGCGTTCCTCAGCGGCAGCAAGACGCTCCTCCCGGGCACCGTCATCCTCACCGGCACGCCGCACGGCGTCGGCTTCGCCCGCACGCCGCCGGTGTGGCTGAAGCCCGGCGACACCGTGACGATCGACATCGAGAAGATCGGATCACTGACGAATCCGGTGATTGCGGAACCTGTTTAACCACGGATTTCACGGATGGGCACGGATGGTTTCGATCCGTGGTGTCCCCCTTCATGAACCGAATCCGGATTGACGATCTCCCGTGGGAGGAAATCCGTTCGCCCGGGGGGAAGTTCCACTCGTTCTACCGGAACATCTCGGTCGCGCTCGGCGGCATCCGCAACGCCGGCCCCTGGGGCGGCGGCCACCCGTTCGACCTCCAGCTGCGCCGGATCCCGCCCGGCGCGGCGGTCTGCCCGTACCACTCGCACTTCGGCCAATGGGAGCTCTACGTCATCCGCGCCGGCGCGGGCCGCGCGCGGGCGCCCGACGGCGTCCACCCGGTGCGGGCCGGCGACGTCTTCGTGCACCCGCCCGGCGAGCCGCACCAGCTCATCAACTCCGGCGCCGGCGACCTCGAGGTGTTCATCCTGGCCGACAACCCGCCGCTCGACGCCTGTTACTACCCCGACTCGGACAAATGGGCGCTGCGCCCGCCCGGGAAGGTCTTCCGCCTCACCGAGGCGGACTACCTCGACGGCGAGGAACCGCCGGTGGCGGGCGGGCGGCCGTACCGGCCCGCCCCCACGCCCGCCCCGACGCCGCCGCTCGCGCCGTTCGTGCAGCGCAAGCTCAACATCGACGACCTCCGGTGGGAGGACTGGCGCTCGCCCAAGGGCAAATTCCACGGGAGCAGCAAGGAGCTCTCCCTCGCCCTCGGCGCGAAGCGCAATACGCCGCCCGGCCTCGGCGGCCATCCGTTCGACCTCGAACTCGGCCTGCTCCGCCCCGGCGAATGCGGATGCCCCTTTCATAGCCACGCCGCGCAGTGGGAGTTGTTCGTTTTTCTCAGCGGCACGGGCACCGTGCGCACCGGCGACGGCCCGACCCCGGTCGCGGCGGGCGACGTCGTGCTCCACCCGCCGCGCGAGGCGCACCAGTTCACCAACACCGGCGACACCGACCTGCTCTACTACCTCATCGCCGACAACCCGCCGGTGGATTACTGGCATTATCCGGATTCGGGCAAATGGGGCCTGCGCGAGCCGCGGATGTTCTTCCGCCCCGCCGAGGCCGATTACTGGGACGGCGAGGAGTAGCGGCACAACCAAGAAACCAAGGCGCCAAGGGTTCCCCGTGGCGTCTTTGCGTCTTGGTGGTTCAACTCATCAACAGCGCGATCTGGCGGCCCGGGCCGTGCACGCCCTCGATGAGGATGCCCTCGACGTCGGCGGTCTTCGACGGGCCCGTGCACCAGATGATGTTCGGATCATCGCCCAGCACGGCCACCGCCTGGGCCACGTTCGCCAGCACCTCCTCGCGGCGGAGGACGGCGATGTGGACCCACGGGGCCAGGGCGCCGAGGCGGCGCGAGGTCGTCGTGTCGTTGAGGATGATCGTGCCGGTCTCCGCGATCGCGCCGACCGCGCGGGTGATGCCGAACTGGTAGTCGTCGACGCGCGCCCGGTCGAATTCCGTCTCAACCTTGAACTCCGGGCCGAAGGCGGGGGCCAGGCGCGGCCAGAGCTTCGGGTCGCAATAGCCGTGGAACCACTGCCCGGCGCGCAGCAGCGCCACCACCTCCTCGACCCGCTCCAGCCCCTCGCCGTTGACCAGCTTCGTGCGCTGGCAGAAGACGCTCCACGGATCCTTCCAGTCCACGATCTCGCGCATCACCGCGGCGTCGGCCGGATAGGTCGGATAGGGCGCGCGCTTCTCCAGCGGCGCCAGCGCGCCGCGCACGCGGCTGAGGATGACTTCACGATCGTCGTTCATCTCGATGATGGAATGTGACCACAGATCAATGGATGCGATTCGCGCCCGGCCCTTGCGGGGCGAGGACCTTCTCGCGCGCTACCAGATAGAGGAAAACCGTCAGCGCGGCAAACGGGATCAGGGTCAGGGCATCGGACCAAGGTCCGGCGTAGAAGGGATTGTGGGCCCCGGCCCAGTGCTCGATCGCGTCATTGAGCCCCTCAAAGGCCGGCACGCCCTGGAGAATCGCGATGATGATGCCGGCGATCGCCCCGCCGGCAATGTACCCGGAGGCGAGCAGCACGCCCGGACTCTTGTCGCTCTCGTGCGCGAACTCGTCCGCGCTCATCGCCGCATACTTCGGCTGGCGCCGGGTGTGGTGGTCCGCCAGCCAGCGCGCGAAGCCGCCAATGAAGATCGGCGACGAGGACGAGAGCGGCAGATAGACCCCGACCGCGAACGCCAGCGCCGGCACGAAGGACATCTGCAGGGTCACCGCGATCATCACCCCGAGCAGGACCAGCGCCCACGGGAGCTTCCGGTCGAGAATGCCCTTGATGATATAGGACATGAGAGTGGCCTTGGGCGCATCGAACTTCCGGACGGTGCTGCCGTCGGGCCGGATCGGGTGGGTCCCGTTGATGCCCGGGTCCACCAGCCAGACCGCGTCGCCCTTTGGATTGACGAGATAGCGGCCCGCCGGGCCGCCGACATCATCGACCTTCTGCCACACGAGGTAGCGGTTCTGGTCCGCACGGGTCTGCGGGCCCGTGAGCCCCTCGGTCTTGGTCAGCCGGCCGGCATCAGTGTGCAGACCGGCGGGCGCCACCTCCCTGATCGGGACGTAAACCGTGGCGGAATTGTTGAGCACCAGCAGGATCGGCCCGAGGCAAACGGCGGAGAACGCCGCCCCGGCGAGGATGGCCCACTGCTGGAACTTCGGCGTGGAGCCGAGGAGAAAGCCCGTCTTCAGATCCTGCGACGTCGTGCCGCCGTTCGAGGCGGCGATGCACACGATCGCCCCCACCGAGAGCGCCGTGACGTAGTGCGTGCCGCCCGTCCAGCCGACGAGCAGGAAAATCAGGCAGGTGAATAGCAGCGTGGCCACGGTCATGCCGGAAATCGGATTGGACGAGGAGCCGATCTCGCCGGTCAGCCGGGACGAAACGGTGACGAACAGGAATCCGAAGAGGACGATGAGCAGCGCGCCGAGCAGATTCATCTCCAGCGTGGGCGCAAACGTGATGGCGGCGAGCAGCCCGATCACGCCGGCGGCCACAAATTTCATCGACAGGTCGCGCTCGGCCCGCGGCGCCCCCCCCGCCGTCCGGGCGTCGGCGCGCGACAGGCCGAGATCCCGCAGGCCTTCCCGCAAGCCGTGCCAAATGGTCGGCGCCGACTGGATGAGGCTGAAAATCCCGCCAGCCGCGACCGCCCCCGCGCCGATGTAGAGCACATACGCGCCGCGAATGTCCCCGGGACTCATGGCGGAGATCAGTTTCGTGCCGGGGGCCAGCGGCGCCGTCAGATGCTCACCGAAGAATTTGATCATCGGAATGAGCACGAGGTACGCGAGCACGCCGCCGCCGCACATGATCGAGGCGATGCGGGGCCCGATGATGTAACCAACCCCCAGCAGCGCGGGGGAAACCTCAACACTGGCCGAGCCGGCATTGAACGGCGGCCCGAAGACTTTTTCCGCCACGTCCTTCCAGCCCTTGAACGCGATATTGAGCGTCGTGTAGAGCAGCCCGATGCCGAAACCGCCGAAGATCGCCTTCGCCCCCGGGGCTGCGCCGAGCCCGGCGGCGGCGGCGGCGCGGATCTCGGCCTGCGCGCCGGGGGAGGCGTGGGCGCGGTCCTCCGCATTGGCGCCGGCCTTGAGCACGGCCGCGCAGGCGGTGCCTTCGGGGTACTTGAGGGTGGCGTGCTCCTTGACGATCAACGCCCGCCGCAGCGGGATCATCATGAGGATGCCGAGCAGCCCGCCGAGGATCGCCACCAGCATGACCCGGGTCAGCTCGAGATCGAAGCCGAGGATGAGGATCGCCGGCATGGTGACGCCGATGCCGAACGCCAGCGATTCTCCGGCCGAGCCGGCCGTCTGCGTGATGTTGTGCTCCAGAATCGTGGAATCGCGCACCCCGAGCTTCGAAAGGCCGCGAAACAAGGCCAGCGAGATCACGGCCACCGGGATCGAGGCGCTCACGGTCAGCCCGACCTTGAGCACGAGGTAGAGCGACGACGCCCCGAAGACCACGCCGAGGGCCGTGCCGGTGAGGACGGCGCGCAGGGTGAACTCGCGCATCACCGCCGCGTCCGGGATGAAGGGCTCGAATTTCGCAGGGGAGACGGGTTCAGCCATGGCGGGAAGACCTGCCGCACGTTTCCGGCGCGGCTAGGCCTGCGCTTTCCGGTCTCCGGTTTCCGCTTTCCGGTTTTGATGCGCACGCCACCAGCGGCGGAACTCCCCGCCGCGCCAACTCGGCAGCGTGCGCCGCGACACCCACGCCTGCGCCGCCGGCACCGGAATGAAGCGATGCGGGAGGACATTGAGCAGGCGCCCTCCCACCAGCGCGGCCTGCCACACCGCCGGCGACGAGGCCACCAGCGCCCACGGCCCCATCGGCGGCAGGCCGGGGGACTTGGCCCCGGCGCGCTTGCCCTGGTCGCGCAGGCGCAGGAGGAGGTCGGGGATGGGAATGTTGACCGGGCAGACCTCGTTGCACGCGCCGCACAGGCTCGAGGCCTTGGGCAGGTCGGCGAGGTCGAGGAAGCGCTCGCCCGCCAGCAGCGGCGAGAGCACGGCGCCCACCGGGCCGGGATAGACCGCGCGATAGGCGTGGCCGCTGGCCTGCCGGTAGACCGGGCACACGTTCATGCACGCGCCGCAGCGGATGCAGCGCAGGATCTCGCGACATTCGCCGGCGAGCACCTCGGTGCGGCCGTTGTCGACGAAGATGACGTGCATCTCCTCCGGGCCGTCGGCCTGGCCGGGGGCACGCGGCCCGTGGATGAACTCGGTGTAGACCGAGAGCTGCTGCGCGGTGGCGGAGCGCGCCAGGAGGTTGAGCAGTACGGCGAGATCGCGATCGCGCGGCAGGATCTTCTCGATCCCAACCAGCGCGATGTGGCACTTCGGCGCCGCGAGGCTGAAGCGCGAGTTGCCCTCGTTGGTCACGACCACGATCCGGCCGCTCTCCGCCACGAGGAAGTTGGCGCCGGTCAGGCCGACGTCGGCGGCGAGGTACTTCGCGCGCATGAACGTCCGGGCCCGGCGGGTGATCACCGCCGGCTCGTCGTTGTAGGCGCCGAGGCCGTTCTTCTCGAAGCTGGTGGCGATCTCGCGGCGGTTCTTGTGGATGATCGGCCGGACGATGTGGCTGGGGTGGTCGTGGTCGATCTGGACGATGAACTCGCCGAGGTCCGTCTCCAGGCACTCGATGCCCTGGCGCTCGAGAAAATGGGCGAGCTCGATCTCCTCGCTGACCATCGTCTTCGCCTTGACCATCCGCGTCGCCCCGCGGCGCTGCATGATGGCGAGCACGTGGCGACACGCCGCCTCGGCGTCGACCGCCCAGTGCACCTGGGCGCCGCCCGCCTTCAGCCGCTCCTCGGCCAGCGGCAGGAGGGTGTCCAGATTCTCGATCGCGTGCTGCTTGATCTCGCCGGCCAGGCGCCGCAGCCCGTCGGGATCGGCGAACTGCGCCGCGAGCATCGCCGTGCGCTTCTCATGGGTCAGCTTGGTGCTCTGGTAGACGGACTGCCGCTTCTCCGCGGCCAGCCGGGTCGCAAACTGGTCGATGGGTTGCGTCTTCATGGCTTCAGCAACCCGCCGTTCCGCAGCGCGTCGCGCAGCACCTGGGCCACGTGCCGGTATTCCAGCGGCCGGCCCTCCTTTTCCGCCAGGCCGCCGAGGTGCATCAGGCAGCTGGTGTCGATGCCGACGAGATAGCGCGGCTGCGCGGCGCGCAGGTGCTCCAGCTTCAGCCGGCCCATGGCCTCGGAGATGTTGGGAAACGTCACCGAGAACGTCCCGCCGAAGCCGCAGCACTGCTCGCCCTCGCCAAACTCCACCAGCGTCACCCCGGCGATCGAGCGCATCAGCGCGGCGGCCGCCTCGCCGCTCGCGGTGCCGCGCGAGTGGCAGGAGCGGTGGAAGGCCAGCGCGCCGTCGAACCGTCCGGGCCAGGTCTTCACCCCCAGGCCGTGGACGAGGAAGTCGGCCAGCTCCCAGGTCCGGCGGGCGAGTTGTTCCACCTCCGGGCGGTCCGGCTCGTGCTCGAAGGCGAGCAGCGAGCCGTGGAACACCATCGCGGCGCACGAACTCGACGGGACGATCACCGGCAGCTCGCCCCGGAACGCATACACCATGTGGCGCACCACCCGCCGGGAGGCCGTCCAGTCGCCGGCGTTGAACGCCGGCTGGCCGCAGCAGGTCTGCGCCTCGGGAAACTCGACCGTGATGCCGAGGTGCTCCAGCACCTGCACCGTGGCGATGGCGGCATCGTCATAGAACGCATCGCACAGGCAGGTGGCCAGCAATTGGACCTTCTTCCCCAGCGGGGGCTTGCGCTCGATCGACATCATGGCGCGAACCTTCAACCTGCCGGATTCGTCCCGCGTCGCAACCCCGATTTGCGGCGGGCGCGTCGGACTGTTCGATTCGGTCCGGAGTTTGCGGGCTCGCCATCGCCGCGCGCCGCCGCAAAATTATCGCGTTATGCCCACCGTCTACTCCGCCGCCATCGACCTCGGGGCGACCAGCGGCCGGGTGATTCTCGGCGCCTGGTCGCAGCACCGGCTCACCCTCCGCGAGGTGCACCGCTTCCCCAACACCTTCCGTTCGCTCGGGGCGCACGACTACTGGGACGTGGCCGGACTGTGGGCCGAGGTGCGCGCGGGCCTGCTCCGGGCCGCGGCCGCCCTGCCCCGCGGCGCCCGCCTCGCCTCGGTTGGGGTCGACACCTGGGGCGTGGACTACGCGCTGCTCAACGACGCCGGCCGCCTGGTGTTTCCCGTCCACGCCTACCGCGATGCCCGCACCCAGGCCGGCTTGCTCCACCTCGGCCACACCCGCGCCGCCCTCGAGCGGATTTACGCGGCCACCGGCATCCCCAACGTCTTCTACAACTCGAGCCTCCAGCTGGCCGAGGTCGTCGCCAGCTGCCCGGCGATCGCCGACCTCGCCACGCGCTGCCTCTTTCTGCCCGACTATTTCAACTACCTCCTCTCCGGCCGGATGGAGAACGAGCTCTCGATCGCCAGCACCTCGCAGCTCCTCGACGTGCATTCGACCGGCTGGTCGCGCGCCGCGCTCGACTATTTCCACCTGCCGGCCCACTGGTTCACGCCGCCGATCCCCGCCGGCACGCGGCTCGGGCCCGTGCGGGGCCTGCCCGAGCTCAAGGGCGCGCTGGTCGTCGCCGTCCCCGGCCACGACACCGCGAGCGCCTACGACGCGATGCCCGCCGCGCCCGGGGGCGGCGACCTGTTCATCAGCTCCGGCACCTGGTCGCTGGTCGGGTTCGAAAGCGACACCCCGGTGCTCGGTCCGGCCGCGCTGGCGGCGCGCGTCGCCAACGAGCGCATCGGCGACGGCCGCTACCGCCCCCTGACCAACGTCGTCGGCCTCTGGCTGTGCGAGCAGACGATGAAGGCTTTCGCCGCGCGGCCGCAGGGCGACCGGGGATGGGCCGCGCTCATCGCCGCCGCGGAAAAGCTCCCCACCCCGGCCGTGCTGCTGGACACCGCCGATCCGGCGTTCACGAATCCGCCGTCGATGCGCGCCGCGATCGACGCCCAATTGCGGGCGCATCGCGCCGCGCCGCCGAAGACCCTCGCCGGGTACGTGCGCCTGATCTGCGACTCGCTCGGCCGCGGCCACGCCAACGCCCTGCGGGCCTTCGAGACCATGACCGGCCGGAAGTTCCGCCGCATCCTCATCGTGGGCGGCGGCTCGAAGAACCGGCTCCTCTGCCAGGCCACGGCGGACGCGGCCGGCCTCCCGGTCGTGTCGTTCAGTCTGGAGGGCACGGCGGTGGGCAACCTCGCCAGCCAGCTCGTCGCCCTCCGCGCGGTCTCCAGCCTCCAAGCCTTCCGCGGCCATCTCGCCGGCCACCTGAAGCAAAAGACGTATCAGCCGCGCGGCTGAGCCGCCGGCAGGTCAATCCGGGCGGGATATCCGACATGAATGGCCACAATCCCGCGGCTGATCCCCGCGCCCCCGTGTACATGGGTCTGCCGGCGGCGCGCTACCTGTGGCCGAAATTCTGGGTCGCCCTGGTCCTGAGCCTGCCGGTGCTGGGCCTCGCGATGAGCGAGATGGTCCCGGGACTCGCGCACGCCGTGAATCCGCGGCTCTCGGGCTGGGTGCAGTTCGCACTGACGACGCCGGTGTTCTTCTGGTGCGGCGCGCCCTTCATCCGCCGGTGGTGGATCTCGCTGCGGGAGCGCGCCACCAACATGTTCACGCTCATCGTCACCGGCACCGGCGCCGCCTACGGCTACAGCGTCGCCGCCCTGCTCTTCGGCGACCGTTTTCCCGCGACGCTCCGCGGCGCCCACGGCGTGCCGCTCTACTTCGAGGCGGCCGCCGTCATCACCACGATCGTGCTCATCGGCCAGATCCTGGAGCAGCGCGCCCATGCCCGGACCGACGCCGCGATCCGCGCGCTCATGGACCTGGCCCCCGCCGTCGCGCACCGGATCGTCGGCGGCCGCGAGGAGGACGTGCCGCTGGCCGCGGTCGTGCCCGGCGACCTCCTCCGCGTGCGCCCCGGCGAAAAGGTGCCGGTCGACGGTCGGGTGACGGCGGGCACCAGCCACGTCGATGAGTCCATGCTCACCGGCGAGCCCGTCCCCGCGGCGAAAACGGAGGGTGACGCGGTGGCCGGCGGCACGCTGAACACCACCGGCAGCTTCGTCTTGCGCGCCGAGAAGGTCGGAAGCGACACGCTGCTGGCCCACATCATCCAGCTCGTCGAGGACGCGCAGGACAGCGAGGCGCCGATCCAGCGGCTGGCGGACCGGGTCGCCGCGTGGTTCGTACCGGCGGTGGCCAGCGTCGCCGCGCTCGCCTTCGTCCTCTGGTGGTGGCTGGGGCCGGAGCCGAAGCTCATCTTCGCGCTGCTCAACGCGGTGGCCGTGCTCATCATCGCCTGCCCCTGCGCCCTGGGCCTGGCCACGCCGGTCTCGCTCGTCACCGGCATCGGTCGCGGCGCGCAGGCCGGCGTGCTGGTGAAGAACGCGGAGGTGCTCGAGCGCCTCGCCCACGCCACCACCGTGCTCGTCGACAAGACCGGCACGCTCACCGAGGGCCGGCCGCGCCTGGTAACGATTGAACCGGCGGCGGGTTTCGCCGAGGCCGAATTGCTGGGGTTGGCCGCCGCCGCCGAGAGCCATAGCGAACATCCGCTGGCGCGCGCCATCGTCGCCGCCGCGCGCGAACGGGGCCTGGCGCCGGCCGCGGCGGAGGACTTCGCCGCCGAGCCGGGCTTGGGCGTGACCGCCCGCGTCGCCGGCCGGACCGTCCGGGTCGGCCGCGCGCCGGAGTCCGCGACCGGCCGCCATGCGGCCGCGACGCTGGTCGGCGTTGAAATCGACGGGCGTCCGGCGGGCGTCCTCGCGCTGGCCGACCCGGTCAAGGCGACCACCCCGCAGGCGGTGGCCGAGCTGCACCGCCTCGGCCTGAGCGTGGTCATGGTGACCGGCGACCGCGAGGAGACGGCGCAGGCGGTGGCCCAGCCGCTCGGCCTTGACGGCGTGCACGCCGGCGTCACCCCGGCGCGCAAGCAGGAGCTGGTGCGCGAGCACCGCGACCGCGGCGAGCGCGTGGTGTTCGCGGGCGACGGGATCAACGACGCCCCGGCCCTGGCCGCGGCCGACGTGGCCATCGCGATGGGCACCGGCAGCGACATCGCCATGCACAGCGCCGGCCTCGTGCTCGTCCGCGGCGACCTCCGCGGGATCGTCAAGGCGGTGCACCTGAGCCGCGCGGTGCTGCGCACGATCAAGCAGAACCTCTTCCTGGCGTTCTTCTACAACGGCCTCGGGATTCCCATCGCCGCCGGCGCGCTCTATCCGCTGTGCGGCTGGCTGCTCAATCCGATGCTGGCCGGGGTGGCGATGAGCCTGAGTTCAATCTGCGTCGTGAGCAACGCCCTGCGGCTGAGACACATCGCCCTCTGAACCGGCCGCGGTGCAACCGACGGCCCGTTTTCGGGGTCAAACCCTCAAGCGATCCACCATGCAGCGATGCCTTCCAATCCTGTTGGCCGCCGGGCTCGCCGCCCTCACCGGCTGCAGCACGGTCAGCAGCCGCATCCGGGAAAAACAGGCCGTGTTCGACACGCTGCCGCCCGCGACCCGGGCGGAGATCCGTCGCGGCCAAGTCGGCGTCGGCTTCACCCCCGACATGGTCTACATGGCGATCGGCAAGCCGGACGAGATGCGGGAGCGCGTCGCCGCGGCCGGCCACGAATCGGTCTGGAAGTACAACATGTACTACGACCGCTATGTGGGCTCGGTTCGCGCCGGGTACCGGCGCTGGGTCCGGTGGGATCCGCGGATCAACGCCTACCGCATCTATGACGAGCCGATGGATGCCAGCGTCTACCAGCCGGTGCGCGAAACCTACATCCGGGTCACCTTCCGCGACGGCAAGGTGACGGCGATCGACCAGATGACGTCCTGAGGCGACCGCGACCGCCGGACCGGAGTCCGGGCGGCACGGCGGTCATTCCAGCGCCTTCAGCACCTCGGCTAGCGGCGCCCTGCCGGGCCGGGGGCCGGCCGCGCTGGGGGTTGAACGGTGGAGGCGGCCGGATATCAACCGGCCGGCCGCATCTATACCGCAAATCGCCGCGACTGCATACGACCGGGGCGCCGCGCCGTCGGTCAGCCGCGGATGCCCTGGGCGAGGTGGTAATAGACCTCGTTGCAGCGCAGCTCCTGCTTGAACGCGGCGAGCCGGGTGTCGGCCCCGATCACCACGAGCTCGATGCCTGCCATGGCGGCGAAGTCCTCGAGCATCTCGGTGGTCACCGCGTAGCTGAAGCCGGTGTGGTGCGCGCCGCCGGCGTGGATCCACGCCGCGCACGCCGTCTTGAAGTCGGGCCGGCACTTCCACACCGCGCGCGCCACCGGCAGCTTCGGCAGGGGCTTGGGCGGCTTGATCGCGTCGACCTCGTTGACGAGCAGGCGGAAGCGGTTGCCCAAATCGATGAGCGAGGCGTTGAGCGCCGGGCCGGCGGGGGCGTCGAACACCAGGCGCACCGGATCCTCGCGGCCGCCGATGCCGAGCGGGTGGATCTCGAGCGACGGCTTGCCGGCGGCGATCGACGCGCAGATCTCCAGCATGTGCGCGCCGAGCACGAGGTGGTTCTTCGGCTCCAGGTGGTAGGTGTAGTCCTCCATGAACGAGGTGCCGCCGGGCAGCCCCTCGCCCATCACCTTCATCGCCCGCAGCAGCGCGCAGGTCTTCCAGTCGCCCTCGGCGCCGAAGCCGTAGCCGTCGGCCATCAGGCGCTGGACGGCGAGGCCGGGGAGCTGGCGCAGGCCGTGCAGGTCCTCGAACGTGTCGGTGAACCCCTTGAATCCGCCCTCACCGAGGAAAGCGCGCAGCCCGAGCTCGATCCGCGCGCCGTAGCGCAGCGCCTCGTGGCGCGCGCCGCCGGCCTTCAGCTCCGGCGCGACCCTGTACTGCGCCTCGTACTCGGCGCAGAGGTTGTCGATTTTCTTGTCGTGCATCGCGATCTCGGAGATCCGCGCCACGAGGTCGCCCACGCCGTAGCCGTTGACCGCGAAGCCGAGCTTCATCTCCGCCGACACCTTGTCGCCCTCGGTGACGGCCACCTGGCGCATGTTGTCGCCGAAGCGCGCGAACTTCGCGCCCTGCAGGTCGTGCCAGGCGCGCGCGGCGCGCATCCAGGCGGCGAGCCGGTCCTGCACCTCAGGATCCTCCCAGTGGCCGACCACGACCTTGCGCGCGAGCCGCAGGCGGGTGTGGAGGAACCCGGCCTCGCGGTCGCCGTGCGCGGCCTGGTTCAGGTTCATGAAATCCATGTCGATCTCGTCCCAGGGCAGGTCGCGGTTGAACTGGGTGTGAAGGTGGACGAAGGGCTTGCGCAGCGCGGTCAGGCCGCCGATCCACATCTTTGCCGGCGAGAAGGTGTGCATCCAGAGGATGAGGCCGGCGCAGCGGGAGTCGTGGTTGGCGTCGAGGCACAGGGTGCGGATCTCGTCCGGGGTGGTAAGCAGCCCCTTGAAGACGACCTTGAGCGGCAGCCGGCCCGAGGCCGCCAGCGCGGCGGCGATCTTCCGGGAGTTGGCCGCGACCTGCTTGAGCGGGCCCGGCCCGTAGAGGTGCTGGCTGCCGGCGACAAACCAGATGGCGGGGGAAGCGAGGAGTTTCATGGGGAAAAGCCATTGGCTTGAAGCGGTAAGCTCCAAGCATTGGGGTATCAGTTTTTCTGGGATTCCTTGATGGCCAATAGATCCTTCATCACGCGCGAGAGGTCGGCGGACTTGTCCAGGCCGCCGAACGAGTCGTGCAGCCGGCGGTAGAGCCGGTAGAGCTCCGCGTAAACCTGCTGTGCGGCGGGGTCCGGGCGGTAGCGGATCTTCTTCAACCGGGTCATCTTCGCCTCCGCCGCGGCGAAATCCGGGTGCGCGCCGGCCAGCACGGCGGCCGCGACCGCCGCGCCGAGGGCGCAGGCCTGGCTCGAGCCGGCGACCAGCATGGTGCACCCGGTGACGTCGGCGTAGATCTGCATCAGGAGCGGGTTCTTCTCCGCGACGCCGCCCGCGCAGACCACGCGGTCGATCGGCACCCCGTATTCCTTGAACCGCTCGATGATGGCGCGGGCGCCGAACGCGGTCGCCTCGATCAGGGCGCGGTAGACCTCGGCCCGGTTCGTGTGCAACGTCTGGCCGAGCAGGAGCCCGGAGAGGGTCTGGTCGACGAGGATCGTGCGATTGCCGTTGTTCCAGTCGAGCGCGAGCAGGCCGCTCTGGCCGGGGCGCAGCTTGGCGGCTTCCTTGGACAGCTGCGCGTGCAGCGCGGCGCGCCCCTGGCAGACGACCTCGACCCACCAGTTGAAGATGTCGCCCACGGCGGACTGGCCGGCCTCGAGGCCGTAGTAGCCGGGCAGGATCGCGCCCTTGACGATGCCGCAGATGCCGGGGATGTCCGGCACCTGCTTCTGCGCCGAGACCACGCCGACGTCGCAGGTCGAGGTGCCGATGACCTTGACCAGCGTGCCCTCGGCGATGCCGGAGCCGATCGCGCCGTAGTGCACGTCGAATTCGCCGATCGCGACCGGGATACCCGCCGGCAGACCGAGTTTCCCCGCCCATTCCGGACAGAGCCGGCCCGCGGGCTCGGTGGCGTCGTGGGCTTTCCCGTAGAGGCGGTCGCGCAGGTCGGCGAGCCGGGGATCGAGCAGGGCGAGAAATTCCTTGTCGGGCAGCCCGCCCCACTCGTCGCAGTAGAGCGCCTTGTGGCCGGCCGCGCACACGCCGCGCTTGACCTGCCGCGGGTCCGTCACCCCCGCGAGCACCGCGGGCACCCAGTCGGCGAGCTCAATCCAGGAATACGCGGCGGCGAAGACCTCCGGCGCCACCGTCAGGCAGTGCCAGATCTTCGACCAGAACCATTCGGAGGAATAGGTGTTGCCGCACTTGGCGATGAAGTGCGGGCGGTGCTGCGCCGCCCGCGCGGTGATCTGCTGCGCCTCGCGCCAGCCGGTGTGGTCCTTCCACAGCCAGCACTGGGCGTCGAGGTTCTTCCGCCACTTCCGGTCCAGCGCGAGCGGCACGTTGTGCCGGTCCACCGGCAGCGGGCTCGAGCCGGTGGTGTCGACGCCGAGGCCGACGACCTTGGCGGGATCGAACCCGCGCTGCTTTTTCGCCGCCGCCAGCGCGCCGCGCACGCTTTTTTCCAGGCCGACGAGATAGTCGCCCGGGTGCTGGCGCGCGAGGTGATGATCCTTCGGGTCGAGCAGCACGCCCTGGCGGCCGCTGGGATAGGGAACAACGCACGAGCCGAGCTCGGCCCCGTCGGCGCAGCGGACGACGAGCGCCCGGACCGTGTTGGTGCCGTAATCGATGCCGAGGGTGAAGGACATGGAAAAAACGTGGACGAATCAGGCGTGGCCCTGCCCGGGCTGCCCGTAGGTGGCCGCGGGGCCGTGCTTGCGCTGGAAATGCCGGCCAAGCAGCTCCGGCTCGATTTCGCCGCGGCGCGGGTCCAGCGCGAGGGTCTGCGCGGCCAGCTGCGCCACGAGCTCCAGGGCGAAGGCAAACTCGACCGCCTGGGCGCCCGACGGTCCCCAGACAAACGGCCCGTGGCGCCAGACCAGCACGGCCGGCACGTCCTGCGGGTCGCGGCCGCGGAAGGTTTCCACGATCACGTTGCCGGTGTTCCACTCGTAGTCCCGGGCGATCTCCTCCTTGGTCAGCGGCCGCGTCACGGGCACGGCGCCGTTGAAAAAGTCGGCGTGGGTCGTGCCGAGGCATGGGATGGGCCGGCCCGCCTGGGCGAAGGTCACCGCATGGCGGGAGTGCGTGTGCACCACCGCCCGGATCCCGGGGAACGCCTGGAAGAGCCGCCGGTGCGTCGGGGTGTCCGATGACGGCCGCAGCTTCCCCTCCACCACCCGGCCGTCGAGGTCGACCAGGACCATCCGGGCGGGCGTCAGGTCGGCGTAGGGCACGCCGCTGGGCTTGATGGCGAAGACGCCGGCCGCGGGGTCGAAGACGCTGGCGTTGCCGAACGTGAGGTCGACCAGCCCCGACGCGCCGAGCTGGCGGTTGGTGGTGTAGGCCGATTCGCGGAGCGCGCGATGCAGCATGGCACCGGCAATCAACACCCCGGGCCCGGGGCGACGGCGAGCAAAAACCGCCCTGACGTCACTCCCGCTTCAGCTCGCGGGTCATCAACGCCGGCAGCGCGTCGACGGGCTTGCGGCCCTCGAACAGGATGCGGTGGACTTCGGTCAGGATCGGCG
>Ga0335085_10007372_pt1 | contig 17106 bp, 20 predicted proteins | sample Lox_Sample_45_FD_206712 | JGI IMG/M metagenome (GOLD analysis project Ga0335085, IMG submission 206712) | Soil microbial communities from Loxahatchee National Wildlife Refuge, Florida, United States - Lox_Sample_4.5 | ecosystem: Environmental > Terrestrial > Soil > Wetlands | place: USA...
CGGGATTGAATCCGGCGAGGACGGTGACGCTGAATGGAGTGACGGTGCCCGCGGTCGTGGTTTCGGAGAATCTGCCGCCCTCGTTCATGGAGCCGGAGCCGGACACTTTTTACATCGAGTGGGGAGAGGCGGATGTTGTGGGCAGGCAGGCTGGGCGCGGCACCCTGATGAGCCTGGATGTCGTGATTTCGTATTACACAACAGGCTCAGTTGCGAGCATGGTGGATCGCGGGAGAGTGCTCGCACAATTGGATAACGAACTTCTGAACATCTGCCAACCTCCGAACACGGGAAAACGCAACTACACGGTATCACCCAGCGCTGACCTTGGGACAAGCGTGTTCTGGGGACAGCCTTCGTTCAAAGAGCAGGCGAGGGGCAGAATCGCGAGCGTCGAAGAGTCCAATCAGGATGGGCTGGCCGAGCGAAAGGTGAAGCTCACCATGTACTTCTTTTCGGAGGAGACAGCGTCATGAGCACGGTTCCGTTACGCACAGCGATGGTTCCAATCACCCGCCGGATGCGGGCGTTCTTTGCGCCGGTCGAGCGGGAAACCGAGACGCCAACGATTTTTGATCCCGGGCAGTCAGGAGGTTTTGCGCTCGACTCTCCTCCGGCACCGTGGGTGGACCTGGGGTGGATCGAGAACTTCGGGCGTGGATATGAGACGGCGACGACGGCCGTCCGAAGTGGAGCAAAGGCGCTACCAGTGGCGCAATTTCGTGGAGCACTCGAGGCTCGGGTGGAGTTCGATTTTTGCGAGTGGGGAAAGCTGCAGATGGCACTGGCAGGCGGGTCGGAGCACATGAATGTGCTGGCGCCGGCGAACGGCGGGACATCGCCGGCGCCCTCGGGGGGAACGCCTGCGCCCGGGGTGGCTGTGCTTCCGGGATCGACGGCGAGTGAGCTAGTGATCGGCCAGGGCGCAGTCGATTCCTTTGCCGCGGGCAATCTGGTCGCGGTCGACGAGGACTATCGGCAGCAAAAAGGCTACGTCGGATGGGGAATTGCAGCGGCGTATGTAAGAGATCCAGTGCTGGTACGGCGGGATGCGAATTACGTGAGGCGCGTGACGTTCAATGTGGCGAGAGTAGCCCAAAAAACGGCGACGTCTCTTTTGCTGGCGCAGCCGCTGCTGGGAGGAGTGCCGGCGCAGGGAGCGTCGGTGCAAAGAGTCATCGGTTTTGTGGATCGCGAGGGTGGATCGTTCTTTCAAGAGTGGTCGGCATTGTTTGTGGCGGAAGAAGAATCCGGTGGACGTGCGTGCTTCTACTATCCCAGGCTGAGCGCGAGTCAAGCAGCAGGAAAGGGAGTGCGGGAACAGCTGGCGGCGATCGCAAAGCCGCTGGCGACGGTCTCGCTGCGTGCTTCGTTCACAGCATTGCCGTATGTCGACGCGAATGATGGACAGCCGGTGCTGTGCTACCGGAGTTACTTCCCTGCGGCATCGGCGGCGACTTACTGAGGCGAAGAAAGGCACGGAGATTGGCGGTCACGATGAAGTTGACGATTGACAACTTACAGGGGCTGGGTGCGCTGGATTATACGGCTTCGCTGGATGCGACGGTCGGAGAGCGAATTGAGCGAACCCTGAATCAGCCGGGACGATTGAGTTTCAGTCTGACGGCAGATGAATCGGGGTTTGTCCTGCCGCTTGCTGGGGCGAGAGTCACGCTAGTGAAGGCAGATGGGGAATATTTGTTTACAGGCTACCTGAGCGAAGCGCCAGCACGCGAGTACCTGGGATGGGGCGAGAAGGGGCCAGTGTACCGGTATGACCTGGCAGCTGAGAGCGACGAGGTGTTGCTCGATCGGAAGGTATTGCCGAACCGGGCTCCTTTTGTGGCGCGGAGCGCGGGTTCTGCGTTGCGGCAACTGGCGGAGGATCTTCTTCCAGGCAGCTTTGATATGTCCGCGGTGGAAGATGTCGACGTGCTTGCTTCTTACAGGGTGAATCCGCAGAAGGAGTTTTCGCTTCACGCAGGGGAAGTCGCGCTGGCGGCGCGAGCCAGCTATCGGACGATCAATGGAGCACTGCTGTTTGCACCAGTGGGCGCGACGACCTACGACATCCACGAAAGTGATGCCGAGTTTAGTCCGGCGGGTCTGAAGTTGATGCGACCGGAGTGCGTGCTGAACGACGTCACGGTGATTGGACTGGAGGAGCCAGAGGCATACGTTCGCGACTATTTCGTGGGAGACGGATTGAGCCTGCGCTTTTATCTGTCGCAGCCGCCGTTTCAGCAGAGCCGAAAGGCGTTCATCAATGAGAAGTATCAAGACTCAGGGTTGGACCCCGCCACGTGGGTAGTGAGCGATCCGAGGTCTGCGGTCTCGGTGTCGGCGCAGACCCTGCAGGTGAATGGAGGCACGGGATTGAGCGGTGAGACCACTGTTGCCTTTGTGGAACAGATCGAGATGGGTGGCGCCGTCAGACTGCAACACGGAGATGTAAGTTTCAGCAGCGCTTCGCGGGGTGTCATTGGCGGGCTTTACACGGGTGCAATGTCCGGGGCATGCCTGGCGGGGTTTCAGGTAACGCCGAGTGGAAGCAAATCGAATATTCAGGCCGTGGTGAACGGAGCGCTCACTGGCCCGGTGATAACCACCACGGCTGGTCATCGGTACGTGTTCACGACGTACCTCTACTCGATGGAAGTATATCGATCGGGAGAGATCTATCACTCGGAACTGCATCCGGCGGGCAGCGGGTTGGGGGGCGCGGCAAAGCCTGCTGACGTACGGATTGTGCTGGAGGTGCAAGAGATCAATCCATCCGACCCGCGGACCCTGGTTGCTCCTGCGACGGTGTTGTACGACGACGTGATGACAAATGCTGCTGGATATTGCACTTATGCGCTGGTAAATGCCGGGAGTATGTATTGCAGCATTGCGTATACCTATGCGGCTCACATTTCGCTGGCAGAAATAAGGACGGCAATGCCAGATGCGGGATATGTGACACAACTGGCCGGATCGCTTTCGGATGGGGGCCAGTGCCGGATCGTGAGTGCGACGACACTCGATTTCTATCCGCAGTACGTTCCGCCGCTCAACACACTGATCGTTGCGAGCTACAGAGGGTCGGGACGTGCCGTGGCCGAGGTGGTCAATCCGGCAAGCATCGCGAGTATGGCGAACGAGGTTGATGACGGCGTGCGAGGCGTCGTGAGAGTGATGGAGTCGCCGAGCGCGAGAACGCAGGAGGATTGCGAGAACGCGGCGTTGGCAATTCTGGATCACGCAGGGGATGAAGCATGGAGCGGAAGTTACCAGACATGGAGCGACTTTCTGCCCGGGCAAGCGACGGATATTTTTCCTGGAGATGCGGTGTCGGTTGATATTCCGTCGCAAGATGCGGCGTTCACGGCGATTGTGCGGAAGGTGAACATTGAACTGTTGGATCCCGCGAATGATCGTGGCATGTACAACATCGAATTCGCGAATGATACGGCGCAGCAACTGTCGTATCGGGATTCGGCAAGCGCGACGGGTATTTCGCTGCAGGATGCGGCAGCACGCCTTACGGATGAGCAGGTTGGCAACTACTATCTACCGAGTTTGACGAGCGCGCAGATTACCCAAGTGACTTCTACAACCGTGCAAGTGGACCTGGGGCTTTCGCCGGCAAGCGGGTGGGGCGTAGAGGTGCGCGCTCATGATTTTGGGTGGGGCGCCGCGAATGACAGAAATCTGCTGGGGCGGTTCAATATGCGGACCTTCAGCCTGGCGCGCTTAGCCCGGACCCAAACGTATTTCCTGCGACTGTACGATGCCTCGTCTCCGCCGAGGTACTCGCGCTACGCAGCTGCATTGCACGTGGACTATCCCTTATGAATGACGTGAACAGCATCAGACAGCGAAGAGGGGCGGGGGGTGATCGTCCGGTATTGCCCAGTCAGTACACGGCGAGAGATTTTCAACTTGATGTGTTGGACCGATTGGAGGACATGCGGAGTTTTGCGGAGGGGCTAGAAGAGTCATGGAACCGGAAGCTCGAGGCAGTGAAAGAACAGCGACTTCTTAAATTCGATAGCCGCACCCTGATCGCGTTGGCGGCCGTGGCACTCTCCATTTCGGGCTACGTGATTCAAGACGCGCGGAACACATCAAAGCAGGATGCCGAGATTGAGGCTACCAAGGCACGAGTGTTGCGGCTGGAGCAGATCGCGGCGACGAACACCGAGGCACGGATTCGGACGGAAGTGCAATTGGGTGAGTTGAGAGATGGTCAGCAAGAAATCAAAGCGCTGATCCAGGCGCATGACACCGCGAGCAAGAAGTCCGCGAAGAAGTAAGCAAGCGTTCGAGAAAAGTCTGTCGTTGTGATCTTAATCGGAGGAGTTATGAATTTTCTGAATCAGCTTTTGCGTGGAATTTCTTTCATACCTTCATTGGTGAGCGGAATTGAGGGACTTCTCGGCGGCCGGAGTGGAGCCGAGAAGAAAGATGCAGCGATGTCGTTTTTGGAAAGCGCCCTTGCCACAGTCGACGCGGTCGCTGCGCGGGAGATCGTGAATCCGGAGAAATTCCGCGAAGGAATTTCGAAGATTATTGATGGCACGGTGGAGTGCTTGAACGCGTCGACTTGGGCTAAGAGTGGGCAGGCACCTGCTGTCGATCCTGCGGGTCGTTAGGTTATCGTCTGCAGTTCCACAATGAATCAAGTTCAAAAACGTGGCACACAGTGGGTACAGGGATACACATCAAAAATCAAAATCCCCACTTCTGGCAAAATCGGCCAGAAGTGGGGCACCCATAAAGAACCTAACACTGCCTGTCGCTCGCTTTGCTTGCTTACGGGACAGCCGAGGCGGCTGTCCCTACGTTCAGTCATTCTTTCAGCCTACTTCTTCGGTCCAGGTTTCGAGGTTCTTCTTTACCTGGGCCATGAACTGGTCGGCTACTGCGCCGTCGATCAGGCGATGGTCGTAGCCCAGCGTGAGATGGACAACTGAGCGAATCGCGATGGAATCGTTGCCATCTTTGTCGGTGATGACCATCGGCTGCTTTGTGATTCCGCCAACGCCCATGATGGCCGAGTTGGGCTGATTGATGATCGGCAATCCGAACACTGCGCCGAACTGGCCGGGATTGGTGATGGTGAAGGTGGACCCCTCAACGTCTTCGGGCTTCAGCTTTTTGTTTCTTGCGCGCTCGCCGAGGTCGGTGATTCCGCGCTGCAGACCGAGGAAATTAAGATCGCCAGCGTTCTTGAGGACGGGGACGATCAATCCCCAGTCGAGGGCGACGGCGATGCCCACGTTGATGTGGCGGTGGTAGCGGATGTTGTCGCCTTCAATGTTGGCGTTGATGATCGGCCACTGTTGCAGTGCGATGATGGCAGCCCGGACAAAGAAAGGCATGAAAGTGAGGCGGGCGCCGTGGCGCTGCTCGAATCCGGACTTGAGCTTGTTGCGCAGGTTGACGATGCGAGTGAAGTCCACTTCGTACATGCAGTGGACATGAGCGCTGGTGCGGCGGGACTCGATCATGTGCTTGGCGATGAGCTTGCGCATGTTCGACATGGGAACGAGATCGCCCGGATAGGGAGCGGGAACCGCCGGGCGCGGAGGAGCGGCGGCTGCGGGCTGAGCAGGAGCAGGAGCGGGCGTCGAAGCCGGTTGCGTAGATCCCTGGCTTTCGATGAACTGCATGATGTCTTGCTTGGTGATGCGGCCGCCGAGTCCGGTGCCGGTGATGTTCGAGAGGCTGATGCCGTGCTCGCGCGCGATCTTGCGAACGAGTGGGGAGGAGCGAGCTTCGTCGTCCTCTTCGCGAGCAGGGGCAGATGGTGGCGGAGTTTGGGCCGCTTTCCGTTCTTCCCTCGGTGCGGCTGGTGCAGCGGGCGCGGCTTTGGCCGGTGCGGGCTTAGCTGCGGCGGGTTCGCCGTCGACCGCGATCGTGCCTACGACCGTGTTCACCCCGACGGTTGTTCCTTCGGTGACTTTGATTTCCTGCAGGACTCCTGAGGCGGGAGCGGGGATTTCGGCATCGACCTTGTCGGTGGAGATCTCGAAAAGAGGTTCGTCGCGCTGGACCTTGTCGCCGGGCTTCTTCAGCCATTTGGTGATAGTGCCCTCGACGATGGATTCGCCCATCTGGGGCATGATGATGTCAGTTGGCATGATTTCCTTCCATGAGGCGCACGGACCCACAGATCGTGCCGGGCGCAAACGGATATTATAGCTTTCCCTACGCGGTGGCGGAAAAGGGCAGCATAGCAACCGAGCAGATCTTCAGACATGCCCGCCAGGGACGTTGAGATTGAAACGCTAAAATTTACCGCAAAGTCCGCTAAGAGGACCGCGCAAAGAACGCTAAGAAAAATCAGGAAACTTGACAGGTGCTCGGCTTCGCGCTCGCAGGACAGCCGAGGTGGCTGTCCCTACGTGATTAGTGGTGATCGTGTTTGTCATTATCTTTGTCCTTGTCGTCTTTCTTCTCGTCGTTCTCGGCGGGAGGTGTGCCGAAGCTTGTTTTCCAATAGTCCTGGACTGCAGGCGGGAGCTTGTCCATGTGAGAGAGAAACATGGTGATCTTCCACATGTCTTGTTCGTTGAGGGTCTTGTCCCAGGCAGGCATGCCGGTGTAGCGGATGCCGGTGCGGATGGTGTAAAAGATGTGCCACTCGGGATCATCGGGAGGGTCAGAGACCAGGTTCGGCGGCGGAGGATAGAAGGAATTCGCAATGGTTGAAGGCTTGCGGTCGAGGCCTCCATGGCACAGTGCGCAGTTCATGGTGTAGAGCTTCATGCCGTCTTTGAGGTTGTCGTCATTGGGCATAAGCGGATTGGTGATGCGCGGAGCATGACGCTCCATGGAAGCGTCAACGGCGCTCATGGCGAGATGGCGCTCCCAGCGTGGAGGCTCGACGTTGGCGGTGGTGGAGATGAGTCCGAGCATAGCGAAGCCGAGTCCGCCGAGAATGAGGACGAGGAGCGTAACGAGCACGCCCAAAAGAAATTTGCCCATGAGGCCTCCGGGGATATTGTGGCAGATGGGTGTGGCGTCAGGCTAGTTGAGGCCTTCATGAATAGAGTCTGGCAGAGGTTAGCGGTTACAAGCAGCCGCTTGGCTTCGCCTTCGCTGGACAGCCGAGGCGGCTGTCGCTCCGCGATTTCAATATGCTTTCAGGCGGCGTGACTCGCGCACTACATCTTCCAATTTTGGCAAATAGTGATGCTCTTGGGGCGGGGAGAATGGGACGGCAGAGTCGAGGCCGGCGATGCGGACGATAGGGCCGTCCAGATCGTCGAAAGCTTCTTCGTTGATGATGGCGGCGATCTCTCCGGCGAGGCCTCCGGTGCGGGAATGCTCGTGGAGGATGATGACCTTGTTAGTCTTCTTAACGGTTTGTGCGATGGCTTCGCGGTCGATGGGGACCAGCGAGCGCAAGTCGAGAATTTCGATATCGATTCCTTCTTTGGCCAGAATGTCGGCAGCTTCCAATGCTGAGTGGAGCATAGCAGCGTAGGTAATGATGCTGAGATCTCTGCCTTCGCGGGCTACGCGAGCTTTTCCGATCGGAACGACGTAGTCGTCCGCCGGGACTTCTTCTTTGATGCGGCGATAGAGATATTTGTGCTCGAAGAAGATGCACGGATTGTTGTCGCGGATGGCGGCTTTGATCAGGCCTTTGGCATCGTAGGGTGTGGCGGGACAGATGACCTTCAGGCCGGGATTGTGGACGAACCACATTTCAGGATTCTGCGAGTGAAATGGGCCGCCGTGGACATATCCGCCGCTGGGCCCACGCAGGACGAGCGGAGCGGGTGCTCCCCAGAGGTAGTGAGTTTTGGCCACCATGTTGGAGATCTGATTCATGGCGCACGCGATGAAGTCCATGAACTGGAATTCAGCGACGGGGCGCATGCCCGTGAGGCTCGCGCCGAAGGCCGCACCGACGATGGCGGATTCGGCGATGGGAGTGTCGATGACACGCTCGGGGCCGAAGCGGTCGATGAATCCGTCGGTGACTTTGAAGGCGCCGCCGTAGATGCCGATGTCTTCGCCGAGGCAGAAGACGGTCGGGTCCTTTTCCATTTCTTCCCAGATTCCCTGGCGGATGGCTTCGAGATAGGTTAGTTGCATAGTCGAGTCAACTTCTTTGCCACGGACTTCGCGGCTTCACACGGATCCGAAAACGACCTCAAAACTTGCCACTAGAGAGGTCCGCTTCACACTCAAGACACGTCAAAGTTGAATCTAAATTGATAATCACATCTCCTAATTTCGGATACCCCGTAACCGCCGCGATCCCACCCAACAACATCTTGGTCTCTTCTTCGCTCGGGTTCTCTTGCAGACTGGAGAGAAACATTTCGCGCGCAGACTTCATAGCCACCAAGTAGTCGTCTTTCAGGTCTGATGGAACAGGAGGCGCTCCTTCCCGATGGCGACAGGCTTCTGCATATCCGACAAAACTTAGGCAATCAAGTCGCTCCCTATCTTTCTTCTTTCCTGCTGAAGCAATGATATGGGGCATCGCAGCATACGTGGCCGTGTATACATCTCCCTGGTGGCAAAGAGCACTCCAAATTGAAAACCAAGGTTCCGACTTGTAGTCCTTCTGGGCCGGAGCAGTGTCAAGCTGACGCAACAGATCAGGAATGTCGGCGGCGCTCCCGTAAGCGTGAGTCAGGTCACTCCAGCGAGAGCTATTCAGATCGAGCATTTTTCTGTCGCCCCTTACGGGGCTTGGAAATCTCTTAGAGCTACCCAGGGCTCACGCCCTGGGCTGTAATATTCCGCCCCTTCGGGGCTGTCGCATCCTGGACGCTGTTCACCGTCTCACTTCAAATGCACGGCGGCTTCGGTTTCTCTGTAGGCCCCCGTTCCCTTCTTTACTTTCGGCATTCCGTATTTTGGTTTGATTTCGTGACAGCCGTTTTCGCAGAAGGTTCCGCCTTCGGCTGATTCCGGTGTCGGCATCGGGGAGTTCACGGCGATCTCGCGCTCCGCTTCGATTATTTCTTCTACTTCTCTGATCAGCGCTTCATTTTCTTTCTGGCTCAGCCACTTTTTTTCTTTCACCAGATAATTCTCGAATCTCGCAAGCGGGTCGCGCTTTTTCCAGAAGTCGAACATCTCTTTCGGCACGTAATTTGCGGCGTCGTGAATAGCGTGGCCTTTCATGCGCATCATTTTTGCTTCGATGATGGTCGGGCCTTCGCCTCGGCGAGCGCGCTCGATCGCTTCGTGCGCAGCGTCGTAGACCTGGCAAGCGTCGGTACCGTCGACGATCACACCAGGAATACCGTATCCGATGGCGCGTTCGGCGAGGTCCTGACAGCGATACTGCATGTTGCTCGGGGTGGAGTATGCCCAGAGATTGCTTTCGACGACGAGCACGAGACCGAGATCTTGCACCGCGGCGAAGTTGATGCCTTCGTAGGTGACACCGGTGGACTGGCCTCCGTCGCCGATCCAGGTCATGACGGCGATGTTGCGTCCTTGCAGGCGGGCGCCAAGAGCTACGCCGGAGAGTACCGGGATGAGATCACCCAGCATCGAGATGGGCGAGACCATGTTGCGCTTGTCGATATCGCCGAAGTGGCTGGTGCCGTCACGGCCCTTGGTGGGCGAGTCGGCCTTGGCCATGTACTGCATCATGGTGTCGCGGGCGCCGAAGCCGCGGACGAGGAGCGCCCCCTGATTGCGTATCATAGGTGCGAACCAGTCGTCTTTGTCGAGCGCGTAGGCGGAGGCGCAGGAGCAGGCTTCCTGGCCGAGTCCGAAGTAAACGCCGCCGACGACCTTGCCCTGCTTGTAGAGATTCTCGAGGGCGATCTCCATTTTTCGGTTTAGCAGCATGTAGCGGTAGATTTCGATGGCTTGCTCTTTACTCAGATACCTGGAGTCGCGGATGGGCGGGACTGGGGCATCGAGGTCTCCCATGACTTCGTAGCGGACGTGTTCTTGACCTTGACGGTCTTTTTCGGTGCGCTGGTTGACCGTGAATGTTGGACGTTCGAGGCGGTAGTCGGGAATCGAATAGGTACGGACATCGGATCGGGCATGATTGCCTGACGGCCTCGCTTCGCTTCGGCGGACAGCCGAGGCGGCTGTCCCTACGCGGGCGCTGCCATTGCGCGGACTATTGCCGTTGGAGCTTGCTTTGGACTTCTTCTTGTTATTCCCCATGTAAAGGCAGCGCGAAGGTCGCTTTGATTGATGGTATCGCGAGAACAGGGCTTGAGGCTAGGGCGGGCAATTCGTGCCGGCAAGCAGCTCTTCGCACTAAAGGTTTGGTGCCCACCGTCCGATAAAATTGATTACTGGAGTCCAGGGAGGCATTCATGCCGGAATTGCGCCAGAACTTCATGACGAAAGAGTGGGTGGTGATTGCGACGGAACGCGCGAAGCGTCCCGATCAGATGGTGGTGAAGCGCGAGCGGAAGCCGCCGGTATCGTTCTCGCCGAATTGTCCGTTCTGTCCCGGGCATGAGGACCAGACGCCGCCGGAAATCCTGCGCCTGCACGATGGCGACAGATGGAAAGTGCGTGTCTTCCCGAACAAGTTCGCAGCCTTGTCGCCTGACGTCAAACCGGAGCGAATCATTCGGCGCTCACGGCGGCGAATGGGCGGTTTCGGAGTGCACGACGTGATCGTAGAAACGCCCGATCACTCGCTGGCAATGGCGATGATGCCCGACTCACAGGTGGCCGATATTCTCCGCATTTATAAGACGCGGTACGACCAACTCAGCCTCGATCCACGCATCGCACAAGTCACCATCTTCAAGAACCACGGAACCGATGCCGGCACCAGCCTGGAGCATCCCCACTCACAAATGATTGCCACCCCCGTCATCTCGTACCAGGTGCGGCAACGGTTTCAGGAGGCGATGCAGCATTTCGATGACTTCGGCTGCTGCATGTTCTGCCAGATCATCGAGGAAGAACTGGAAGAGCAAAAGCGCGTCATTTTGACCAGCGAACACTTTGTAGCCATGGAGTTGTTCGCCTCACCGGCACCGTTCTGCACGCATATCTATCCGAGGCGGCATATGGCAAGCTTCGGCGATGTCAGCGCGAAAGAACTTGCGGATCTGGGGCGGGTGCTGCGCACCGTGCTGGCCAAGCTCTACATCGGGCTGGATAATCCTGACTTCAACTTCACGATTCGGACCGCGCCTGCGGAGTGCGTTGGTGTCCGATACTTCCACTGGTACATGAGCGTGATCCCAAGACTTACGCGAACTGCGGGATTCGAACTTGGATCGGGAATGTTCATTAACACGGTGATCCCCGAGGAAGCAGCCGAGTTCCTTCGGGAAGTGAAGGTGGATACTGCGGTAGCGGCGTACTGAGTGGGACTTCAGATCCAGAAGTCGCGGTCGGTGGCGCCTGAATTCCCTTGGGCGGCGCTTGCGGCGCAGCCGAGACTGGGTTCCACGCGGTTTCTTCCCGCATGCTTGGCCTGATACATGGCGGAATCGGCCACGTGCAGTGATTTCTCGAGATCAGCGATCGCCTCACCGGTAGCAACTCCGAGGCTGAGGGTCACGTGAACCGCCGAGCCAGAGGCCATGATGCTGCAGCTGGCGACATGGGCCCGCACGCGCTCGGCCAGTTCCCAGGTTTCGCCGAGACCGCATCCTGGGGCAATGATGAGGAACTCTTCTCCTCCATAGCGGCCGACGGAATCGTATGGACGAACCATGGCCGCGATGCCGCTGGCGATAATACGCAGGACAGCGTCGCCGGCCGCGTGACCGCGACTGTCATTCACGTCCTTGAAGTGATCCACGTCGGTCATAATGACGCCGACCGGTTGATGATCGCGTTCGGCGCGGAGGAGTTCGCGCTCAAGAATTTCGATGATTGCCTTGTGATTCCAGAGACCGGTCAGACTGTCGCGCTTGGCTTCGCGGCGGAGGGCCTCTTTGGTCCGGAGGAGACGGTACTGTGTTACCAGCAGGCGCGCACTCGAGCACACAAAGGAGAGAAGAACCATCAAAGCGGCGAGTGTCAGCCGCTCACGGGCGATGGCCACCGACATGAACAGCACCAGCAGGGGATACAGCAGATAGAAGATTTCCGAGTAGATGCGCTTTTCCCGACGAGGCGCCTCTGTTGGAATCTCTGGGGCCTCCACCTGCTTCCAGAGGGTCGCAATCATCAGGGGAGCGAGCAGGGTCAGGCTCCACAGAAGGTCGAACCACTGACCCGTCTGGAGTCCTCGTCCTGGGCCGTAGAAATAGAGAGCGTCCACGCAGCCTGAGACAGCCAGGAAGACTCCCATCGCACCAAAAAGTACGCGGACGTCGCGCGAACGGGTCAGGATTGCACGCAAAACGAACGCCCCCGCCAGCACTCCGTAACCTGCAAAATACGGAGCCCACACTCCGTGAGCGAGCTCGCCGGGAGAGTCGGACTTTGGAAGGTAGAAAAAGTACAGGTAGGCCGATATGCAGACCAGCAGGGCCTGAACGAAGTCCAGGGCGATGAGCGCGTCGAGCCGTCCGGCTTCGTGCTCGGGATCGAGAAAAAGCGCCATGGCCAGCGGTGCAAACCAAAAGCAGAAAAGGAGATTTGTGATCCAGGAGATGATGGGGGTACGCGCGAGGTCGTTATATACGCTGAGACTCTGGGCGATCATCCAGAGAACGTACGCGGCGGTGCCCAGATGCCAGAAGGCGCGCGCCATGCCCTCGGATCGCCGGGCAGCCAGAACCATCGCGCACAGCAGGAATCCGCCCATTGAGAGCTGGATCAAGTCGGAGAGTACCGGGCCGGGAGGTCGCGTTCCCAATCCGACAGCCACACCAATGTGAATCAGCCACAAAATGGCGCCAGCCGTCACGATCATTCGTGAACGCAACAAACGATATCCTTTCAGACAGAAATAGCTACAGAACGGCCGTACGGGAAGGACCTACCCGGGACTGCAATCTATGGGGACCCTACATTCCGGAACCGCACGCCCCGGACGGCTAAACTGAACAGTATCAGTCTTCGTGTCCGGCATTTCACGTGCCCATAGTACTCGACGGCGAAGTTACTGCAAGGCGAAATTATTGCCAATTTCTAAGCAACCTGCTCAGGATTTCCACAGCCTCGCCGAGCTTGGATAGCTCTTGGGAACTGAGTCGCTGCAGCTGAGATGCGAGGTAGGAGATGCGGAGTTCGCGGCCTTTCTGAAGAATCTGAGTACCTTCCGCTGTGGCGCGGATGCGCATGCGGCGTGCGTCTTCGGGATCATTCGTGATCTCGACCAGCCGGCTGCGCGCCAATCCCGACACAATGCGGCTCATGGTTGGAGGTTTCACCTGCTCGGCCGCCGCGAGCTCTTTGAGAGTTCTCGGGCCTCCGAAGACCAGGACCGAGAGCGCGGACAAGCGTGCCGGACCCTCGCCGGTCGCGACGTCCTGCTTGCGCACACGCCGCAGCAGGTGGATGGCAGAGGAGTGCAAATGGTCGGCAACTTCAACGGCGGCAGGCGGCAGGCGGCGGGCGGCAGGCTGATTCACTCCGCAACTCCACTCGATCTGGATTTTTCGATTGACATCACTACTCAAATATAGTTAGCTATGCTAACTAATTCCACTGATGGAGGTCAAGGGTATGAGCGAAGGGCCAGGAATCACGCGACTGGGACAGATTCAGATTCGCACGCATGATGTGGAGCGGGCGGCGGAGTTCTATGAGAACGTGCTTGGATTGAGGCTGTTGTTCAAGGCGCCGCCGGGGCTGGCATTTTTCGATTGCGGGGGTGTGCGATTGATGCTGGATCGTCCGGAGAAACAGGAGTTCGATCACGCCAGTTCGATCCTATATTTTTCTGTGTCCGACATCAAAAGTGCCCACGGCGGACTGAAGGAGAAGGGGGTGCGTTTCGAAGACGAACCGCACATGATCGCACGTATGCTGGATCACGATCTATGGATGACGTTTTTCCGCGATACGGAAGAAAACCTGTTGGCACTGATGAGCGAGGTGAAGAGATAGGGCATTCGAATGAAGTTCAACCTAGTGGCCGAGGTTGGAGGTTGAGTGGAACCAGCGGGTTTGGTTGTGACTGGCGTCATTGATGGTCGCCAAGGTGTCCGACTTATACTCGCCATAATCCAGAAATACGATGGAGGCGGGTATGCAGAAACCCGTGAAGCTCACGTTCCTATTGGTCGCCGCGATACTCGTTTCATTGGATTGCGGCAATACCCAACAGAATTGCGACCTCACGGCACTCTCGGTCACGCCGTCGGGCGCCACCGCGGACCATGCAGTATCTTCTCCCGGCAATCAAGTGCAGTTCTTCGCTAGTCCGGTCACCAAGAGCCAGTGCGCGGCCGCAGCTTGTGTAAATTGCTGGGGTCAGACATGGACGGTTTCGGACGCCGTCAATGTTTCGATCAGCAACGAGAGCCTTGATAACGGAACAGCGACTTGTCTGGGGAAAACCAACGGAGAGGTCACGGTTACGGCTACCGCGCCTATTGCGAGCAAGAGCACCCAGACCGTGACGGGAACGGCGAAATTGACCTGCGAGTGAGGATTACTCGCGCGGGCGGAGGAAGTGGACCTCATGACGCAAGCACTGTCTCAGGCGGCGTTTGGCTTTGGACGTCCTTGGCTCGCATTGACTGTAGCTTTTGCCGCTCATGTCATCGACGAGACCGCAACGGGATTTCTGAATATCTACAATCCAACCGTGACTGCCATGCGGGAGCGCTGGAAATGGTTTCCCATGCCCACATTTACGTTCCGCGAGTGGCTTGTGGGGCTGATTGCCGCCATCGTGTTGTGTTTTGCCCTGACCCCGCTGGCCACGCGAAACGTACGTTGGCTGCGCCCTCTGGCGTGGCTCTACGCTCTTATCTTCCTCTTCAACTCAATGGCCCACACCGCAGTCACGATACTCGGGCGCACGGTTGCATCAGTGCCCGTTCAGCGCCCTGCGCCGGGGTTTTATTCCTCGCCACTTCTTTTCTTCGGATCAGTGTGGCTGCTGACGCGCTTGTGGAGGACCGGTCACTCCGACTCTTCCGCGGCATGAACCAGTGTGTCACCCTGAGGTCTTGTACAAGTCGGTCTGCTATGATTCGCTACTAGAGTTATCCGAGCGTCGTCATGAACCGCATCATTATTCGCAGCATGCAGGATTTCGAAGACGACGAAGATATCCCTGTCATTTCCGGAAGAGGAGAAGGCATTATGGACGAAGTTCCAGCCACAGGTTCCGGCCACGCGCGCCGAAATGAAGACATTGCACTCGATCTTATGAAATTTGTGGCCATGACTACAGGCTACGGACGCACGGCCTCAGGCGGCGTGGGATTCTCAGGCTCGGGGTCGGCCGCCAAACCGGAAGACTATGCTGAAAAGCTGCTGGAGCTTTATGGGAGATGCCTCGGGGCGGTTAGCGGCAAGAAGTAAACTTCGACATTGCTAGCGTCATAGGCAGCAAAGAACCGCGCCCTTGCGGGCGCGGTTTAATCTTGTCGCGAGCGGAGGCGCTCGCGGCTGCGGTAATTCTTAACGGCGCTTCTTGCCCTTTTTCTTCGCCGCTTTCTTGGCTGGCTTTCTCGCAGCCTTTCTTGCTTTCTTCTTCGCAGGCTTCTTGGCTGCTTTCTTCTTTGCGGGCTTCTTCGCCGCCTTTTTCTTTGCCGGTTTCTTCTTTGCGGCTTTCTTCTTCGCCTTTGCGCCGCCACCGCCCCCAGCGGGAGCTGCGGGCTTCGGAGCAGGAGGCGCGGGAGCAGCAACTGGTTCCGGTTCCATGGCATCGGGCGCCGACATGCCGGGTTCCTCTTCCTCCTCCTCTTCCTCTTCGAAATCCTCTTCTAGCGACTCGCTATACGCGCCGCTATCGCCGAATTCTTCATCTTCATCACGTCCATAGAGCGTTGGATCGTAAAACGTCATTGCTCCTCCTGATTCAGTGGCGGCCGGGTGCGGATACGCCGCCCTGGCTGCAGGCACGAGAGAGTTAAAAGACCACAAAGACTTGTGCTGTAACGGCGCCGGATTATAGCACGATCTTTGGTGCGGACTGCAAGGACTGTGGACACGGGATGTGCGAAAAACTACCAACATTAACGTATGCGGCGCGTATTGACGCTGGGTTTCAGCGTGTGACGCGCCGGTTCAACTATGCTCTCGACACCGTCACCTACGGAATTCACTTACAGTGCGCAGGGTATCGAAGAACGATGGTGAGCGTGCGATGTTAGACGAAGCGTCCACGTCCTATTCGGTCCATGCCTGCTCGCCGTCTCGAAGACAGGATCCGTGACCTTTGTATGAAAGCGCTCTATGCAAAGGGGCCGGATTGGACTGTCACCATCCATGAGTTGCAGCTTCTGATTCAGGAACGCATGAGGCGAGCTTCCAATGTGGCTACAGCTTCAAACCTGAGAGGCCAGCCGGTCCCGATTCGGGAGCGGCGTCATAGCTAAGCAGTCCACAAGTTATACGATACGCGGTACTTACTTCCTGTTCGAATCGGATGGACATAACGCGGAGTCCCGCGAAAAAAGGGCGAAAGTTACAGGCTTTGGGCCCGGTTCTGGCCGCCATAGTTTCAAGGCGAATACGGAACACGGCGGCTCGCCTTGAAGTCGTTTCTGGGTTCTCGTGCGACAGCTGATGTATCGGCGATGAGAAGTCAACACAAAGAGCCAAGTCCAGCAGGTGCAGACTAAGGCCCTATCCAGATGGATTGTCTGGATAGGGCTGGTCTTGATCGTGTTATTTCAGACCCTTTACGAAATCAGCAACAGCCTTGGCGTCGTCAGCAGTGACGCCGGAGACAGCCTTCTTGTGCGGGGCCTTCTTGGCATCATTGCCCTTTACCAGCAGATCTGTGATCTGGTCGGCGGTCAGGGCTGTGCCCTTGAGGGCAGGTCCAACTTTGCCTTGACCTTCGGGCCCATGGCAGGCAGCGCACTTTGCCTTGTAAGTGGCGGCGCCGTCAGCGGCGAAGGCGGGCATCGCGATCGAAACAGCCATTGAGCAGATGACGAGCATGACAATGAACTTCGAAAGTCTCATGAGATTCGCTCCTCCAGTGATTAGGTACTAATATGCAACTGAAACAGCAGTGGCCCTACGAACGAAGAATTGTACCTCGTGAGGCAAACGCCCAGTGTGATTTCGCTC
>Ga0335085_10007373_pt1 | contig 17106 bp, 16 predicted proteins | sample Lox_Sample_45_FD_206712 | JGI IMG/M metagenome (GOLD analysis project Ga0335085, IMG submission 206712) | Soil microbial communities from Loxahatchee National Wildlife Refuge, Florida, United States - Lox_Sample_4.5 | ecosystem: Environmental > Terrestrial > Soil > Wetlands | place: USA...
TCCCGGATCACGGTGACCCCTGGGGCGTCGTGGCCCGGCTCCTCGCCGCCCTGCCATCCGGGAGTTACCTGGCGATCCAGCACCCGACCCGGGACTTCTACCCCGAGGGGAGCGGCGCCGACCGCAGCTTCCGCAACGCGGGCATCGCCTTCCAGTACCGCACCAAGGACCAGTTCGCGCGGTTTCTCGCCGGACTCGAGCTCGTTCCGCCCGGGATTCAGCTCATGACGGAATGGCGGGCCGAGGCCGAACCGCAGCCGCGCCCGCCCGGCTCCGAGGTCGGCGCGTACGGGGCCATCGCCCGCAAACCGTAACGGCCGCACCCCGGCTGGGCTCCCCCGGCTGGGCGGCACCCCGGCTGGGCGGCACCCCGGCTGGGCGGCACCCCGGCTGGGCGGCACCCCGGCTGGGCGGCACCCCGGCTGGGCGGCACCTCATGACCGACGTCGGAAAACCGCAGCTGCTGCGGGAAAGCCGCGCCGACCAGGAAACCCCGAACACGCCGAACGGAACTTGGTCAGAGCTCCAGGATGATAGTGACGGGACCGTCGTTGGTCAGGCTCACCTTCATGTCGGCGCCGAAGACGCCGGTCTCGACGTGCGCGCCCAGCGCCCGCAGGGCTGCGACCACGGCGTCCACGAGCGGTTCCGCCACCGGGCCGGGTGCGGCGGCCAGCCAGGACGGGCGGCGGCCCTTGCGGGTGTCCGCGTACAGCGTGAACTGGCTGATGACCAAGAGCGGTGCCGCGACGTCAGAGCACGATTTCTCGCCGTCGAGGATGCGCAGGCCCCACAGCTTGGCGGCCAGCTTCGCGGCCACCTCCGCCGTGTCGTCGTGCGTGACCCCGACCAGGACCAGCAGGCCGGGTTCGCCGATCGCGCCCACGACCTGCCCGTCGACGGCCACGCTGGCCTGGCTGACCCGCTGGACCACAGCCCGCACGCGGCCCTCCTCTCGTCGCCAGCAGGGTACCGCCCGCCGCGCTGACCGCCGCGCCATATGCCGGTGGCCCGTCGTAGGCTGGCGGATGCCGCCCGGGCGGTCCGCCCGGGCCCGGCTGGCCGCCCGGGGCTGGATCGGCCTGGACGGCGGGCTGACTCCCGCGGGCCGGGACGCGCACGCCGCCGTCGAGCAGGCCACCGACCGGGCCGCGGCCCGGCCGTGGGCCCGTCTCGGCCCGGCGGCCACGGAGGAGCTCGTGGGCGTCCTCACCCCCGTCGCGCGGGCCGGCGCGGCCGCGATCCCCTACCCGAGCCCCATCGGCGTGCCCACCCCGGCACCGCCGGCTGACCACGCGAAGAGGACCGCGTATGAGTGAGCGGCCCGGCATTGGGGTCAGCCGACGGGGAGCGGGCCGGGGCGGGAATGGTCCCAGTCGGACAGCAGGGTCCGCAGGGCGGCGATGGGGCGCATGAACTGCTCGCCGTGGCCGCCGCCGCCGGGATCACCGCCCCACACGCCCAGGCTGTAGGTGTCCCGCCGCCCGCTGTCGCCGTGCCCAGCGTGGGCTGGTCGGGCACCGGATGGAACCGGTCGACGGCCGCGGGCCCGCGTGGGATAGACGTGCAGCGGCCCGAAGGCCCGGTGCTCGCCGGACAGGTCGAGCGCGGCCACCCGCCGGCCCTGCGCCATCAGCGGCGGGCCGCCTGCTCCTCCGGGGTCAGGTCGCGGACCGGGGAATCGATGGCTACATCACCCGGCATATCGCCGAGACGTCCGTCCGGGAGACCCGGCGGCGGCTGGACGTGGAAGTTCGACCCGCGGATCTTCGCCCGGGCCGCAGTTCGGTGCCGGCCTGCTGACCCGGCTGGACTGCCGCGTGGGCGCTGTTCCGGGCCGAGCACGGCATCCTGTCCCGGCAGATGAGCGAAGGTCATGTACGACCGGCTCGGCCGCGTCGCACCGCTCATCGAGATTTCCCGCCGCGGGCCACCATGTCATGCTGGACCAGCCCATCGCGCTCCCGCCCACCGTGATCGGGCACAGCATGGGCGGTTTCGTCACGCTGCGATGGCGACCGCCCCGGCGATCCGGGCCCCGTACAGGCTGGCCAGCCGGGCCGATGTGGTCCCACCAGCGCGAATGCGCCGCACCCCCGTGGACCAGCACGATCCCGGGGCTGCCGGGCCGCCCCCAGGCCCGGTACGCGATCGGGGTGCCTTCGACGTTCACCCGGGCGCGTTCGGCTTCAGTGGCCAGCGCGGCGGTGAACCAGCCGGGCGGATCGGCCGGAGCAGCGTCCGCGGGTGATGTCATGAGCAATAGCGAACCAGATACACCGGGCTCATACGCGATCGGGTGGGGAAGGCATGCCACAGATGGCGCCAGCCGAAATGTGGCCAGCCTGGATCACCGAGCCAAACGGGCCTCTCCGCTGTTCATGTTGTCAGGGCTTGAACTGAACTGTCCGATGAGACGCCGCAACTCATCGCCGCAGTCGGCTCAGAGCGGAGCAGACGACGCAGATGCCTTCGCCGCTCCGACTCGATGTCATCTGCCTCCTCGTCATCACTTCTAGCGTGGGCCAGCGTGAGTTCATCCCGGGAGCTGTGCAGTTGCCGAAGTGCATCGTCCGAGGCCCGGCCTCCCCATTTACGCCAGCCGTATACCGAAGGTTAACCCAGGTTAACCCCCCAGCAGTGCCGGCCAGCCATACGGCCGCGTCGCCAGCACAGGGAGGCGCCCCCCGGCACAAGGACGCCCCCGCGGGCTGCAGTGTTGGCTGGCATCTCGGTCTCGGCTTCTTCCCAGGTCCAGAACCGGGCATCGTCGAGTTCTTCGTCCTGGAGCCGGATAGCGGACGGGTCATCGATGGTGCCGCCGTCGAAGATGTAGTTGGTCATGACGCGCGGCCGGTCGCCTTCCGGCGGTACCCAGTCGACGACCAGAAGATCACCGGTCTTGATGTCAAAGCCGATTTCCTCGGCGACCTCACGGGCGACGCATTCGTGGGGGGCCTCACCGGCTTCGACCATGCCGCCGGGGATGGCCCAGAACGCGCGGTAGTTGGGCTTGACCAGCAAGACCCTGTCCTGCTGGTCGGTGAGCAGCATGCAGGCCGGCGCGTAGACGGTGGGCAGGCTTGCATACCAGTCCGCTGAGCTCAGCAAGGGCCTGCTCACAGCAGTCACGCTACCGCCCGAGAGGTGTAAGCGGGCTCGATCCCGGCGTCTTACTCCAGCGCCGTCCGGGGCGGGCCGACGGGGCGTGCTGCGCAATGCCCTCCTGGGGCTTGCGGCGAACGCGCCGTTTCCTTCATGATCCTTTCACTGTTGTGTCGCATCCTTGTTCGGGTGAGCGCGAGGCAGGTATCTCCCGCCCGGCCCGCCGCCCCGGCGGGCCGGGCGGGCGGGCTGCGCCGCTCCCCCGCGCCGCGCCCGGGACTGGTCAGGGCCGGCCTGGTGGCGGCGGGCGTCGGGCTGGGGGCGACCACGGCCCTGGCCATCACGGCGGAAACCTCCGGGCAGCTGACCGCCGCCGGCGGCGTGGCGACCTTCGCCGGGAACCTCACCGGGCTGGTCGGTACCTATCTGGCGCTCATCATGGTGCTGCTGGTGAGCCGTATCCCTTTTGTCGAGCACGTGGTCGGGCAGGACGGGCTGCTGCGCTGGCACCGTCGGCTGGCCCCGTGGCCGATCAGCTTGCTCGTGCTGCACGCGATCCTGCTGACCGCCGGTTACGCCCGGGCCGCCAGGACCGGCCTGTGGCACCAGGTGGGCGTGCTCATCCTGTCCTACCCGGACATCCTCAGCGCCACGGTCGGCCTGGGCCTGATGTGCCTGGCCGGCGTGATCTCGATCCGGGCCATCCGCCGCCGGGTGCGGCGGGAGGTCTGGTGGACCGTGCACCTCTACCTCTACCTGGCGCTGGCGTTCTCCTTCGCGCACGTCATCGTGCTGGGGCCGTCGTTCGTCGGCCATCCGCTCACCCAGGCCGTGTGGTCCCTGGCGTGGGCGGCTACGGCCGGGCTGGTGCTGGCTTACCGGGTGGGGCTGCCGGCCTTCCGCAGCCTCCGCCACCGGCTCCGGGTGACCGAGGTGCGGCCCGAAGGCCCCGGGGTGGTGTCGGTCATCTGCCAGGGGCGGCACCTGGACCGGCTGCCGGTCTCCGGCGGGCAGTTCCTGTTCTGGCGCTTCCTGACCCGGGACATGTGGTGGCAGGCCCACCCCTACTCGCTGTCCGCGCTGCCGCAGCCGCCGTACGTGCGGCTGACCGTCAAGGGCGTCGGCGATCATTCCGCCGCGCTGGCCCGGCTGGAGCCGGGAACGCGGGTCGCGGTGGAGGGACCGTACGGGACGTTCACCCGGTACGCGCAGCGGCGCCGGCGGGTCCTGCTGATCGCGGCCGGGATCGGCGTGACCGCGGTGCGCTCCCTGCTGGAGGACCTGCCGCGCGGGACCAAACCGGTGGTCATCCTGCGGGCTGGCCGACGGGAAGACCTCGCGCTCCGCACGGAGATCGCCGACCTGGTCCAGCGCCGCGGCGGCCGGCTGCACGAGCTGACCGGCTCCCGCGCCCAGGCCGCCATCGATGAGCGGTCGCTGCCGCGCATCGTGCCCGATCTGGCCGACCGCGACGTCTACGTGTGCGGGCCGGAAGGATTCGTGGCCCGCGTCGTGACGGTGACGGCGCGGCTCGGCGTGCCCAGCGAAGCCATCCACCACGAGGCCTTCGCCATCTGAAGACGGACGGGAGAACACACATGAAGCGGGCGCCGCTGCTGGTCCTCGCCGGGACCGTGGCCGGGTTCGTGGGGGTCCTCACCTTCCACACCCGCCCGGTGTCGGCGACCACGCCGGGCACCTCCGACGCCCAGCCGGCCGCCACGCCGTCCGCGTCGGCCACGGCGCCGGCCCCGGTGCCGACGGCGGCGGTCACTCCCGCACCAACGCACCCGGCCGCGGGCAGCGAGGCCGTCCGCAGCGCCCTGGGCACGAGCGTGAACTTCAGCTACGGGGTCCTGGACGTCAGGGTAACGGTGCGCGGAACCCACATCACCGCTGTCACGGTCCCGGACATGCAGACGGCGGAACCGACGTCTCAGCAGATCAGCGATCAGGCCATCCCCATGCTCCGCGCCGAGGTGCTGTCGTCGCAGAGCGCCAACGTCAACGGGATCTCCGGCGCCACCTTCACCAGCCAGGCCTACGTCCAGTCCCTGCAGGCGGCCCTGGACAAGCTGAACGTCACATGACCCGGGCCGGGGCGGGAGCCAGGGCGGAGGACACCCCGGGGGCCGAGACGGGGGCCGGGGCGGGAGCCGGGGTGGAGAACACTCCGGGGGCCGAGACGGGGGCCGAGACCGGGGCCGAGACGGGGGCCGAGACGGGGGCCGAGACGGGGGCCGAGACGGGGGCCGAGACGGGGGCCGAGACGGCCGGCGGCCGGGACAGCCAGCCGCCGGCCGTCACGCGCACCGTCGCGGTGATGGGCACGGTGGTGTCGTTCACCGTGCTGGGCCTTGCCGAGGCGGCGGCGACCTCCTGCCTCGGCAAGGCCTGCGACGTGCTGCGCGAGGCGGACGAGACGTTCAGCCTCTGGAAGCCGGACAGCCCCATCAGCCGCCTGCGCCGCGGCGAAACGGACCTGTCCCGGGTCCCCCCCGAGGTCGCGGACGTGCTGGAGCTGTGCCGGACGGCCCGCGCGTGGTCCCGGGGCTGGTTCGACCCCTGGGCGATGCCTGGCGGGGTCGACCCCACCGGGCTGGTCAAGGGCTGGGCCGTGGAACGGGCGCGGGACGTCCTGCGCCAGGCGGGCGCGGCCGCGGCCCTGGTCTCCGGGGGCGGCGACCTGGCCGTCTTCGGCCGGCCGGCCCCGGGCCGGGAGTGGCGGATCGGCATCCAGCACCCCTGGCGGCGGGACGCCCTGGCCGGCATCATCGAGGTCCGGGCCGCCGCGGCGACGTCGGGAACCTACGAGCGCGGCCCGCACCTCATCGACCCCAGGTCCGGGCGGCCGGGCCACCGGGGCATCTCGGCCACCGTCACCGGCCCCCGCCTCGCGCTGGCCGATGCCCTGGCCACGGCGGTGGCCGTCGGCGGCGACGACGCGCTGGAGGCGGTCGCCGCGCTCGACGGGTACGCCGGCTACCTGATCTGCCCCGACGGCAGCGAGGCGTGCACCGGGGGCATCGAGATCCTCTCCCGGTGATGGCCAGTCGGGCAGGATGGTAAGCATGGAACAGCAAAGAGTGCGCACCGCGGTCGAAGCGTGCTGGGCCAGCCACGCCCTGCCCAGCCTGGCCGGGCTGGTGCAGATCCCCGCCCTGTCACCCGCCTTCGACACGTCCTGGTCGGCCAGCGGCCATCTGCGGGCGGCCGCCGAGCACGTCCGGGGCTGGGTCACCTCCCGGAACCTGCCCGGCGCGCGCACCGAGGTCGTTCAGCTGGCCGGCCGCTCGCCGCTGCTGCTGGTGGACGTGCCCGCGACCGCCGGGGCCGGGGCGGACACCGTCCTGCTGTACGGGCATCTCGACAAGCAGCCGCCCGCCGGAGCCTGGCCGGAAGGGCTCGGCCCGTGGCAGCCCGTCGTCCGCGACGGCCGGCTGTACGGCCGCGGGTCGGCCGACGACGGGTACGCCGGTTACGCCGCGATCGCCGCGCTGGAGGCCGTGCACGCGGCGGGCGGTGCGCACGCCCGGGCGGTCCTGCTGCTGGAGACGGGCGAGGAGTCCGGCAGCCCCGATCTGCCCGCCTACATGGATCACCTGCGCGGCCGGCTGGGCGACGTGACCTTCGTGGTGTGCCTCGACGGCGGGGGCGGGGACTACGGGCGGATGTGGCTGACCAGCAGCCTGCGCGGCACGGTCAAGGTCACCGTCACGGTGCGCGTCCTGGACTCGCCCCAGCACTCCGGCCTGGCCAGCGGCATCGTCCCGAGCTCGTTCCGGATCATGCGCCGGCTGCTCGACCGGCTGGAGGACTCCGCGACCGGTGCGGTCACGGTGGCGGAGATGAACATGGCGATTCCCGCGGACCGCCGCGCCGAGGCGGAGGCCGTCGCGGCGCTCGACCCCGGCGCGGCCAGACGGGCCTACCCGCTCGCCAGCGGCATGCGGGCGGCGGCCGCCGACGACGCCGAGCTCATCCTCAACAACACCTGGCGGCCGACGCTGTCGGTGATCGGGGCGGCCGGGCTGCCCGAACCCGCCGCCGCCGGGAACGTGCTGCGCGCCTGGACCTCGCTGACGCTGAGCTTCCGCACCCCGCCCACGGCCGACGTGCAGGCCGCCGCCGACGCGGTGACGAAGATCCTGACCACGGACGTGCCCTACGGCGCGACGGTCGAGCTCACCGACGTCGAGGCGGACGGCGGCTGGAACGCCCCTGCGCTCCCGCCGTGGCTGTCAGCCGCGCTGGGTCAGGTTAGCGAGCGCGTGTTCGGCGCCGCGTACCGCAGCGTGGGCATCGGCGGCTCGATCCCGTTCATGGGGCTGCTGGGCCGCCTGTACCCGGAGGCGCCCCTTCTGATCACCGGCGCGCTGGGCGCGGACTCCAACGCGCACGTGCCCGGCGAATGGCTGAACATCCCCTTCGCCGGGCAGATCACCGAGGCCGTCGCCCATCTCCTCGACGCGCACGCGCGCCGGTGACCGCCGCAATTCCGGCCCCGGCCGGGTGTTCGGATGCGGGCCCCCGAACTTCATGTTTCCTTCATCAACCAGTGCTTCATGCTGCCTTCACAAGCGGACCGTACTGTTCTCGCGGGAATACACTGGTTGCGACCTGCCTGGAGGCCGAAAAGTGAACGTTCCGCTGGAACGGAAGTGGGATAAGCGCGTTCAGCAATGGCATTCTCACGTCACTTCGGCTGCGGCATTTGAGAAGGTGCTCGCCAGCCTCCTCGCAATGGCGGCGCCGCGGTTGGCCGACACGTGCGTGGATCTGGGCGCCGGCACCGGGTTCGTGACGACGGCCCTGGCCCCGATGGTGTCCTCGGTGCTGGCGGTCGACATCTCGGCCGCCATGGCCAAGTCGCTGACCGAACGGGCCGCCGGCGCCGGGCTGGCGAACGTGGCCACCGAGGTCGCCGACCTCGCCGGATTCGACCTTCCCCCAGCCGGCGCCGACCTCATCGTCTCCAGCTACGCGCTACACCACCTCGTGGACGCGGACAAGCGCGCCCTCGTCGCCCGGGCCGCGCAGTGGCTCCGCCCGGGCGGCCGTCTCGTCATCGCCGACATGATGTTCGGCCGGGGCGGGAGCCAGCGGGACCGCCAGATCCTGTACCAGAAGGTGGTCGCGCTCGCCGCCAAGGGGCCCGGCGGATGGTGGCGGATCGCGAAGAACCTGGCCCGCTACGGTCTCGGCGTCGGCCAGGAGCACCCGGCTACGCCGGAGTTCTGGCTGGCCGCGCTCCGGGACGCGGGGTTCACGGACGTGGTCTTCGAGCCGATCGTGGCCGAGGCCGGCGTCGTGCGCGGCGTCCGCCCACTGGCGGCCTGAGCCGCGTGATGCGCAGGCTCTGCAGCGCGGCCGTGCTGGCCGGCGTGTGTGTCACGGCGGCGTGCGGCACCTCGGCACCGGCGGGCGGCACCCGGGCGGGCGCGCCGGCTACCGCCACCGAACCGGCCACCGCGGCCAATGGGATCGCCCCGGGGCCGCCGCGGGTCACCGTCTCCCAGGTGCAGACGGCCGACGGGTCGGCCGTGACCGTGGCGGCCGTCCAGGGCCCGGTGCAGTACGTGCTGCACAACGGCGGCCAGGACCCCGGCCCCGGGTACGCCGGGCTCGTGCACGCCGGCCCCGCCGTCACCGCCGCCGAACGGCCGCACCTGCTGGCCGCCTTCAATGGCGGCTTCCTGCTGCGCTCGCGGGCCGGCGGCTACGAGCAGGAGGGGCACGTCTTGCGTGCCCTGCGGCACGGCCTGGCCAGCCTGGTCATCGACCGGTCCGGTCACGCCCGGATCGGGGTCTGGGGCGTCAGCCTGCCCGTCCACGGCGAGAGCGTGTACAGCGTCCGGCAGAACCTGTGGCCGCTGGTCCTGAACGGGAAACGCACCCCGGAGACCGACAAATGGTGGCGGTGGGGCGGCACGATCGGCCACGTCGAGTACGTGGCGCGCAGTGCCATGGGCCAGAACGCCGCCGGCGAACTGATGTACGCCGCGAGCATGTCCACCACCCCCGCCGACCTGGCCGACGCGCTGGCCAGCCGTGGCGCGCGGATCGCGATGGAACTCGACATCAACCCCGAATGGGTCCAGCTCGACGCGGCCCGCGCACCGGGCGGCCTGCTCACCGCCGCCATCCCCGGCCAGGTCCGGCCGGCCAGCCAGTACCTCATCGGCTGGACCCGCGATTTCATCGCCGTTCTGGCCCCGCCCGCCGGGATCCCGGCCCGGGCGGCCAGCCACCCGTCTCCTTAACCTGGCTTTCACGGCCGAACAGCCTGGACAGAAGGGGCGATTCCGGGCTTGTATGGCTATGGAGAAAGCTCAGCCAGAGAGGGACAGGCACTCAGCCCTGGCCGCTCGTCTGCTGCTGCTACTGGAGGACTCATGATGAGCGGCGAAGACGAGGTGTACAGCGCCAGCCGGCGCATCCGTGAATCCGCCCCTATACAGCCGGAACACGACCTGCGGCCGGAACATGACCGGCAGCCCGGACATGACCGGCAGCCCGGACATGACCGGCAGCCGGAGCCGCAGGGCGAGGTGGCGCGCCCGGATCCCGAGAGCCGCCGCCGCGAGATCACCGTCATCGAGCAGGACCGCATCGTCGCCCAGTTGCAGGACCAGGTCATCCAGCGCGTCTTCCGGGCGGGCCTGACGCTGCAGGCCGCCGCGAAAACGAGCGCCGATCCGCAGGTGCGCCGCCTCATCGACGCGGCCACCGATGAGCTTGATCACGTGATCCGGGAAGTCCGGGGCGTCGTCTTCAGCCACGACCAGCGCGTGGGCGGCCCCGGGCTGCGCGAGAAGATCATCGACCTGAGCAGCCGGCTGGTCACGGCCGCGGATATCAGCTTCGCCGGCCCGGCCAACGGCACGCTGGACGCCGCGACGAGCGCCCAGCTGCTCGACAACCTGCGCCAGGCGCTGGCGCTGATCGGCGAGTACGCCACCCCGACCCGGATCGACATCACGGCCCGCGACGCCGCCCATGACATCGTGATCGAGGCCGCCCCACTCGGCTCCGAGGCCGGCGAGCCGGACCGGCGGTTCGCCAGCCTGCGCGCCCGGGCCACCCAGGCCGGGATTCCCGTCCAGATCGAGTACGTGCCCGGCGGCGCCCGGTTCACCTGGCACGCCCGCATCCCTCCCGGGGCGCAGGGCCGCTAGGGCAGGGCCCCGCAACGAGCCCGGCTAGGGCAGGCCCCAGAACAGGGCCGTGTAGTAGGCGGAGCAGATGCGGTCCGCGAACAGCGGGCCGGTCTGGCCGCACTGGCCCGGGGCCGGGCCAGGATCGACGGCTAGGGCGTGCCCCATGCCCGCGATCAGGTAGGTCTCGACCACGGGGTGCCGCCGGGGCCGTCGTAGCTCGTTTCGGCGGTGCCGCCGGTGAGGGCCTGCGTACCCGAGGGGATCTGGCCGATCCCCCACAGGTTCGTCCACTGCTCCATCCCGCCGGCGGCATTGGCCACGTTCACCACGGGGTCCGCGGTGCCCTGCCAGATAGCCACCTTCGGATAGGGCCCGGTGTACCCGGGATCGGCGGCGCGGGCCAGCGCCCCCCACTGGGCCGGGCTGTTCCGGACCGTGCCCAGCGCGCAGCCCAGCGCGGCGGCGACCGTGGTCGCGCACTGGGCGGGCGGCCCGGAGTCGACCGCACCGCCGGCGAAGACGTCCGGGTAGTCGGCCAGCAGGTCGGCGGCCATCGCCGCCCGCGGACACGCCGGTGATGTAGATCCGGCCGCCGCTGATCGGGTGCGTGGCCCGCATGTACCGGATCATCTCCATGATGGATTCGGCTTCGCCGCCGCCACGGCGGTCATCGGACGAGGGCACGCCTCATCACGCCCTCCTTCGTCGCGGGCCTTACGGCAGGGTGCCAGGTTAGGCGTCCTTCGGGCGGTATGTCAGCCGCTTCCGCGCCATCTCGCAGACGCCGCGCCGCTCGTTGTCCGCCGCGACCTGCCGGGCCTCATCGAGGTCGGCCGGGGTCAGCAGGCCGTGCGAGAGCAGGAAGCCGGGCAGGTTCCGCGTGTGGCCGCGCTCCTTCCAGATGAGGCCCTGCAGCAGTTTCTTGTAGTCCGACATCGCGCCCTCGCCGCTCAGGTCCAGCGCGATGACCACGTCCATCATCGGCGGGGTCTGCGGGGCGGCCAGGCCGACAATGAACTCCTGGTAGTAGTAGGCCATCGCCATCCGCGCCGTGGCGTTGCGCTCGAAGTAGCCGCGAACCCGGGCGGCTGCTTCCTCGCCGGGCGGCGCGGACCCGGCGCCCCGGACCCTCCCGTCCTGGGTGGACGGGCCAGCCGGCGTGGCCGCCGGGGGTTCCGGGCGCGCCGCGACGTCCAGGCGCAGGCGCAGCACCCAGGTTCCCACGCTGACCAGCCATGAGCCCGCTTCGAGCACGACCGGCTGGGCCTCGTACCGGGCCGGGGCCACCGGCAGGACGTGGCGCGCGGCCCGCTGTACCGTCTCGGCGTTCACGGGTGCCCCGACGGCCTGCGGCGCCAGGTAGACCCGGTAGGTCGTGTCCCGGCTGAACAGCTCCCACCGGCGGTGCACGTAGCGGAGGCCCGCGCAGCGCGGCGCCCGGTGCAGGGTGAGGTCCTCGTTGCCGCTGAGCATCTCCCGGTCCAGCCAGGTGATCTCATCGGGCGCGCAGGCCACCCACTCGCCGCGTGCGGATGACCAGAGCATGAGCCGGCCCGTTGCCACTGCGTCGCCACTCCCGGGGACGGTGCCTGATCGGCGCGCCCATCCCGTCTCGCCGTTGCTGGGATGACAATTGTGACACTTACCCGATCTCGACCCGGGACGCCGGGGCGTCCGGCCGGGCGCCCCAGCGGATCGCGTCGCCGTCGCCGACCGGATGCTCACCGGCCACGGGCTGGCCGTTGAGGGTGAGCCCGTTCATGCCCAGGTTGGCGATCCACCACTGGCCGTCGGAGAAGGTGAACCGGGCGTGCTCGCGCGAGACCGTCGGCACCTCGGGCAGCGCCAGCTCGACGGGCCCGCGCCCGGCCCGGGCCCCGGATGTCCGGGTCTCGGCAACCAGATCACCGGTGATCAGCCGGAGCACCGGGACCACGGCGTCGCGGCGTTCCATGACGGTCGGCATGCCGTAGCCATCGGTCCCGTCCGGATCCGGGCCGTGGTGCGCGCGAGTCGTTCCGTCGTGCCCCACGAAGCCCCGGTAGGGCGGCCCGCCGGGAGCCGACTCCAGACCGGCGAAGGCGGGATAGGCGTGCGGCCCCGCGTGCGCGTAGGCGGGCTCTGCGGGCGCGTGGGCGGGCTCCGCCGGCGCGTAGGCGGGCCCCGCCGGCGCGTAGGCCGGCGCCGGTACGGCCGGTCCGGGACTGACCGGCTGCCCCTGCCGCAGCCGGTAGCGGCCCGGCGGGACGGACGGGTCGGCGATCATCCGCACCTCGGCCGGGGCCGCGCGGGCGAAACGGGCCCCGTGTTCGGCGACCTGCTCCTGGTAGACCTCGGCGGCACTGGACATGACCAGGGCCGGCTCCATCCGCTCGCCGAGGGACCGGAGGTCATCGGGATGCATGCGCAGGTCGACGACGTTCGGCGCGAGCAGCGTCCCGCTCGGCGTGACCACGAACACCTCGGACAGGTGCCGCAGGGCGAGCGCGAGCACGTCCTGCCCGTCCCGCCAGGGGCGCGCCGCCATCCGCTGCACCCACGGGTGATCCCTGGTCACGCCCAGGGCCCGCAGGCCGAGCACGCTCGCGACGCCGAGTCCCGCGATGACGATCAGCAGCACCGTCGCCCCGGTGAGCGAGCCCGTCACGGCCAGCATAATCACCCAGCACGCCGCGACGCCGGCCGCGATCTTCCACCGTTTCCGGCTGCGCGGCGGCCGCGGCGCCCGCGCTGGGCGGCGCACCGCTTCCCCCTGCTCACTCATCCAGCACCGTCCCTGACTATGTCTCACCGGCATGGGTCATGTCCTGGCCCGCACGCCCGGCTGCCTGGTTCTCCCTTCGAGGATGCCGACCCGTTCGCGCGCGCGTCAACGAATCGCGGCCGGCTTCCAGACATCTGGAAATTACCGGCGGGGCGGCCCGGCGGGATCCTGGGGATGAGCTGAAGGGTTTCTTCAGGCGGTAACGGCGGCGGACCGCTTTCAGCTAATTTAAATGCAAGGGAGAAAGTTTGCAGAGAAAAAGAGATCCGCTCCTATTATCCGCATCCAGCCCGTTCGGCTGCTCGAAATCTCATAGGCGGCACATAAACGGCGTTCAGGATCAACCCAATACGGCGGCCGAAGCTGAGCAGCATGAAGCCACTTGACATCGTCGCAGACCCCGGACGTCCCGTGGCTGATCGCGCTACCCCTTCGCCGCAGGTGGACATCGTCGTCCCGGTCAAGGACGAGGAACGCGATCTGGCTCCCAGCGTCCGGCGGCTATGCTCCTACCTGCGGGAGCAATTCCCTTTTACCGCCCGAATCACCATCGCCGACAACGGCAGCACCGATAAAACATGGGCGGTCGCGACGGCACTGAGCCGGGAATTCGCCAGCGTCAGCGCCATTCATATGGAAGAGGCGGGGCGGGGCCGCGCGCTGCGGGCTATCTGGGCCGCCAGCGACGCCGACGTGCTCGCCTATATGGACGTCGACCTTTCCACCGATCTCAATGCGCTTTTGCCGCTGGTCGCCCCGCTGCTGTCGGGGCACAGCGACATCGCCATCGGCACCCGGCTCGCGCGCGGCTCCCGGGTGATCCGCGGGCCACGCCGCGAGGTGATCTCGCGGAGTTACAACCTGCTGCTGCGGGCTTCGCTCGGCGCGGAGTTCACCGACGCGCAGTGCGGCTTCAAGGCGATCCGGCGGGACCAGGCGCGGGCGCTGCTGCCGCTCACCCAGGACACCGGCTGGTTCTTCGACACCGAGCTGCTCGTGCTGGCCGAGCGGGCGGGCCTGCGCATCCATGAGGTCCCGGTGGACTGGATCGACGACACCGACTCCCGGGTCGATATCCTCGCCACCGCCCTGGCCGACCTGCACGGCATCGCGCGGCTGGGCTGCGGGCTGATGCGCGGCACGATCAAGGTGCCCGCGCTGCGTGCGGCGTCCATCCTCGACGGCCCCCGGCCGGGCGGGTCCCGGACGCGTGGTGAGCTGGGGTGGCAGATCGCCGGGTTCAGCGTCATCGGGGTGGCCAGCACGCTGGCTTACATCGCGGCGTACCTGCTGCTGCGCAGCGTGATGCCGGCCCAGGCCGCCAACGCGCTCAGCCTGCTCGTCACGGCCGTGGCCAACACCGCCGCCAACCGGCGGCTGACGTTCGGCATCCGCGGCCGGTCGCACGCCGCCCGGCATCAGGTCAAGGGCCTGATCACCTTCGCCGCCGGGCTCGCGCTCACCTCGGGTGCGCTGGCCGGGCTGCACGCGGCCGTCGCGTCGCCCGGCCGCGGCGCGGAGGTGAGTGTGCTAGTCGCTGCCAACCTGGTGGCCACCGCGCTCCGGTTCGTGCTGTACCGGACCTGGGTGTTCGGCCGGCGGTCCCCCGCCGGCCGGCGGGGGACCGCCGGCCGGCCTGCCGCCGCACTCGCGGACCGTCCCCTCGCGGGCGCCGACGGCGTGCTTGCCGCGGCGGAGCCTCTTTCATCCATTCAGCCCGACGGGAGCATGAAATGACCGCCACGACGACATCGGCTGCGCACGCGGCCGGAGGCCGGCGCCTCCCGGCACACGGCCGCGCGAGACAGCTACTGCGCGGGCCCGGCCCCCGCTGGGAGCGCCCGGCCCTGTTCGGGCTGCTGGCCCTGACCGCGTTCCTGTACCTGGTGAACCTCAGCCGGAACGGCTGGGCCAACGACTTCTACGCTGCCGCGGTCGAGGCCGGGACCAAGAGCTGGAAGGCGTTCTTCTTCGGCTCGTTCGACTCCTCCAGCTTCATCACCGTGGACAAGACCCCGGCCTCGCTGTGGGTCATGGAGCTGTCGGGACGGATCTTCGGCGTCAACTACTGGAGCGTGCTGGTCCCGCAGGCGCTCGAAGGGGTGGCATGCGTCGCCGTGCTGTATGCGGCGGTGCGCCGGTGGTTCGGCCCGGCCGCGGGTCTCATCGCGGGGCTGGTCATGGCGCTGACACCGGTCGCCGCGCTGATGTTCCGGTTCAACAACCCGGACGCCCTGCTCGTGCTGCTGCTGACCGCCGCCGCGTACACGATGGTCCGGGCCCTGGAGAACGGCCGGTCCCGGTGGCTGGTATTCGCCGGCCTGCTGCTCGGCTTCGCGTTCCTGGCCAAGATGCTGCAGGCGTTCCTGGTCGTGCCCGCGTTCGCGCTGGCCTACCTGTGGGCCGGGCCGCCCAGGCTCGGCAAGCGGATCTGGCAGGTGCTGCTGGCCGGCGCCGCCATCGGTGCGGGCGGGGGCTGGTGGGTGGCGATCGCCGAGCTGGTCCCGGCGGCCGACCGCCCGTACTTCGGCGGGTCCACTAACAACAACATCCTGCAGCTGGCCATCGGCTACAACGGGCTCGGCCGGCTGGACGGCACCGAGACGGGCTCGATCGGGGGCGGCGGCGGGGGCGGCGGCGGCTTCGGCGGCGCTACCGGGATCACCCGGCTGTTCTCGTCAGAGTTCGGCGGCCAGATCAGCTGGCTGCTGCCGGCCGCGCTCATCAGCCTGGCGGCGATGCTGTGGGTGTCGCGGCGCGCCGTCCGCACAGACCGGACCCGCGCCGCGGCGCTGCTGTGGGGCGGCTGGCTGGTCTGCACCGGCCTGGTCTTCAGCTACATGAGCGGCATCATTCACCCGTACTACATGGTCGCGCTCGCCCCGGCGATCGCCGCCCTGGTGGCTGTGGGCGCCATGGCGCTGTGGGAGCGGCGGCTCGGCTGGTTCGGGCGCATCGTCGCCGCCGGCGCCGTAGCGGTCACCGTCTGGTGGGCGGTGGAACTGCTCGGCCGGTCGGCGTCGTGGTACCCCTGGCTGCGCTGGGTCATCATCGTGGCCGGCGTGGCCGCGGTGGCTTCGATCCTGGCGGGTTCCCTGCTGGCCGGTATCCGGCTGGGCGCGCGGGGCGGCCGGCGGCTGGGGCTGGCCGGGGTTCCGGTGGTGTGCGCGCTGGTCGCGGGGCTCACCGGGCCCGCGGCGTACGCGATCGACACGGTGGCGACCACACACACCGGGTCCATCCCGAGTGCCGGGCCGCAAACCACGTCCGTCGGCGGCCCCGGCGGCGGGGCAGGCGGTGGCGGCGCGGGCGGCACCGGCACGGCCGGCGGCATCGGCGGTCCGGGGCAGGCCGGCACGGCCCCAGGCGGTGGCACCGGCGGGACCGCGACCAACGGCGGGACCGGTACGGCCGGCGGCACAGGCGGCACGGGAACGGGCGCGGCCGGCGGGACCGGGACGGGCACCGCCGGCGGGACCGGGACGCGCGGCGTCCCGGGCGGAGCGGCCGGGCGGGCCGGCGGCACCGGCGGGCCCGGCGGCCTCAGCGGGAACACCCAGGTAAGCAGCGCGCTGGTCAAGCTGCTGGAGAATGGCGCGTCCGGCTACACCTGGGTGGCGGCCACGGAGGGCTCCCAGGAGGCCGCGCCCCTCGAACTGGCCACCGGCGGCGAGCCCGTCATGGCGATCGGCGGGTTCAACGGCACGGACCCGGCGCCCACGCTGGCCGAGTTCAAGGCGCTCGTCGCCGAGCACAAGATCCACTACTACATCGGCACGAACAGCCAGAGCTTTGGCGGCGGCCGGGACTCCTCGGCCATCGCCAGCTGGGTGGCGTCGCACTTCACCAAGGAGACCATCGGCGGCACCACCGTCTATGACCTCACCAAGGCCGTGAGCTCATGACGCGGTGAACTCGCCCGGGAGGGCCCAGGTCGCAGAGGCTGGCCTGGGCCTTCCCGGTCACGGGGCCTTCCCGGTCACGGGGCCTTCCCGGTCACGGGGCCTTCCCGGTCACGGGGCCTTCCCGGTCACGGGGCCTTCCCGGTCACGGGGCCTTCCCGGTCACGGGGCCTTC